>Ga0206796_1132_pt1 | contig 15848 bp, 12 predicted proteins | sample Alteio_BWOrgCont_68_FD_152895 | JGI IMG/M metagenome (GOLD analysis project Ga0206796, IMG submission 152895) | Enriched cells from forest soil in Barre Woods Harvard Forest LTER site, Petersham, Massachusetts, United States -... | ecosystem: Environmental > Terrestrial > Soil > Temperate forest >...
TCTTGCCACCATGGTGGTGACGAGCACCATGATCGGGTCGGGCGTGTTTCTGTTGCCGGCGAGTCTGGGCGCGATCGGGTCGATCTCCATTATCGGGTGGCTGGTGGCAGCGGTTGCCGCGGCTTCGATCGGCGCGGTGTTTGCGTTGCTGGCGATTGCCAATCCCGGGGCAGCGGGACTGTTCTCCTACATTCGCGATGCGTTCGGGCCTTGCGCGGGCTTTGTGGCCGGCGTGCTTTATTGGGCCGGATGTCTCGTCGCCGGCGGCGCCATCGCGCTCGCGGTTGCGGGCTATCTCAGCGTGTTCTTTCCCGTTACAGCCAAGGCGCCGGGGCTCACCATCGCCACGATTGCGATTGTGTGGTTTTTCATCGGGGTCAATTTCCTGGGTCCGCGGATCGTCGCGAGCCTGCAAAGCTGGGCGGTCTTTCTGGGCTTGGCGCCCGTGCTTTTCGCGGCCGTCGGCGGCTGGTTCTTTTTTCATCCCGCGACGTTCATCGCGTCGTGGAATGTGAGCGGGCGAAGCGATCTCGCGATCCTGCCGCACGCCACCGTAATCGCGTTCTGGGCGTTCCTCGGGATCGAAGGCGCGATCATCCTGGCCGTGCGCGTGCGCAATCCCGTGCGCGACGTTCCCATCGGAACTCTGTGTGGTCTCGCCATCGCAACAGTGATCTATGTTGCGGCGAGTGCCGCGATCATGGGGATGCTGCCGGCCGCGGCGCTGGCGAAATCCTCGGCACCGTTCGCCGATGCGGTCGTGCCCGTGCTGGGGGCTGCATTCGCGGGCGCGGTCGCGCTCTGCGCCATGCTCAAGGCGTCCGGCACACTGGCAGCCACGCTGCTCATGACGGTCGAGACCGCGGAGTGCGAATCGGTCTATGGCCGCATGCGCATGCCGCCGGCGCAGCCGGCCCATCGCGCTTCGGCCGCCAATCTGATCTTCACGGGTGTGCTGACGAGCCTGCTGATCGTCCTCTCCGTGAGCCCCACGCTGGCGCGCCAATACACCATCGTCACCAACGCGGCCGTCGTCCTCAGCGTGGCGGTTTATCTGGCATCGGCCTTGGCCTTGCTCAAGCTCTGTTCCGCATTACCGCGAATGCTGCGCCTCTGGTCGCGCATCGCGGGCGTGCTTTGCATCTTGTTTTGCATCGCGCTGATCTTCGCATCGGAAACGGCTTCGCTTGTCGGCAGCGCCGCCGTTCTGGTATTCGCGCTTGCCGCCTACCTTGCCATCCATTTGCGCACCGTCAATCGCGCCAAACTCGCGAAAACAATGATAGGCTGACCGGAACATCGACGTCCGAGGTACCCGCATGCAGCGTGCATTTCATTTTCTCGTTGCGCTCCTGCTGACCATGCTGCCGGCCATTACGAATGCGGGTAAACCTCCCATTGCCGGCCCATTCGACTTTTCGCGGCACGCGATCGGTATAAACGTGATCGTGAGGGACACGCGTCTTTTCATGCTGGTCGACACGGGAGTGGAACCGTCCATCGTCAGCCTTGCGACCGCGAAAGCACTCAATCTCCCCATGGACCGCTCGAAAGCATCCGAGGGCAGCGGCTTCGGGAGAAGCAAAGCCGTGGCCATCCCGGCCACGATCGACCACCTCGATATCGACGGTGAAGTCGTCGCCGACGTGGAGGCGCTGACGCTCGATACCTCCGCCATGTCCAAAAGCTATGGACGCTCGATCGACGGCGTTCTCGGCTACAGCTTCCTGAACGACAAAACCGTCCTCATCGATTATCCGGCAAGGACGATCACGTTTCTTGGCGATGCGAAGCAGGCCGACGGGTTCACGCGCCAATGCCGGAAGCACTTCAGCATTCCCCTTCTCTTCCTCGGCGACAATCACTGGCCCGTGATGGGCGAATTCCGCTTTGGCGCCGTGACGGCGCCGGCCACGCTCGATACCGGTTCGAGCCGGTCGATCGGCTTCTTTCAAACCGCGCTGCAGGTGAAAGGCATCCGCGATGCACTCAAGGTGACGGGCAAAAATATCGGCGCGAGCGTCGGCGGCAACTTCACGAGTTCGACGGCTGTTCTCGGCGTTCCGGTCGGCTTTGGACCGTTCCAGCTACCGGCCGGCGCGACCGTGTCGATTCTTCCCAACAACGGACAATCGGACAAGGTGGTCGCGAATATCGGCAATATCCTTCTCGCGAAACTGTCGCCGAAGTTGCTGCTCGATTATGCGGGCAAGAGGATTTCGTTCTTCGGCGACTGTCCGCCAAACGCAGCCCCAAACGATCCCTATCGTCCGTGGTGATGCGCGGGCGCGCGCCGTAAAGCATAAATTGAATTTCATGTTCCGCCGACTGCGATTGCAGCTGCGCGAAGGAGGCGCAAGCCGCGCTGCGCCTTGTTTGAAATCTTAACATGCGTTAAAAGGAGTTATCGTATGGGGTGGGGATCATGAAAATTTTGCGGTTATTTGCGTGCGCCACGCTGACCTTGGCTGCCGCGCTTTCGGTCAGCGCCGCACAGGCCGCATACAGCGAGAAGATTCTTTACACCCTCATGGGGTCTTCGGACGGCGGCAATCCGACCGGATTGCTGACCGCCGATAAAGCAGGAAATCTTTACGGCGTCACGGCTGTCGGCGGCAACACGAATTGCCAGATCGGCATGGAAAACACGGACGGTTGCGGCGTCGTGTTCGAGGTGGAACCGAAAACCGGCAGCGAAACGGTGCTGCACACTTTCAATTTCACGGGCGTGACCGGCAGCGACGGTGCGCAGCCCGTCGGTGGCGTTGTCTTCAACAAAGCGGGCACGCTGTTCGGCACGACCGCAGCAGGTGGGGCCGTCGAAGCAAGCTGCAATCATGGATGCGGCTCCGTGTTTTCGCTGACATCGTCAGGCACGCTGACGCTCCTTCATTCTTTCACGAGCGGGACCGACGGCCAGGGACCGTCGGCCGGGCTGCTCATGGACACCAAAGGTAATCTCTACGGAATGACTTTGACCGGCGGCAGCACGACCACTTGCGGCGACAAGGACACGCCCGGCTGCGGAACGGTCTTCAAGGTGCCGGCCGCAGGTGGGGAATCCGTTCTCCATCGCTTCAGCGGCGGCATCAACGACGGCGCCTATCCGATCGGTTCGCTGGTCGCGGACGCCGGGGGCAATCTCTACGGCACGACAGTGGCCGGCGGCAGCAAGGGCAGCTGCGGTATCCTCAAAAAGGAAGGTTGTGGCATCGTCTTCAAGCTTGCCGCCAACGGCACGCTGACGATCCTGCACGCATTTGCCGGCGGCAGCGACGGCGCCTATCCGACGGGCGCTCTGATGTTCGACAGCCAGGGCGATCTCTACGGCACGACGGTGGGAGGAGGCGGCGATGCCAATTGCGGCGTGGGTCCTTACGGCTGCGGCACCGTTTTCAAAATCGCAGCGGCCGGTGGCGAGAGCGTGGTCTACGCTTTCCAAGGTGGTACGGCGGATGGCGGCTATCCAACATCCGGCGTGATCGCCGACGGCGTCGGCAATCTTTACGGCGTCACGGCCGCAGGCGGCGGCACGGGCAATTGCGGATTCAAGTTCAAGCCGATCAAGGGCTGCGGCACAGCATTCGAGATTCCGGTCGGCGGCAGCGAAACCGTCCTGTCCGTCTTCAAGGGCAAGAAGGGCGCGGGCGGCTATCCCTTCTTCGGGCTCATCCAGAACAAGACCGGAGATTTTTTTGGCACAACCACGTCCGGCGGAGTCGCCGGCTGCACCGGGGGCGCCGGTCCGCTCGGTTGCGGCATTGTCTTCGAGCTGAAGCCGAAGCCGTAGAGCTCCCTGAACTTCGAAGCCGTTTTGCCATACCGCGCGGGCTTGCGGACTCTGACGTCCGGCGAACGCGCGCCTGTTCACGCTAGATTTGATATTCTTTTCACGGGCGGGGCTCCGAAATTGTTGTTCTTCCGTGCGGGTTAAATCGATTTTACCCGGCAATTGCGCGCGCTGACCCCGCCCCACGCTTCTGGATCGCATAAGCACTCTGGTCTAATCTCGATGTTGCCGGCGCCAGACTCGCCGGGTTCGGGGCCGTGCAGTTTGGTCTGCACGAAGAGGGGCAATCATGCAGGCGGAATCGCAAAGGTCCGACGTGGCCTTGTATTTCACGTTGACCATCATTTCGGTGCTGCTGATCCTGATCGGCTTTGCACCGTCCTTCTATCTGAAAGCCTTCATCCACGCGCCCGTGCCGCCGCTGTCGCAGCTCACGATCGTTCACGGTGCGGTTTTCACGGCATGGCTCGTTCTGTTCGTGACACAGATCTCGCTGATCGCGGCCGACAAAGTCGCGTTGCATCGCCAGCTGGGCATCGTGGGCGCAGTGCTGTTCGGTGCGATGCTGGCGCTCGGCTATTCGACGGCCATAACCGCGGCGCGGCTGGGCCACGCGCCGCCGGGCGCGCCGCCCCCGCTCGCATTCCTCGCCTTGCCGCTGATGGGCATCACCGTGACGCTCATTCTCGTGGTGGCAGCGCTTCTCAATCGCCGACGCGCCGACTGGCACAAAAGACTGATGACGGCGGCGATGATCACGCTGACGCCACCGGGCACGGCGCGCATCATGATACCGCTCGGGCTCGCGCCGCAGGCCATCTGGATTGCGCTGGGAATTATCGAAATGCTGCTCGTTGTTGCAGCCTTATACGACTATCGCGTCCACAAACGCGTGCACCCTGCGTGGTGGTTTGCGATTGTGCTCGCCGTGATCTTGCATATCGGTGTCTGGTGGGCCTTCTCGAGCCCCGCCTGGCTCGCTTTCGCGAAAGCTGTGACACAGAGTTAGAGGGTCGGTGCGGCTGCTGGGAGGATTTATGCGGACGAAATTTTGGCTGACATTGATGGCGCTTGTGGTTTGCGCGGCGTTTCCCGCCGGCGCGCAGGATGCCGCGCCCATCGATCCGGTAAAACTCGAATCCTTCGTCGACGGCGCCGTGCAACAGGTGATGACAAGCGAGCACATCGCAGGCGTGACCGTCGCCATTGTCGATCGTAACGGCGTGCTGCTCGCAAAAGGATACGGCACGGCCGGATCCGGCCGCGATGTGGACGCCGACACGATGTTCCGCGTCGGCTCGATCTCCAAGACCTTCGTGTGGATCGCGCTCACGCAACTGGCCGAACAGGGCAAGCTCAAACTCGACGATCCCATCAATGCGCATCTGCCGCAGAGCCTGCAAATTCCCGATGAACGCTTCGCCGAACCGATCCGCATCCGCAATCTCATGACGCACACTGCGGGCTTCGAAGATTCCGTGCTCGGTTCGCTTTTCACGCATGATCCGAACGCGCTGCAACCTTTCGATACCTATCTCGCAACCCATCGCGTGCACCGCGTGCGGCCGCCCGGTGTCGTATCGGTCTATTCCAATTACGGCGCGTCATTGGCCGCGGCCATCGTCGAACACGAGACCGGAATGCGCTGGGAGGATTATGTGGAAGCGCACATCCTGCGCCCGCTCGGCATGGCGCACGCGACCTATCGCGCGCCCTATCCGGATGCGATGGTTGCGAAAGGTTTTCCCGCACCGCTGAGCCCGATCGAGGCTGCGCGCGTCTCCACGGGCTTCGCCTATACCGCTGCGCAATTTGTGCCGCAGCGCTGGGAATATGTGACGACACCGCCTATCGGCGCGCTTTCCGCCGGCGCCAACGACATGGCCGTTTATATGCGCGCGCTGCTCGATCCCGCGCGGATGCAGCAGGCCGGAGTCCTGAGCGCGGCCGCAGCGCTCGACATGCGCCAGCCGCTGTTCCGGGACAGGCCCGACTTCGGCGCGTGGCTGCACGGATTCTACGAAATGCCGGCGCCCGACGGAGAGATCGCCTTCGGGCATGACGGCGATCTCATCTACCAGCATGCGATGATGACGATTTATCCGAAAGCAGGGCTCGGGATTTTTGTCGCCGTCAACACGCCGACGGGTGTTGCGTTCCGCGGCCAGCTCGCGCGCGCGATCATCGGCAAATTCGTGGGCAAGGCGCCGCTGCCGCCGCGCGTTGCGCTGTCGATGGCGCAGGCCGCCGGCTATGCAGGCTTCTATCGGCCGCTGCGCCGCGCCTATTTCCGCACCGAGCGCGCGTTGCTCGGCACCATCCCGACCTTTATCGGCGCCGCACCGAATGGCGATCTGCTTGTCGTCGGGGCCGCCACCGCGCGTTTCTATTACATCGGTCACGACGAATTCGAAGAGTCGACGGGCGTGGGTCGCATCGGCTTTGCGTCCGTCGGCGGCAACATGCGCCTCTACGGCCAGATCCCCGGCGGACCCGCGGAACGCGCGGTGCGAACGGTTGGTGGTGCGTGGCGGCTGATGCGCGGGCGCGAGCCTGCTGCTTTACTCGCCGTGGATGCGGCTGGATTTATCTGGCTCGTGGGTGCGGCGCTATTGGGTGCCGCAATTGCGCCCTGGCTCGCGGACCAGGCCGCCGCCGCATATGACTATCCCGGACCGTTCCTGCCGCTCGCCTGCTGGGTCTTCCTCGCGGCAGCGGTTGCAACCGTGTTTGCGTTCATCGTTATCCTCGCGATACGTCCACGCGACTGGCCGGGGCTGCGCTGGGCCGGCGTGATCGTCACCCTCGCCGTCTTCGCGATCTGCGCGGCGACGCTGTTGCATTTGGGTATGCTGGGCTATTCCGGCTGGTGAGATTCAGAGATTCGACTCCGCACGGTATCTGCTGGAATTCCGCCAACCCGATCGTCTTCGGCGAGATCCGCTTTCCACTGTGCGAGTGCATCGACTGACGCATCCCGTCGCATCGCCGACAGCAATTTGTCCATGAACTCCGCGAAGCCGCCGCCGAAACCCGCTCGTTGCCTCTTCCACTGGGCCCTGAAGCCGGGTTGGGTGAATGCAAAGTTCTGATAGGCGACAAAGGTCTCGTAAGCATCGTCGTCAAGCAGACCTGCGCTGTGCTGATAATAAGTGTCCTCCGCATGCAGAAAATAAGCTTCGGCATAGGCCGTGAATTGCGACAGCTGGGTCGCGGAAATATCGACGTCGCCGGCGGTGCCCCGCGAAACCGCTTCGGCAACCAGCGGATCCAGTTTGCCCATCATCAACGCCACAGCCCTGTAGATACGACCTTGCCGGATCGTCGCCTGTTGATTCTTCTCCGCCTGCTTCACCTGGCGGCCCAGATAGACAAGCGACGCCAGCACCGCCAAACCGCTCACGAGACTGCCGATGCTGGATAGATCTGAAAGTGTCATGGAACTCTCCCCGAGATATGTGTTCGCGCGACAATAGCCGATTTCGGTCGGCCGTTTCGCGCGTGGCGCAGCGCAGTCACGCACATCTCCGATCTGCGCAAGGGCACCGCGCGAGAATGTAATTTTGCTGTGATCGGCTGCGCCGGTAACCCTTGACAGCGATAGCGCGGCGCCGGTTGAATCGCATCAGAACGAACCTGGGGGTAATGCCATGGCGAACGCCGCCACGACCGATTTCCACATGCATGGAACCAGCAAAGAGAACGGGATTTCCCGGCGCCGGGGAGCCATTCGATGGCTCGTCCTTCCCGCTCTCGTCATGGCGGCGTCGTTGTTGGGTGCAACTTCGGCAGCGGATGCCGCGCAAGCCTTCCTCGCCGGCAAAACCTATTACGCAGTCGGCGTGCCCGTTTGCAAAGTTGCCAAGCATCCCAAAAAAGAAGCGCGGTGTTTTGCCATGCGACGCGTGCTGGTCGCGGAAGGGACCAAAGGCGCCCTTCCGTTCAAACCCGCCGCGGGCGCTGCAATACCCGGAAGTATCGGACCTGCGGGCGGACTGACACCGAGTGATCTTGCGACGGCGTATGCGCTGACTACCACCGGCGGAACAGGCCAGACGGTGGCGATCGTGGATGCCTACAACGATCCGAACATCGCGGCGGATCTCAAGACGTTCGACACCAACTACCACCTCCCGGCCTGCACGAAAGCCAATGGGTGTCTCAAAGTCGTGGGGCAGACAGGCAGCACAACGAGCCTGCCGGCGAACGATACAACGGGATGGTCGGTCGAGGAGTCCCTCGACGTCGAAACCGTTCATTCCATCTGCGAGAAATGCAAAATTCTGCTGGTCGAGGCCAACTCCACATTGAACACCGATCTCGGCGCCGCGGAGAACACGGCGGTCGCACTGGGAGCCACTGTGGTGAGCAATTCGTTCGGTGGTCCGGAGAGCGGCGCGGGTTCCGCGTTTCAGTCGGCGTTCAATCATCCGGGCGTCGTGATCACCGCCTCCACGGGCGACGATGGTTATTACGACTTCGACAGATTGGGCGAGAACGGCGTCATCAACGAGCCGAACTTCCCAGCCTCCTCCCCCGATGTGGTCGCTGTCGGCGGCACGTCGCTGTATCTCGGTGAGACGGCCACCCGGCAGTCCGAAACGGTGTGGAACGACAATGGCGTCAGGGATTACTGGGAGCAGAATTTGGATGCACCGCTCGGTGCCTCCGGTGGCGGATGCAGCACGCGTTTTGCTGCCAAGAGCTGGCAGAGCCATGTCGCCGGATGGAAAAACACCACCTGCGGCGGCAAGCGGTTGGCCGCAGATGTGGCCGCCGTCGCCGATTATCTCACCGGGCTGGACATCTACGACTCTTACAGTTGCGCGGAGTGTTCGCCTGCGCCGGGCTGGTTCACGGTCGGCGGCACGTCCTTGGCCGCGCCGCTGATCGCCGGTGCGTTCGCGCTGGCGGGCGGAGCGAATGGCGTCGACTATCCGTCAATGACCCTCTACCAGAATATTTCAAACGCCTATGACGTCACCGTCGGCGGCAATGGTTGGTGCGACGGAGAGGGTGCGGCGGCGTGCGGGAATCCGAACCTGTCCGGCGCCGGCATCCTCGATTGCGACTACTCCGCGGCGGGTGACGCCCAGGCAGATGGTTCCTGCGATGCGCTGGCGGGTTTCGACGGCCCGACCGGCATTGGAACGCCGAAGGGCCTCACCATTTTCGTGCCGCTGGCGGAGTCCCCGCGCGCACGGTGACGGTTGAATCCGGCGACGGGTCAGGCGCCTGCGATCAACGCATATCGCGGATCACCGTATGCGCCGCGTTGTGGCCGGGCATGCCGCTGACGCCCCCGCCGGGATGCGTGCCCGCGCCGCACATGTAAAGTCCGGCAATGGGGCTGCGATAATCGGCGTGGCCCAGAACGGGTCGCGCGGAGAACAGCTGATCCAGACTCAGGACTCCATGCGCGATGTCGCCGCCCACGAGACCGAAGATGCGCTCGAGATCGCCGTGCGCGCAATGACCGATGCCTTGAACCCCGGCGCGAAACGCTCGACCGTGTCGAGCATCAGATCGGCGACCTCATCGCGATGCGCGTCCCAGGATTTTCCGTCCGGCAATTCCGGTGCGACGTGCTGGCAGAACAGGCTCGCGACATGCTTGCCCGGGGGAGCCAAAGAGTCGTCGACGAATGACGGGATCAACATCTCCACGATGGGCGCTTTCGACCAGCCATATTCGCGCGCGTCGGCGTAAGCGCGTTCCATGTACCCAAGGCTCGGCGCCATGACGATGCCCGCCGTGAGATGATCGCCCGCTTCCGGCAAACACGAAAAGCGTGGCAGCTCCGACAGCGCCACGTTCATGCGGAACGTGCCGGATGCGTTGCGATAGCGCGCAATGCGTTCTCGGAAATCCACCGGCAGCAGCGCAGGATCGATCAGTGACTGAAACAGGAGCTTCGGATTGAGATTGGAGATCACCGCGCGGCCGCGGACAATCTCGCCCGTGTCCGTCACCGCGCCGACGGCGCGTCCCTTCTCGACCAGGATTTCGCGCACGCCGGCATTGGTGCGCATCTCGACGCCCAGCTTCGCACATGCCGTGGCCATCGCCTGCGTGATCGCGCCCATGCCGCCGATCGCATGGCCCCAGGTGCCCTTCTTGCCGTTCACTTCGCCGATGGCGTGGTGCAGCAACACATAGGCGGAGCCAGGCGAATAGGGACCTGCATAGTTTCCCACGATCGCATCGAAGCCGAAGGCGGCCTTGATCGCATCGCTTTCGAACCAGCCATCGAGCCAATCGCCCGCCGACTGGCCGAACAGCGCCAGCAGATCGCGTTTCGCGCCGATATCGAGACCACCGACCAGACGCGCAAACGGTATGGCGCGGATCATCTCGCCCAGCGCCGCGAGCCATCCGCCTTGTGTCAAATTCGGCGGCGATTTGAGCAGCGTCTCGCGCACCAGATCGGCCAGCACCGTGAGGCGATCCGTAAATGCATCGAGCTTGTCCGCATCGCGCGCGGAGAATTTCGCCACTTCGGATTTGGTGATGCCCTCGCCTGTCTTCAGATAGTCGCGGTCGTTCAGCGGCAGAAAATTCTGCACGCGCCGCGGCAGGATGCGCAGGCCATGCTCTGCCAGCGCCATGTCGGCAATCACTTTCGGCGCCAGCAGCGAAACCGTGTAACTCGCCACGGAATTGCGAAAGCCCGGCGCAAATTCCTCCGTGACCGCGGCGCCGCCCACGACGCCGCGCCGTTCCAGAATGGTGACCGAGAGCCCCGCGCGCGCCAGATAAAACGCGCAAACCAGCCCGTTATGCCCGCCGCCGACAATGACCACATCCGATTCGCGCATCAAGGAAAGCTACAATTAATTGGCCGAGGACACTGGCGGAGCGGTTTCATGGCGTCCGCCCCAGGACGAAACGCGCGCGTTCGATGCGTAGCATCTCATAGGGCGTCATACATTTAAGATTGAGGCCGATACAGGCATTGGGAATCTTGATCTTCTTTGTAGAGGCCGCCGCGATTTCGTGCGTCACAACGGTGTACCCATGCGCCAGAGCGTGCGCCACCAGATAATAGTCCGCAACCTGCAGAAAGGTATTCACGGCGGCGGGCTCGTAGTTTTGCCCTGTTGCCCAAGTACTCGTTGCACCGAGTGCCGGCAAGAGCGCGGCGTCCGGCTTGAGGAAGAACCCTTCGCCCAGCGGTTTGGCCCAATTTGAAAGTTCGTCCGCGACGGCTTCAATCTCATCACCGACCTTCTCGATGCTGAAGACATTTCCCGCGCCGTTGTTCGCGATGAGCCAATCCCAGAAGGCCGGGCAGAAATCCAGACCATAGTGGAGGTTCTTCGCCTGTATGAACACATTGGTGTCCAGCAGGTACCCCATCACGCGACATCCAAACGGCGCGCAAGTTCATGAAAGGTCGAAAGCTTGGAGAATCCGAGCATCCGGAAAGCATCGCGATGCAGCGTCTGCCCCTCTAGTGTATTGACGATAAGTGCGCGGGCAAACCGCTTGCCGACACGCGCGGACTCGGTGTTGTAGAAATTCCCGCCGCCCCCTTTGGGAGCAAATTCCTGCAGGCGATCCAGTTCCACCTTGTACGCCTGCCAAAAAGCGTTTCGTGTCAGCGCGCCCGCATCGTGGATGCGCCGCAGAATGACCAATGTGCTCACCTTAAAACGGCGCGCCAAGCGGTCCAGCGCGCTACGCAAATCCTCGCCGATCCGATATTCCGCTTTCAGGATCGCGAGCGGCACCAGAATCTCTGCGGCAACTTTGTTGCACCATATCTCAACGCCATTGTCGGGTAAGGAAACCGGGCTGACATCAGAAAGCGCGGATTGGCCGAGCCACAAATGCGCCAATTCGTGCGCAAGCGTGAACATCTGCGCCGACTTCGTATCGGCGCCGTTGATAAATACGAGCGGCGCAACGCTGTCGGACAGAGCGAAGCCGCGAAATTCATCCGGATCGAGTTTGCGATGCGTGTTGTTGGCGACAATGCCGCTGGTCATCACCAGGACACCCAAGATGTCAGCCTGTTCGATGAAGCGGCTGAGCGCCTCGGTCCAGGTCGAAGACTGTCGCCGTTCCTCGATATCAAAACGAAGGGCTTGGCGGATATGCGCCGCAGTTTGCACAATATCGCTTTGCACCGTCGCGGCGCCGACGAAGGAAAGCGCCTCCTCCCGCGCCGAGCGCGCAAAATCGCGATACCACTCCTGGCGTTGTTGGCAGAGATAGATGGTATCGAGCAGATCGGGGCTCGGGCGACCAATGCGCTTGTTTCCGACCGTGCGGAAATCCGGAATGGGAATATGTTCCACTGGCGGTTCGGTCAGGAAAAGATAGCCGACCGGCGCATGGGTAGCCTTGGCGAAATCTTCCAGCTGCCTGAGCGTCGGTTGCGCCGCTGCATTTTCCCACTCGGCGAGCTTCGGGAAGCGATGGGCGAGCGCGTCAGGATCGACACCCGAACGCTCGCGCGCCCAGCGCAGCATTGCCGGGCTTACCTCGACGCGCAGTGTTGCAGGCTGTGCCATGGCCAATCTTCAGTCACTTTCAGGTAGCCCGCGACGGAAATCCGTTTTCAGGCCTGCCAGGACGAATACATCGCTCCTGCGCCCGCCGTCGATAGCAGCTGGTTAACCATCCGACACTTCCGAAAGCTGGATATCCGGCAATCCCGGCCTCCCTTTCCCTTGCTTTTCCTCAAAATCGGCCCATACCGGTCTGTCCCTCCCCATGGGGAGTCGAAAATAGTTTGGACTTTCGTATAGTGGACTATTGCATAGTGTGAAGTTCATGCTAGATTGAACTTCGTAATAGCAAGGAGGCGGAACGAGGCGCGTCGTGACAGAAGAATCCCAATACACGCGCAAATTCCGAAAAGAGCTCATGGCCGGGCTATCATCGCTCGTCCTCTTGGCTGTGCTCGCACGCGCAGGCCGGGAGATGTATGGATACGAAATCGCCAAAGCCGTGAAGGCGGAGGGCGAAGGCGGACTGATCTTCAAGCAGGGCGCCATCTATCCCGTTCTCAGGTCCCTCAACACGTCCGGGTTGCTGGACAGCCGGGTGGAGGCATCCGCCTTCGGCCCGCCCCGCCGGTACTACAACATCACCGACGACGGCCGTCAGGCGCTGAACGACTGGCAGGGCGCCTGGAAGGACATGCGGGAATTCGTCGACGATGCGCTGTTGGCGGGCGGAGGAGCCGTTCATGAACACCGACCGTCCGCCTGAAACGGTCCGCTCCTATCTGGATGCGCTCCAGAGCGCGCTCAAGGGCGCGTCGCCCGGACTTGTCAGCGATGCGCTGTCGGATGCCGAAGAGCATCTTCAGAACGAGATCGCATCGAACCCGGAACGCAGCGAGGCGCAGGTCCTCGCCTCCGTCATCGAAACCTACGGAACACCAGCCGAAATTGCAGAGGAGTATCGCTCCATGGAAGCCACACTTCAGGGCCCCTTCCCCAAATCCGAACAAGCGCCGGAACGCCATTACGGATTCTTCGGCGTCATCAGCGATCCGCGCGCTTACGGCGCGTTGATGTATATGCTGCTGTCGCTCGTCACCGGCATCTTCTATTTCACCTGGACGGTCACGGGAATCTCGCTGACAGCCGGCCTGATCATCCTGATCATCGGCATTCCGTTCGCGCTCCTGTTCATCGGATCGGTGCGCGTGTTGAGCCTTGTCGAAGGCCGCATCATCGAAGGGCTGCTGGGTGTGCGCATGCCGCGCCGCTTGCCGCCGCAATCCGCCGCCGACGAAACCGTTCTGGCCCGCATCAAGAATGCGCTCATCGACATCCGCACCTGGTCGTCGATGCTGTATCTCATTCTCATGCTGCCGCTTGGCGTCGCCTATTTCGTGATCGCGGTGGTCGGCATTTCGTTGTCGCTCGGCATGGCGGGCGGAAGCCTCTACTCGCTCATCACCAACCATTCCAATTTCCAGATGGACGATGTGCCGTGGCTGGACCATCTGATGCACACGGCCCCCGGCCTCGTCGCGGCGATGCTGTTTGGGATCCTGCTGTTCTTTATCCTCTTGCATGTCTGCAAGGGCATCGGCTGGCTGCATGGCCGTATCGCCGAAGCACTCCTCGTGCGGTTGTAAGTTCCCCCCAACAACGGCACGACCCGTCGTGGCCTCACGCGCTCCGTGAGGCCACGATTCTTTTTTGGGGCTGGGCCTCACGCGCTCCGTGAGGCCACGATTCTTTTTTGGGGCTGGGCCTCACGCGCTCCGTGAGGCCACGATTCTTTTTGAGGCCGGGCCTCACGAGTTCCGCGAGGCCACTATTCGTTTGGCCCGGCTCTTGCTCCACCCGACTCACCGGCTGTTTCCCATTGTGGGTTTAGACAACGTTAACGTGCCGGTAACGGTTGACGGCGCTAATCATGGTCAGGCTATATGGCGCGCCCTGCTTCGGCCGGGCGCACACCAAGCGAGCGGGGATGGCACAACATCCCCTTAGGGATCAACGACAGGCCTTTGGTCTAACGACAGGAGCTGCCGTGCCGCGTCGCCGCGCACCGACGTTCGAGATATTCGCAGCCGATTGGCAACGCACCGCGCGTTCGGCCGCAGAAGCCCTCTCTTCCACCGATGGCCGCTGGGCCATTGTCTCAACATCGATCACCGCGGTCATCGCCGGCTCGATCGCTTGGCTCGCCGCCGGCACAATGCCGCCTTCTCACGGTTATTCGGCCGCGCATCAGCGCTCGCTGATGCCCTATGAATTGTTCCTGCGGCTGACGGCTCAGAACAAAGGCCCGCAACTGAATTTCGCGTCGTTCGGTCCTTCGGGAACCGCTGGCACGACGCCGCCCGCCCAGATCGTCGAACCCGCAAACTCGCTCGACAATTCGCTCGCCGCGGAAAGCGCCGGCGACGATGCGACGGAAGCAAACAGCGATGTCGATTCCCGCACGATCACGCTCGACCGCGGAGACACGCTCGCAGGCGCGCTGAGCGATGCGGGCGTCACGAATTCGGACGCGGAAGCGGCCGTTGCGGCGCTGGCAAAAGTCTACAGTCCCAAATTGGTACGCGCGGGACAGACACTGCAGCTGACATTCGAACCTGCTCCCCCCGCCACGCCCGTCGCCAGCATCACCTACACCCCGCCTGCCGGCGCCAATGACAGCACGGCCGACGGCGAAGATGCGCCGGACTCCAGCGTTCAGGCCGCACCCGCGACGCCGGTCGGCCGCCTGCTCTCCGTCAGCTTCTCGCCGACTATCGAGCACGACATCTCGATCAGCCGCGTGACGGACGGCAGCTTCACGGCGCAAAGCGTCGAGAAGAAGCTCGTTGCGAAGTTTCATCGTGCCGGCGCGAAGATCGACTCGAGCCTTTATCTCGCCGCGATGCAGGCCGGCATTCCCGCCGAAGTCGTCGTGCAGATGATCCACATGTTCTCGTATGAAGTGGACTTCCAGCGCGATATCAAACCTGGCGACACATTCGAAGTTTTCTACAACTACTACTACACGCCGGACGGTCAGCCTGCGAAGCAGGGCGATATCGCCTATGCCACGATGCATCTGGGTTCGCGCACCGTCGCGCTTTACCGCTATCAGCCGCCCAATGGCGATCCCGTCGAATATTTCGATGCGAAGGGCCAGAGCGCCAAGAGCATGCTGATGAAAACGCCCGTCGACGGCGCGCGCATTTCATCCGGCTTCGGCATGCGCTTCCATCCCGTGTTGGGCTACACGCGCATGCACAAGGGAATCGATTTCGCGGTGCCCACGGGAACGCCCGTGATGGCGGCCGGCAGCGGCACGATTCAGATTCAGGGCTGGCTCGGCGGTTACGGCAATTTCGTGCTCGTGAACCACGGCAACACCTATTCGACCGCGTATGGACATCTCTCGCGTTTCGCGCCGGGCCTGCATCAGGGCTCGCATGTGCGCCAGGGTCAGGTGATTGCCTTTAGCGGCGCCACGGGTCTCGCGACCGGTCCGCATCTGCACTACGAAATCCGCATCAACGGCAACCAGGTCAATCCGCTGACGGTGAAAGTCGCGCGGGGAGAAATCCTCGCCGGCAAAGATCTTCGCGAAT
>Ga0206796_1133_pt2 | contig 15700 bp, 8 predicted proteins | sample Alteio_BWOrgCont_68_FD_152895 | JGI IMG/M metagenome (GOLD analysis project Ga0206796, IMG submission 152895) | Enriched cells from forest soil in Barre Woods Harvard Forest LTER site, Petersham, Massachusetts, United States -... | ecosystem: Environmental > Terrestrial > Soil > Temperate forest > O...
AACGGAAGCGATTCGATATCGCCAACGGTGCCCCCGATTCCGACGATGGATTGCAGCAGCCGAGTTAGCCTTGCGCGACTTCTACTCTCGCGGTTTCTTCAGCCTTTTTTCCGACGCGGTTCTCGTAGCTCGCTTTCACGAACGCCGCGAACAGTGGGTGCGGCTCGAGGGGCTTCGACTTGAACTCGGGGTGGAACTGGCAGCCGAGGAACCAGGGGTGTCCGGGCAGTTCGACGATCTCCACGTAGGTCCCGTCCGGCGTGGTTCCGGTGATGTTGAGCCCGGCGCCGGTGAGCAGCGCTTCGTACTCGCGATTGAATTCGTAACGGTGGCGGTGACGTTCTGAGATTTCCGTCCTGCCATAAGCGGTTGCGGCCAGCGATCCCGGCTGCAGAACGCAGGTCCACGCGCCGAGACGCATGGTTCCGCCCATCTCTTCGACGCCGGTGAGTTCGCGCAGTTTGTAGATCACGCGATGGGGCGTGGCGGGATCGAATTCGCTCGAATTGGCTCCGGCCAGGCCGCAGACGTTGCGGGCGTACTCGATGCAGGCGGTCTGCATGCCGAGGCAGATGCCAAAATATGGCACATGACGCTCGCGGGCGTAGCGTATGCCGTTCAGCATGCCTTCGATGCCGCGTTTACCGAATCCGCCGGGGACGAGAATGCCGTCGTAGCCGCGGAGTTGGGCTTCGTAATCGTGCTCGAGACCTTCGGCTTCGATCCAGGTGACGCTGAGCTTCAGGTTGAGCGCCAGCGCGCCGTGCACCAGCGCTTCTTTCAGCGATTTGTAACTGTCCTCGTACTCGACATATTTCCCGACGATGGCGATGGAGACTTCGTCGCGGGGGTTGTAGCAACGGTGGACGAGATCGGACCACTTGCCGAGGTTGGGCTCCGGCGTCTCCATGTGGAGGTACCGGAGCGCGAGGCGGTCGACGCCTTCCTGCGAGAACGCAAGCGGCACTTCGTAGATGGATTCGACGTCGCGGGCGGTGATGACGGCCTGATCTTCGAGATTGCAGAAAAGGGCGATCTTGCTCTTGACCTCGCGGGAAAGGTGGCGGTCGGTGCGGCAGAGCAGGATGTCGGGCTGAATGCCGATGGAGAGCAGCTCCTTCACGGAGTGCTGCGTCGGTTTGGTTTTGAGCTCCTGCGCGGCGCCGATCCAGGGGACGAGGGTGACGTGGACGAAGACGGTATTTTCGCGGCCCAGTTCCTGGCGCATTTGGCGGATGGCTTCAAGGAACGGAAGCGATTCGATATCGCCAACGGTGCCCCCGATTTCGACGATGGTGATGTCGCCTTCCGCGGCGACCTTGCGCATCGCGTTCTTGATCTCGTTGGTGACGTGGGGAATGACCTGGACAGTCTTGCCGAGGTAGTCGCCGCGGCGCTCCTTGGTAATGATTTGCTCGTAGATTCGGCCTGTCGTTAAGTTGTTGTCGCGGGTCAGTTTAGCGTGGGTGAAGCGCTCGTAATGGCCGAGATCGAGGTCGGTTTCCGCGCCGTCGTCGGTGACGAAGACCTCGCCGTGCTGGAACGGCGACATGGTGCCTGGGTCGACGTTCAGGTACGGATCGAACTTCATGAGGTTGATTTTGAGGCCGCGGCTCTCGAGGAGAGCACCGATGGACGAGGCGGCAAGACCCTTGCCGAGGCTGGACACAACTCCGCCAGTCACAAAAATGTACTTCGCGGACATTTCTGCGTCACCTTAATTTGGATTGTGGGCTGGACGAACCAGGCGGGCACGATCAAGTATGGCCGGAATTCCGGGTCAGTGCAACAGGAAAAAGCCTGGACGCACTGTACCGGGCAGAATCGGACAATTCACGTAAAAGAAGCGCCAGGGTGACACCCGGCGCTTCGTCTGTCGTTGGGCGTGGGGGGGTTAGAAGTTGAATTTCAGCTCGATCTCGGAGATGCGGCGTCCGATGCGGAGGGGCGCATATCCGAAACCGGCGGCATTGGCATTGGTGGCATTGGCAAGAGCCGTGCTCACCGGCTGCGCAGTGCCGGCGCCGAGATTGGTGAAGTCCAGGGTGATGTCGTTGGGCGCGACGGAACTGCTGAAGGTGGTATTCGCGTGGTTGATGAAGTTGAAGGCCGAATAGCGAACCAGAATGTTCCGGCCCTCGCCGACGCCGAACGATTTCTGCGCAGCGAGATCGGAATCGGTATACGCCGGACCGCGCATGTAGGGCTCACGGTAAGGCCCGTTCACGCCGAGTGCGGTGGGCAGGGAAAAGCAGCTGCCGTTTACGTAGTGATGCGAGCCTCCGTTCACGGCGGACGGATTGCAGGTGAGCTGGGGCATCAGGTAGACGTCGGGAGTGCCCAGAAGCTCCTGACTGCTGACTGGAATCGTCGCAGGGGTGCCCGCCGGCGAAAGCACGTCGAGTGTCCCGGTCATGGAGAAGTCGGGATTATTCGAAGCAAAGAGGTTCGCTCCGCTCTGGATGGTCGTGATGCCGGAGATCATCCAGCCGTTGACGAACCCGCCCACAAAACGCCGATGCAACACGTTGCCCATGGTGTAGGAATAGCTGGCGTTGAAGATCTGCGTGCGGTCGAATGCCTCTGGTCCATAATCGTCGCGGTAGTTGAAGGGAGTCACGGGAGTTCCGTTGCCGTTGGCGCCCAGCACGCCCAGCGCCCGCGACCACGTGTAGTTGATCCCGTAAAAGAGGCGTCCCGACTGCTTGTTCCACATCGCCTGGAGGGAGTTGTAGTTGGCATTCACGTTGTGATAACCCACGTCCAGGTCGGTGTAGTTTGGATAGGGCCGAAAATCATCCACCTGCTGCTGGGTCAGGCCGCTGATGCTGATGCCGCCACTGGGAGCGGCGATGGGGTAGGTTTGGCCGGTGATGGGATCTGGTCCGTAGAGCGTGCCCGGACGAATCGCATTGATGTTATCCAGCGTCACCGGCTGCGTGGAGCCGTTGTTCAGCAGGTGACGGCTGACGTTGCCGATGTACGAAATCTGAAAGAGAGAGTGCCAGACAGTCTGCTGGTCGAGCGCGAGATTGTAGGTGTACACCTGGGGCTGATGATTGTCGTTGGGGTAGAAGCCGAAGCCGCTTTGCGTGGGGACAAACGAACTTCCGGCCACGGCCGTGGGCGCCTCCGCGGGCACCGATGACAGAAGCAGCGGACCGTTAATTGCAACGTTGTGCTCGCCGATGGCATAGCTGGCGGGCGTTTCCACGTCATTCGAGGAATCGTGGGCAGTGTAAATGCCAAAGCCTCCGCGCAGGACGGTCTGTCCGGTCCGGCGCATATCCCAGGCAAAGCCTGCGCGCGGCTCAACAAAGGCCCATCGAGTGGCGAGGCCGGAAGCGGGAATGTTGTGATCGATGCCGTGCCACAGGAAGCCGGGCAGAATGGGATTTTGTCCCGTCGCGTAGGTGGAAGGCTCCCATACCGGAATCCCAATGCCATGCGTATCGCTCCACGGCGTCAGATGGTCCAGACGAACGCCGTAGTCCACGGACAGATAGGGTGTGAGGCGCCAGTGATCCTGCGCATAGCCCGAAATATTCCAGAAATCCAGATTGGGCGCCGGTGAAACGTTGGTTTGCGAATACTGGTCGATGCCGCCTTCGAGGAAGTTTGCCAGGTAGTTGCCGCCGTTGCCGCTGCCCACTGCGCCGGTGTCATGGACGGTACCCGCCACCGGGTCGGCGTATGTCTCGCCAAAGTAGTAGAGATTGATCTCTCCGTTGGTATTCACAAAGGGCGTGACCTGGTGATTGATCTCGAGCTGGGCGTAAATGCCCACCCGCGCCGTGTGTTTACCAAAAACCCTGGTCAGGTTGTCTTCTGCGGTCGGGATCCACTTTCTTGCGTAAATGCCGCCGAAGGTCGTATCCGGATAAAGGTTGACCGGCAGACCGTCGTCACCGTAATCCCCGAATTCGGGAATGACGTGGGAGCCGTTGTTGAACAGGCCCGTATTGTTCCAGGCGCCGTTCAGCGTCAGCGCTGCCTGATCCTTTGCCACAAACGCGTTGTCGAACCATGCGCCGGAGACGGCAAACTCGTTGGTGAGGGTGGGGCCGAAGATGGAAGTCCAGTTCAGCGTGCCGACCTCCGTATTCAGATCGCTGAGCAGGCCGCCGCCGGGCGTATTGGTACCACCCAAATTACCGCGGGGGGAATAGTACTCCACCTGCGGGATACCGGCCTTGCCACGCTCGGTGCTGTACATCATAAAGATCTTGTTTCGGTCGCTGATGGAATCATCGATGCGACCCTGCGCCTGCCAGAGATCGTTATTCACCAGGTTGGTAACCGCGTAGTTGTATCCCTGCGAACTGGTCGTTGCCAGATTGGGCAGTGGCAGAGTGTTGAGAAGCTGCTGGTTGATGGGAGAGATGTTGCCGGCAAGCTGCCCATTCACCAGCGGCGTGCCGTCCTTCCCCGTAACCGGCACCTTATTGATATTCGCGTACGTTGCGCTGTTCGCCAGAGGGCCCAGGTATTGGTTGATCTGTTGCTGGCTGAAGTCTCCGTTGCGCATCCCCGCCGTCGGCACCAGGGCGGTCAGAATGGCGCTGCCGGCGCTGCCGTACGCATATTCGTTGCGCTGCGCGTAATCCTCCGCGCCCGCGAAGAATGTAAGGCGCCGGCTCCGGTTGAACTCCGTATGGGGAATCAGGATGGGACCTCCCAGGTTAAAGCCCGGATAAACCTCGCGGTCCGGTGGTTTCGGCTGGTGGTCGTAATTGGAAAGCCAGTCATTTGCGTTGAGCTGGGAGGTGCGGCCGTAGGTGTACAGGGAGCCGTGAAACTGATTGCCCCCGGAAAGGCCCGCCGTGTCGATCACGATCGGTCCATACGGCTGGTCGGCGGTGATGCTCGAAGTCTCCACCTTGACCTCGCTCACCTGGTCGTAGTTGATATTTTGCAGCAGGCTGCTGAAGGCTCCGGGATCGGTCAGGTCGATGCCGTCATAAAGCACTGCCACGGAGTTGCTGATCGTCCCCTCGCCGGAATAGGAGCCATACGCGCCGGTGACGCTGACCTGGGATGGATCGAAGGCGGAATTCGTTACGCTGTTGTTGCCGCCTGTCATCGCGAAGCCGGGCAGGATTTTCAGCAACTCCGTCACATCGCGGCCCTCGATCGACAGGTGCTGGATATCCTGTGTCGAGATGAGCGTGCTGTTTACGCCCGAGTCGAGCGGGATGGACGCGGTGCTGGTGGTCACCTGCACGGTTTGGGTGGCCGCGCCAGGCCGCAGGGTGAGCTCGCGAAGATTGTCGATGTTGCCGGGGTCGACGTGGATGCCGCTTTCCTGAAATGCCTGGAAACCGGCGGCGGTGATGTCTACCTTATAGTTACCGACCTGGACGGCGGCGAAGGTGAAGTCGCCGGCGCCGTTGCTTTTGGAGTGCCGGACGTCACCGGTGGCGAGGTTTTTCAGGGTGACGTCCGCATTGGAAATCACGGCGCCGGAGGGATCGACGACGGTGCCGCTGATGGTAGCGCTGGTGCTGGCCTGAGCATGCAGCGGGTGGGGCGTAGCGAACATGCTTCCGACGAAGACCGCGCAGGCAACAAGGCTGCGCAGCCAATTTCTCCTGTAATCCATGAGCCGCCTCACAAAAAGGTGTGTTTCGGTTAGTGAAAGCGTTTCCTATGCTCGTGGACACAGGTAACGAGGCAATAAACGGTAACTATTTCGACATAGCGAAGCAACGATTGTCAAGGCGCAATGCCGCTCTCACCCTCAAGTAAATCGCATTTCTTCGTTGACGGAAGATGGCGCCACGCCGATAAGATTTTGGTTTCCTGGGAGGTTACGGGGGGAGGGATTACGCTTTCCCGGGGTGCACAGGATGGGGAATCAGGTGCCTGGAGTTTGAGGTCATCCCGGGCCTGAAGGCGGACTGGACCGGGACGGTTTGGGCTTCAGCTTCCCTGTGCTTATTCGTTGCCGTCGTGGATGGGCGTGATGGGGTGGAGGTTCTCGGGGGCGTTGGGAGAAACGCCGAAGTCCCAGACGTCGAGATTGATGACGCCGGGGCCGAGGATTTCCATGAGCGCATACTCGCCGACGGGGAGCGGGTCCTTCGGCGTCAGCTTCATCCAGTGCTTTCCGGGGAGGATCTCGGAGGTGGTGGGGATGATGTCCTCGTTCTGGGTGACCGTCCCGACGCGGCTGATGCGGACGGCTCCGATGACGCGCTGGCCGGGATGGACGTCGACGCGGAGGATGGCATAGCGGCTATCGGGCGAGCTGTACTGGTTCTTGTCCTGCACGGAGCTGGCGCCATGGGTGTCGATGACCAGGGCCGCTTCGGGCTGGATGGCGTCGCTGCTGCTGTCGAGGCTGACATAGAGGACGGGCTGGTCGACGTGGAGGCGGACTTTGGCGGCCTGGCCGTTGATGCGTACCGGCTCCTGCGCGCCGTGCATAGAGCTGATGGCGGCGCGGAGGACGTTGTGGCCGGGGTCGCGGTTGACATTGCCGAGGGACTGATCGATGTGAATGAGCTCGGGGATGCTCTGGAAGTAATCGAGGACGAAAATGCCGTCGCGCTCCGGCAGACGGAGTCCGGGAGCGACGAGCGGGGTGCGGGAGCGGAGGTCGGCGCGCTCGGCGGCGGCTTCGGCATCGATTTTGGCGGCTTCGGAGAGGCCGGAGTCGCTGGTCGGCTGCGCGGCAGCGTCGGGAGCCGGTTCAGGCTGAGCGCCGGGCTCATGTTCCTTGTTCCATTTGTCGGTGGCGGGCCAGTCGATGAGGGCTTTCGGGATTTCTTCCCAGTCGTCGCGCTCGGCCGAGAAAAAGCGGACGCGGTCGCCGTGGGCTTCGTATTTGGTGACGATTTGGTACGAGCCGTCTTTGAGAATGAGGCGCTGGCGCTGGACGGTGGGAGTGGTTTTGGCAGGATGCTGCGCGAGGAGGGGGCCGGGCAGAGCGACGGCGAGCGAGAGCGTGAGAACGGTTATCGAAACGGAACGCCCCATGCGTCTTTCTCCCGACTCAGTCTTGCCAGCAATGCTTCCCATTAGATACGCGCAGGAGCGAATCCGTCACCTGCCGGTTGCGCGGGGTGGGGGAATGTCAAACGGAGAGCGAAGATGCTGCATGCCAGGGATGTCGATACTCGGGGTGTATCGACATAGAGGGACGGCCGGCGACGGGAGCCATTTTTTCTCAGTTCGAGAAGCGAGCAGCGACAGATACCGGGCGTATCTTAGCGACGAGCGACGAAGAAATGAGGAAAAATGGCCCCGTCCCGCAGGGTTGCGGGGAAAATCCGGCCATACTTCATTGTCGGCCTTGAAAGTGGGGCCGCCACATTCTTCGGCCTCCGCTTCGTCTGGCCGGATTTTCTCGCGCAACGCCGACCATTCCTATATGTCGATACACCCAGGGCTTTTGGAATATCCTCAGACATATGGTTTCCCGATCGCTTGTAGCCGCGTGCAGTCTGGCGGCATTCCTTTGCCCCGTTGGGCTGACATTTCCCGTTCTCGCACAAAATCCAGGTACTCAGCAGCAGGGACCTCCGGGTGGCACGCCGCCCGCTCCCGGGCAGACCGGGCAGCCAGGCGCGGCGCCGAGTTTGCAGCTCCAGGACCTGCCGCCGGACGCGCACACCCTGACGCCGGAACAGCAGGCGCAGCTGAAGCAGCAGGAAGTCATTACGGCAGTGCTGCGGCTGGCATCGATGCAGGCGCGGTGGGGTCCGGAGCTGTCGACGCCGGGGATGTCGGTGGCGCTGGTGGAGACGAACCGGGCGAAGAATTCCGACGGGACGACCAGGCTGACATTTCACATGACGGGCACGGGATTTCCGGCCGGAGAGACGCTGACGCTGGTGCGCTGGCCGTTGGATGCGAAGTCAGAAAACGTGATGAGCGGCCTGGTGCTGGACGCGCAGGGCACGGTGGAGTGCGGGGGACCGCGGGCTGCCGCAGCCGCAGCCCCGGCTGCGCCCAATGCACCGGGAGCGGCCCCCGCGCCAGCGCCGACGGCTCCGAACTGCACGACGACCATGCAGCCGCACCAGCCGGTGGAGATTCAGGTATCGGTGGCGGCTGGCGAGCCGGTGCGCGCGGCGCTGATTGGCGATACGCAGAAGAATGGCGCGGCGGTGACGACCGTTCCCTTCCCGATTGCGAAAGAGGATGGCGGATGCCGGCTGCAGGTGCTACTGGGCGTGAAGGACGCATCGATGGTGTTGATTGAGGGAACGGGCTTTCCGGCGAATACGCCGCTGAAGCTGGACAGCACGACGGACGGAAAAACGCGGGTGCTGCATCCGAAGACGAATCCCGATGGGCGGCTGGTGACGGTGGATCTGCCCGGGCAGAAGGGCGAGGCGAATGGCGTGACGACGGTGACGTTTGACGGCATCATGCACTTCCCGAGCCTGGAGACGAATAAGAATCCTCCGCCGCCCGACCCGACGTGCAAGCCAGCGGTGACGTTTGCGTGGGGCACGGGGAGTTACAAGCTGCAGTAGTCGAAACCAATCTGGACACGGAAACAGGGGGCTTTCGCCCCCTGTTTTTTGTTTTCTGCGATTGCGGATTTTGCAGAGAATGCAGATCCGGGGCTGAAGCCCATTTCCAAGTGCGCTTCATTCCACGGCCTTCAAGGCCGAGGCCTTTACCGTAGCCGGCTCTGTGCGACGCGTCTTGCGCAAAACCAAGAAGGGGGGCGACGCAGGTCGTTCCCCTTTGATCTGGCTGATTGGCGCGGTTAGCTCTTGCCCTGGAGCTGGGTCAGGGTGGCGAGGACGTCTTCGCTGTGAGAGTTGGGGTTGACGCCGGTCCACACCTTGGCGATTTTGCCGTCGGGACTGATGAGGAAGGTATTGCGGTTGGCAATGACCATGGGTCCGTAGTTGCCGAGTGAGCCGTAGGCGGGCACGACTTTCTTGTCGGGATCGGCGAGGAGGGTGAAGGTGAGTGAGTCCTTGGTGCAGAACTGCTTGTGGCTGTCGACGTTATCGACGGAGACGCCGAGGATGACGGCATTCAGCGCCTGATACTTGTCGAGATCGCGCTGGAAGTTATGGGCTTCGATGGTGCAGCCGGAGGTCATGTCTTTCGGATAGAAGTAGAGGACGACCCACTTCCCTTTATAGGTGTCGAGGGAGACGGGGGTGCCTTCCTGGTTGGGGAGGGTGAAGGTGGGCGCGGGCTGGCCGACGGCAGGCATGGGGGCATTGTCGGCGGCGAAGCTGCGCTGGATGGTGATGCCGGCTACGACGAGCAGGGCGACGACGGCGAGTGCGATTCCGGAAAACTTCGACATTGGGGCTTTCTCCTTGAAAGCGGGTTGCGTCAGGGCTCGGAGCCGCCGATTCCGGCGGGGCACCGGCACCCTTCGACTCGGCGCCGGGCAGGCTGTGCAGCCGTAGCCGGATCGGCCAGGTCGATAAAGATCATGCAGCGTTCTGCGAACGGGCGGTGCGTGGGATCGCACTCTGCGGGAGCTGGTTTTTCAAAAGATCAACCGAGTCTGAGAAGCTGCGCACAGACCCGGGCGCGTGTCTTTCATTATGCGTTTTCGAAGGCGAGGACGGCAATGCCGGCAGCGTCGGCGACATCCCGGAGAGCGGCAAGGTCGAAGAGGAGGGTGCGATGGGCTTCGACGGCGAGGCACGTAGCCCCGGCGGCGCGCATGGTCTCGATGGTGCGGATGCCGATGACGGGGACGTCGAAGCGCAGGTCCTGATTGGGCTTGGCGACTTTGACGATGGTGAGGCTGCGGGCCAGCGTGGAGGCTGGATCGGAGTCCGGATCACCCAGGGTGCGCATGAGGGCGCCGGCGCGCTCGATGGTGGCGTCGGTGCCTTCCATGGCTTCAACGGCGACGCAGGCCTGGGCGGCGATAACGACGGTCTGCCCGAGGTCGTAGGCGGCGAGATGGCGGGCGGCTTCGCGGCCGTAGGCAATATCGCGGGATTCCTGCTCGTTGGGGGCGCGGGCGGTGAGGACGCCGGGTTGGGCGAGTAGCGGCTCGAGATACACGGTGGAGGGGATGAGCTCGATGCCCTCGTCGCCGAGAACTTTGGCGACGGCGCCGAGGAGCATGTCGGTGTTGCGAGTACGGAGGTTGAGGAGCAGCTTGGCGAGACGCCAGTCGGGTCGGATGCTCGAGAAGATTTGCTTGTGCTTGACCTGGCCGGCCATCACGGCCTGGGTGACGCCTTCGCGCTGGAAGGTGTCGATGAGGCGGGAGAGCTGGCCGAGCGATAACCAATGCACGCGGATGCCGGGATCGGCCGCGGCGCGGGCGTCGATCTCCGGGTCGGTTTCTTCTTTGATCGCGGCGACGACCACTTCGGTGCCGTGGGTGCGCGCGGCGTCGAGGAGGAGGAAGGGGAAGCGTCCGTTGCCGGCGATGAGGCCGAGGCGAGTCATGGGAGGGCCACCGTTCCGGGATTCCATACGTCCTGCCATGATTTGAATTCGCTGGGGCGGATTTGATAGCGGGCGAAGTTTCCTTCGTGCAGGTTGAGCAACTCGGATTCGGCCATTTGCCGGAATCGGTCCTGATCGGCGGCTTCGACGTTGCGCTCTGCGAAGCCCGCGACGTAGTTGTTGGCGGCGGGGCGATTCATGCGGCCGCGTACCACTTCCTGGACGAGCTGGCGCAGAGAGGCAGCATAGCGAAAGCGGAAGGGATCGGGCTCGCCGAGGGATTGCCGGACGGCGGTGTACTGCTGGGCGGAGCGTTCGTAGGCCCAGAGGAAGACGTCTTTCAGGAGCTGGTGGCGGTTGAGCTCATAGACCCCGAGGATGCCGCTGGTATAGAGCGATTGCGGAACGTCGGTGAAGGACAGAGGCGAGAAGTTTTGCCGGATGAAGGGGATGTTCGCGCCCAGGCGGGAGACGCGCTTGTTCACGTCGTCGAATGGCTGGAGGTAGGGGAGCTGCACCATAAAGAAGAAAGCCTGTTCGAAAGGATCGTGAATGGCGGCGGCTTTCGCAAGGAGCTGGTTGAAACATTCTTCGATGAGCTGAGGAACGGCCAGGGGATGGAAGGTGGACTTCTCGATACCGACGGCAATCTGGCGGAGGCGGCCCGCTGCCGATTCGTCGCGCAAGAGGTTGTGCGCGAGGATCGCGTGGAGGTTGAGGATGGTGTGGCGGTTAAAGCCGATTTCGTCGGCTTCACTGACGAGGAAGGCGATGGCCTCCTTGTGATTCACGATCATCTGGGCTTCGAGTTGGTCGCGGCCCTGGGCCTCGAGACCGAATTCGATGAGGCGCTTCGTATCGAGCAGAGAGTAGGTGTTGCCTTCGAGGCGGCTGGAGTTCCAGGAGAGATCGATGAGCAGGCGGTTGAGGACCTGTTTCGCGTAGGTGCCGGCGGCCTGTGCCTCGAAGTTGGGGCGGCCTGCGGATGCGAGGCGGGCACGGTCCTCGGCTGAGAGATAGAAGGTGACGTTGGGCTGGTAAGAGTCAAGGAAATCGCGGTTGTAGCCGACGGGGCGGCGTTTCTCTAAAGGCTGGGAGACGTAGTTGCGGATTTCTGTCGCGGCGGACGACAGGGGGACGGCAGTGGCGGAAGGCTGGATTTCTTTGCGAGGCGTTTCAGCTGACGCACTCAGATCCACCACGGCGTAAGTGGCTGGAAGGCGATAGCGGGCGGTGCGGCGCGCGCCTTCCCTGACGAGGCGTCCATCATCGACCAGGCGCCGCAGGCGGAATTGGAGAGTTCTTTCGGAGACAGGCTGCGGCAGGCTGGCTGCAATCTCCTTTTGCCCTGCGATACCGCCGTGCTGGCGAATGGCATCGACGAGTGCGGCGGCGTCTTGTTCCTTGATCTGCTGCGGCATGATGGTACGCGATCCTGCGGAACCACTGCGTCTTTATCCGCAATTATAGGCGATTTATCCGCAGTTTCTAGGTAATCCGCAATTTGCCTCGGTTATCCGCAATTTTAAACTAATATCCATCTGTCATCCGCAATATTCGCGACCTGAAAAGGTCAACTCCACAAGTCCGGCGATCTCCAGCCCTATTTCCCTATTTCTGGCTGGAGAGGCGATCAAAATTGAGGATGGCGTTGAAAACTAACGGGTAGGTCCCGATGGTTTCGCCTCGGTAGATGGGGTTGTTGGCGAAGAGGAGGACGTTGCCGTCGCCGTAGTGGGCGTCCACGACGATGGGCTTCTCTTCGATGGAGCTGCCGCCTTCGAGGAGTCCGGAGAGGAGCAGTTCCTTTGACGAGGCGAAGCGGAGGATGACGTCGGGGCGGTCCTGCACCGGGATCACGAAGGGGTTGTTGCGCGCTTCCTCTTCATTCAGAGCCGTGGCCTCCCAGGGTTTGGGCGAGGGCAGCGGTTCGGGCGTGACGGAGGAGCGGCCCTCAGGGACGTCCTCGTCGTCGGGGCCACCGCGGCCGGTGGGGCGCTGGTAATCCTTCAGGGTGGTGAGATGGCGCGGCGAGGTGGTGTCGCCGATGGTGAAGGCGAGTCCATCGGCGCTGTAGACGGCGAGGTTCTCGCCATAACCGGCAGCGACGGGGCTTTTGCTGTCGACGAAGTGCGCGCCGAGGACGCTGCCCACGACGTTGATTTTTTCGCCGTGGTTGACGAAGACGCCGGGCGCGAGGCCCTCGTCGATGGCGAATTCGGCGGTGGTTTCTGAGGTGATCAGCAAGCCACCGTGCGCGACGAAGTCTTTCAAATGCTGGAGGCCGTCGAGGCCGAGTCCGGGGCGCATGTCGGGCGTGGAGTCGTTCAGGCCGAGGTTGGGTGTGAGGTCGGTTTTCTGCCACGGGAGTGGGTTCCCGTACATGGGCATGCCGTCGACGATTTGTTGGGGGCGGGCGCGCTCCATGGGAGCGAAGAGGATGACATCGTATTTGGAGCGCAGGTCGGATTCCTGGGCGACGGTCTGGGTGCTGATGTAGTCGTAGGGGACGTGGAGTTTGTCGAGGGCCTCGCGCCACCAGCCTTCGAGCTGGGTGTCGAGCCAGGTGTGCATCATGGCGACGCGCGGCAGAGGCGCGTCGTGCATGGCGACGCTGGGCGCCGCGCTGAGGCTGACGGCCTGAACGTCGGCGTCTTTGACGGCGTTGTCGAGGGCGCTCGAATCGGCGTTGCTGATGAGGAGCGAGCCAACTGCGAAGTGTTTGCCCGCGGCGTCGAACGGGGCGTCGGCGATGGAGACTTTCGCGTCTTTGAGCGCGTAGCGCAGGCCGAGGAGGGTGATTTCGCCGGCGTTGTTGATGGCGGTGACGCTGCCGGATCCGCTGACCGCACCGGAGGATGCTCCGGCGTCGGCGATGGGGTCCATTTTGGCTTTCAGAATCGATACGTCGGTGACGCGGACGGTGGGCACGGAGAAGAGATCGGGGAAGGACCAGCCGGTATCGTCATAGGGATGCTTTTGCGGATCTTCGGGCGACCAGTACTGGCGATCGAGGAGCGCGTCGGCAATGCGGGAGTAGGGCTGATCCATGCGAATGACGTAGCTGCCGGCGGGGAAGGTGCGCGATTTGGGTTCGGGCTTCGCGGCTTTCTCATCGGCAGACTTGGCGTCGGATTTGGCATCGGCGGAGGGCTTTGCGGCAGGAATTGTAACCGTCACGGGTGCAGATAGCCGGCTGATTTCGACATGCTGGAGGGAGAGGACGCGGAGAAGCTCGGCGCGGCGGCTTGCGGACTGATTTTCATCGGGAATGACGTACGCCGCGGGGCCGTTGGCTTCCGGCTTCTCGATCGACCGTTTGGATTTGATGTAGAAGTCCTCGAGGAAGTGCTGCGTATTCTGCGAGAAGTAGGAAATGGTGCTGAGGAGCGCGGTCTGCTCGTAGTTGTTGTTGTCGCGCTGCGACCACTGGACAACGGGCAGGGGCGGATTGGGCTTGTACCAGGTGCGCTCGTACTCTTCCGGCGAGAGGATGCGTTTTTCCGTGTCGGCGCCGCCGTTGCCGAAGGTTTCATAGAGGCGGCTGATGCCGTTGTGCATGGCGGCGAGGAACATGAGGTAACCCGGGCTCCATGTATCGAAGTCGCCGTGAGTAAAGACGCCGGGCATGCCGAGGGCGGTCATCTGCGAAACGTTGTTCCAGCCGAGTTCGGCCCATTCGCCGTCGAGGAGCGGGTCGACCCAGGCATTATAGGGGCCGTCGCCGACGGTGTTGTCGTAGAGGAACGGGACGGATTCGTGCAGATCGTGGAGGACCTGCGCGTGCCAGTCGATGTAGGTGTTGAGGACGTTGCGAGTGAGGTTGAGGGTCATCGCCATGGCATCGCGGTTGTTGTCGTGCGCGACGTAATGGCCCCAGTAGATGAGGTGCGGGTAGTTCTCGCCGAGGTGGGCGCGGTGCCATTTGTAGATGTCGGCCATGCGGTCGCGGCCATCGACTTCGACGACGGGGGTGATGAGGACGATCATGTGCGAGCGGATGTACTTGATGTAGGGCGAGTCGTCGACGGCAAGGCGGTAGGCCAGCTCCGACAGCGCGGTGGGCGCGCCGGTTTCAGGCGAGTGAATGGTGCCGGTGATGTAGTAGACCGGAAAAGACTGCTTGACCAGGCCAGCCGCGACTTTGTCGTCCAGGTGGATGGTGCGGGGATCGGCGAGCTTGGCAAGGCGGGCGTCGTTCTCTTTTTGCTGGGCCAGGAGAGATTCGTCAGCAATGGCGACGGCGATCATCTCGCGGCCTTCTTCCGAATGGCCGATGGTGTAGACCTTGACGCGCGGCGAAGCGGCGGCGAGGAGACGGAAGTATTTATAGACGTCCTCGGCGTAGGGCAGGATGTTGGGCGCGCCGGAGACGTCGCCGAAGACTTTGTCGGGCGTGGGGATGGTTTTCGAGGCGGGGAGATAGTCGGTGAGCGGGGAGTTGAAGTACGGCTCCGTGGTGTATTGCTTGATCTTCGCGGTGTAGGCCTGATCGATGGGCTGCTGCGGGTCGCGGGCGTACGCATTGCTGATGACGGCGATCGAGGAGGATGGCGTGCCGGGGTCGGGGGCGGCGTTTTGGGCCAATACGGGGAGAGAGAGGAGCAACGCGAGGAAAAGGCAGAGACGAAACTTCATTCGGAGCCTCTGGGATTGGATTTGGGGCGAAGGGGAAGGATAACAGGGACTCGCCGTCCAGGCGGAAGCGCCTGCGGCGCGGGTTCTTCGCTTCACTCAGAATGACGAGAGTTTTATTTGCGGCGGGAGTTCCCCCGGAGATTCATTTCGATCGCCTAAGAAAACCGTTGCCGGGGCTGAAGCCCCTTGTTCTCTGAGGCGATTTTCCACGGGCTGAAGCCCGTGGCTTTTACCGCCGCCCCGCTCCGCAGGGCACACCGGCCTGCTGCCTCACTCCCATTCAATCGTACCCGGGGGTTTGGAGGTGATGTCGTAGACGACGCGGTTGATGCCGCGGATTTCGTTCACGATGCGCGAGGACATGGTCTTGAGAACTTCGTAAGGGAGGGGGACCCAGTCGGCGGTCATGCCGTCTTCAGAGTGCACGGCGCGGATGGCGCAGGTGTAGGCGTAGGTGCGCTGGTCGCCCATGACGCCGACGCTTTTGACGGGGAGGAGCACGGCGAAGGATTGCCAGATCTGCTGGTAGAGGCCGGCGTTTTTGATTTCGGCGACGACGATGTCGTCGGCTTGCTGGAGCAGGGCGACGCGCTCGGCGGTGACTTCGCCGAGGATGCGAACGGCGAGGCCGGGCCCGGGAAAGGGCTGGCGCTGCAGGATGTCGTCG
>Ga0206796_1134_pt1 | contig 15638 bp, 18 predicted proteins | sample Alteio_BWOrgCont_68_FD_152895 | JGI IMG/M metagenome (GOLD analysis project Ga0206796, IMG submission 152895) | Enriched cells from forest soil in Barre Woods Harvard Forest LTER site, Petersham, Massachusetts, United States -... | ecosystem: Environmental > Terrestrial > Soil > Temperate forest >...
CTAGTGGAGGCTGACCATCTCCTGCACATCTTTGCGCAGGGCGATGCGGCTGCTTTCGCGGGTATAAAACATGTGGCCGCCGGGGAATTCGTGGACGGAAACGCGGGAGGGGTCGCCCATGACCGGCATCTGGCTGACGGTGAGGATGGAGCCCATGAAGGGGCAGGAGAGATCGTTCCAACCGTGGACGATCATGACGCGGAGCTTGGGATCGGCGGCGACGGCCTGGCGGAGCTGGGTAGCGGAGCCGGAGCGCGCGCCTTCGCGGTCCCAGTGCTCGGCGACATCGTAGGAGAGCGCGTTGTAGCGGGCGTCCACCTTCCAGCCGACGACGCGGGTAACGAAGTCCACCATGGCGGTGGTGGAGGGAGCAATGATGCTGGCGAGGATCGGATCGTTCGCCTGCTGCTGGGCGGCGTAAGGGAAGGGATCGAACGAGGTGACATTGGAGTCGTAAACGGAGCCGAGTTTGCCTTGCTCGCGGTGGACCTCGCGGAGATAGGCGCCGGTTTCGAGGCGGCCTCCGGATTCTTTGACGAAGGTCGGATCGAGGCCGGTCATGTCGGTGACCTTCTTGATCATGGCGTCGGTGGCGGCTTGATCGGCCTGGCCGTGGACGAGGGTGGTGAGGTAGTCGCCGAGAGTGTAGCTGATGACGGGCTGCATGGCTTCGGGCGTGAGCTTGCCCTGGCGCTCGAGGTTGGCCGCGGTGATGGACGGGAGGGTGACGAGCCAGGGGAGCGGCGAGAGGTCGCCATTCGTGTTGATGGTGGGATTGAGATACGGCGATACCAGGACCACGCCGTTCATGGCGACGCCGAGCTGGGACTGGAGGTAGTAGGTGATGCGCGGGCCACGGAATCCGCCGTAGCTTTCGCCGACGAGGTACTTGCGGGACTGGAGGCGATCGTTTTTGACGAGCCAGTCGTAGATGGCGCGCGAGAGGTACTCGATGTCGGGCTCGGTGGAGTAGAAGAGCTTGCGGGATTCGTCGGCGGAGACGAGGGAGCGGCTGAATCCGGTGCCGATGGGATCGATAAAGACGAGATCGGTGAAGTCGAGCCAGGTGCCGGGGTTGTCAGAGAGCGTGGCGGGGTCGGAGGGGCTGTCACCTTCGTTGCCGACACCACTGAGGTGTTTGGGGCCGATGGCGCCGAAGTTGAGATAGACGGAGGACGCGCCGGGTCCGCCATTGACGGCGAAGGTGACGGGGCGGTTGGCTCCGTCGACGGTGTAGGCGGTGAAGACGAGGTTGCCCACGGTTTTGCCGTCTTCATTGCGGACGGGCAGGGTGCCGACGGTGACGGTGTAGGTGAGCTTCCTGCCATCGAGGGTGATGGACTGCTCGGTATGCGCGTCGGGCGGGAGCGGGGGCAGCTTGTCGGCGTCCTTTTCGGCGTCCTTGTCGCCGGGTTTGGCGGCTTTGTCGGGTGCGGCGGCGGGTGCGGCCTGATCGGAGGAGGCTGATCCGCGATGGTGCGGGGAGTCGTCGGACTGGGCGTGCGCGGGGAGGGAACTGCAGGAGAGGAATGCGGTGAGAGCGAAGGCGACGAAAGCAGCAGAGGGGAGGCGGAGGGCGGAAACTTTCATGCGCTCCAGAATATAAGAGGACGGCAGGTAGCGGTTGGCAGGTAGCAGGTAGCAGACCGCGGTGGTTTGGCTGGGATTTCGGCTGACGACAAGTGGCCCGGATTGTGTAGAGCGCATGCGACGGCGCGGTGATAGAGTGCGGCCCAGGAGGAGAATGTGACTCTGCGCGACTTTCTGGGCAAGCAGTTCATTGCGGTGATTCAGTGGAATGAGCCGCAGGATGGGATTCTGGCGTGGCGCTATCCGATGCAGGATATGGAGATTGAGAATGGCGGCCAGTTGACGGTGCGCGAGTCGCAAATGGCGGCCTTTGTGAATGAGGGGCGCATCGCGGATGTGTTTGGGCCGGGACTGCACACGCTGAGCACACGGAATTTGCCGGTGCTGACGGATTTGATGAACTGGAGCAAGGATTTTCAGTCTCCGTTCAAGTCGGATGTGTATTTCTTCTCGACACGGTTACAAATTGCGCAGAAGTGGGGAACGGCGACGCCGGTGACGTTCCGGGAAAAGGAATTCGGCGCGGTGCGGGTGCGGGGCTACGGAATTTATTCGTATCGGATTGCGGATGCGAAGAAGTTTTTCCTGCAGTTGAGCGGGACGCGCGACAGCTATTTTGCTACGGAACTGGAAGGCCAACTGCGGGAGACGATTGTGGCGGGGATGGCGAATGTCGTGGCGGCGAGCGAGCTGTCATTTCTGGACATGGCAGCCAATCAGGCGGCGCTGGCGCAGAAGATGGCCGATGCCGTGAAGCCTGCTTTTGCGGCGATGGGGCTGGAGCTGACGCAATTCGCGGTGGAGAGTCTTTCGCTGCCGGACGAATTGCAGAAGGTGATGGATCAGCGGATTGGGGTGAGCATGGCCGGGGATCTGGGACGGTTCACGCAATTCGAAACAGCGGAAGCGCTGGAGACGGCGGCTGCGAATCCGGGCGGCGGCGCGGATGCGGGCGTTGGGCTGGGCGCGGGCATGGCGATGGCACAGACGATGATGGGCGCGCGAACGGCGGCTGCGGCGGCAGGGGGCGTGAGTGCGGCGGCGCGCGAGGCAGGCGAACCAGTCACTTCGAAGTTCTGTGTCGACTGCGGGAAGCCGATGCCGCGGGCGGCGAAGTTTTGTCCCGAATGCGGGAAGGCTCAGACAGGAGGCGGGCAATGAACTGTCCTGCGTGCGGAGGGCCGCTGCAGCCGGATCCAGGCAGCGATTCGCTGGTGTGCGAGTACTGCAAAAACGTCGTACTTCCTCAGAAGAACGACGATGGCGTGGCGATTTTGGGCGAGGCGAAGGATGAGCCTTGTCCGGTGTGCGCCATTCCGCTGATGCAGGGATCGCTGGAGCGGGTGGAGATTCGCTACTGCACGAAGTGCCGGGGGATGCTGGCGCCGATGGGCACGTTTCCGGAGCTGATCGATGCGCTGCGCGAGCGGTACCCGGGGAAGGTGGATGTGGTGCCCGCGAATCCGGAGGAACTGAAGCGGAAACTGACGTGTCCGCGCTGTCATCAGCCGATGGTGGTGGATTTTTATCCGGCAGCGACGAGTGTGGTGATCGGCTCGTGCGAACGCGACGCGGTGAACTGGGTGGATCACGGCAAGATGGCGCGCATTGTGGATGGAGCGCGGGAGCTTCGCGAGAACGATGAGCGCATGCTGGAGAGCAAGCTGGAGCGGGACTTCCGATTTTAGAATCTGACCCAAAGCGGACCTGACGCGTCGGCGCAGTCCGCCGCGCGAGTTGCGGCTAAGCAGGAACGTACGTCAACTTAATTACGTCCTCGCCGATTCGATCGCTGGCCACAAGGCGGAGCCGCGGCCGGGGGCCGGCGAAGAATGGCTGGCCAGACCCGAGCACGATGGGATGGATGTAGAGTCGATACTCATCAATCAGACCAAGATTGGTCAGGCTCCCTGCCAGGTTTGGTCCGGCAACGTCAACCTCTCCATCCAGCTGAGCCTTCAGCCCACGGATCACCGCCTCAAGGTCATCCTCGATGAGTGTGGCGTTGGGCCCGACCGACTTCAACGAGTGCGACACAACCCACTTCCGCTGACTCCGCCACACTGCTGCGAAGTCGCGGTCCTCCGCGTCCCAATCCGGAAGGTCATCTTCCCAATAACGCATGATCTCGTACATGCGGCGACCGTACACCATGCCCGTCAGGGCGCGCGCCTGCTCCATGAAGTGACGAGAGAGCGTGGGATCGGGTGGCCCAATTTTCATGTGGTCGACGTAGCCGTCCAGGGACTGGTTCAATCCATACACGAGCTTTGCCATGGTGCAAAATCTCCAACCCAGGTTCTTGAAAATAGCTTGACGCGACCATACGCGACGGTGAGGTCAGCCGCAAACTGCACGCCGCTTTGCCGGCGTGGCGAATAACCGGAGGTTCGCTACCACCCTCCGGCGACCTTCGGAATTTCTGCTTCCGGGCAGGGTTGGGGTGCCCTTCCTCGACCGGGACGAAGGTTTCTACGCGGGTACCGGGCGTCAGATTCTATCCACTAGTAGCGCAGCCGGTTTCCCGAAGAGGATGCGAAGTAAAGGGTGGGCGTGGTGCCAAGGGCCTTGCGAAAGGCAGCAATGAAGGCGCTGGGTGTGCTGTAGCCCGCTTCGAGCGCGGCGTGCGTGACCTTGGCGCCGCCGCCGAGCAACTGCATCGAGTGCATGAGCCGCAGTTGCTGACGCCATTTGCCGAACGTCATGCCGCATTCCTGCTGAAACAGACGTTCCAGGGTGCGGCGGCTGGCGCCGCTGCCCGCGCAGATCTGCGCGAGCGACTGCGGGGTGGCGGGATTCTCAAGAAGGGTGCGGCAGGCGCGCACAGCGCGGGGATCCGTAAGAGTGGGGAGGCGCAGCGGCACGCGCTGAATCGCAACCAGCTGATCGAGGATGAGGTCGATGAGATGGCGGTGGCGCAGGTTGCGCTGGTACAGGGCGCCGCAGGAGCAGGCGTGGAGGATGAGCTCACGCAGCAGCGGCGCGACGCTGACGACGCAGCAATCGCGCGGCATGGCAGCGGCCAGTCCGGTCCGGAGATAGAGCGTTCGCATAGCCACGGCGCCTGACATCGAAATCGTGTGCGGGATGGAGGCCGGAATCCAGACGGCGCGGAGGGTGGGAACGACCCATGCACCTTCTTCGGTGCGGACGGTCATGACGCCGTGCGAAGCATAGACGAGCTGATCGCGATCGTGGAAGTGAAGGCGGATGACGTGGGCGGCCGGATAGTCGCGGGTGTGCGTGGCAATACGAGAGCCGCGGCCGGGAAGGGGATCGAAAACCGCAGGTTGACGCTTTGTCGACATCTTTTGTCAAAATATCGAAAGCGCGCAGCAGCCGCAATCACTACTGTGAACCTGTGAGCCAGATCACAGGAGGGACGATGAGGGAAAGCTGCGTGCAAATTGGGTTGAAACGGCAGGCAGGCCGACTGGCCGTAGCCATGGCGATCGGCGTTCTCCTCGCAGCCGCGCCGGTGGCGATGGCGGCGGAGGGGAACTGCGCGACGAATCCGCACAACCGTGCGCTCGATTATTGGCTGGGCGACTGGAGCGTTCACGGTCCAGGTGCGGCTCCCACGGCAGGGAGCCGGGTATCTCTCGCGCTGGATGGGTGTGTGGTGGTGGAAAGCTGGGACGGCGGCCGTGGACATCGGGGAGAGAACGTGCTGGCATACAGCGTGGACGACAAGAGCTGGCACGGTCTGTTTGCCGACAATGAGGGGCGGGTCCACGTCTTCGTCGATGGCAGGGTCGATGAGGGATCGGCGGTCTTCTCAGCGCCGAGCCGCGGGCCGAACGGAGAAACGATTCTCAATCGGGTCGAGATCAACTGCCTGGGAACGGACCGGGTGGAGCAGGTATGGAAGAAGTCGACCGATAACGGTGTGACATGGTCGATCGAATTTCACGGAGAATATTTCCGGAAGAAGACGGACTGAGAGCGTCGGCGGGGCGCGATTCGGTGCGTCCGCTTGCGGAGCTACGGCAACGCGAAAGCGATGTAGCTGCCGCCGACCGGGGATTTGGGATCGCGTCCGCCGCTGGCGGCGATGACGACGTATTGCTTGCCGTCGATGGAGTAGGTGGAGGGCGTGGCGATTCCGGCGAAGGGCAGCGTGGTTTCCCAGAGAAGCTGGCCGGTTGCGGCATCGAAGGCTCGGAATTTGCGGTCGTAAACCGTCGCGCCGATGAAGACGAGGCCGCCGGCGGTGACGATGGGGCCGCCGTAATTTTCTGAACCGGTATTCGAGAGTCCCTGTGCCGCAAGCGCGGGATATTCGCCCAGCGGAATCTTCCAGAGATATTTTCCGGTGTTCATGTCGATGGCGCTGAGAGTCCCCCAGGGCGGCGCGATGGCGGGGTAGCCGTCGGGGTCGAGAAATTTGTTGTAGCCGGTGAAGTGGTATTCGGTCGCGGGGCCGGCGGGCAGCGGCGCGGCGGCGTGTTCGGTGGCGGGTGATGCCGGGGTGCGGAGATACGCGAGCAACTCCGTCATCTTCGCGGGATCGAGGTTGGGGAAGCCGACCATACGGCCGCGTCCATGGGCGACGATCTGGCGGATTTGTTCGTCGGAGAGGCGATCGGTGACGCCGATGAGGGACGGGAAGGCGGGCGGCGATCCAGCGCGGTTGGATCCGTGACAGATGGAGCACTGCGCGGTGTAGGTAGTGGCTCCGGCGGACGCATGGGGTGCGCTGGCGCCGAGTTGGCCGGTCCATGCCATCTCATTCGCGTTGACGTAGAGGACGCTGGTGGACGGATCGACAGCGGCACCGCCCCATTCGGCTCCGCCATCGAAGCCGGGGAAGACGACGGTCGGTTTGTCGGTGCCGAGAGGGACGAACTGGCCTTCGCTGCGAAAGGTGCGGAAGGTGTCGAGCGCGTATTGATGCGCGGCGGGGGTGCGCGTGGTGAGCATGTCCTCGGTGAGGCGCTGGCGCGCGTAGGGCGCGGGCTCAGTGGGCATGGGTTGCGTGGGCGAGGCGTGTTCACCCGGGAGGTTGCTGGCGGGGTAGGCGTGCTCTTCGATGGGAAAGAGCGGCCCGCCCGTGACGCGATCGAAGAGGCAGACGACGCCCTGTTTGGTGGTTTGCGCAACGGCGTCGACGGGCTTGCCGTCGCGGATGACAGTGAGCAACGCGGGCGGAGCAGGGAAGTCGCGATCCCAGATGTCGTGATGGACGCCCTGGAAATACCAGAGGCGTTTGCCGGTGGCGGCGTCGAGGGCGAGGAGCGTGTCCGCGAAGAGGTCGTTGCCGAGGCGGTCGCCGCCATAGAAGTCAAAGACCGCGGAGCCGGTGGGGACGTAGATGATGCCGCGCTGCGCGTCGAGGGACATGCCGGCCCAGTTGTTGGCGGCTCCGGCGGATTGCCACGCGCCGGGTGGCCAGGTTTCGTAGCCGTCTTCGCCGGGGCGCGGGATGGTGTGGAAGGTCCAGCGCAGGGCGCCGGTGCGGACGTCGTAGGCGCGGACATCGCCGGGGGGAGCGGGATGGGTCTCGGGGTTGCGTCCGCCGACGATGATGAGGTCTTTGTAGATGAGGCCGGGGGTGGTGAGGGCGATGGATTGTTTCTCGTAGCCCTTGGAGTCGCGCAGACCTTTGCGGAGGTCGATGCGGCCGCTTTCTCCGAAGCTTGGAATGGGGCGGCCGGTGGCGGGATCGAGGGCGTAGAGGAAGTTCACAACTCCGGCGAAGAGGCGTGCGTCGTGACCGTCCGTCCAGTAGCTGAAGCCGCGGCAGGGTTGCGTGTCTTCGACGCCGGAGTCGAAGACCCAGAGCTGCTTGCCGGTGGCGGCGTCGAGTGCGAAGACTTTGCCGGCAGGAGTGTAGCCGAAGAGCGTGCGGTCAACGATGAGGGGGTTGGTCTGGATGTCGCCTGCGGATCCGGTGTCGTAGCGCCAGGCCATTTGGAGGTGCGCGACGTTGCCGCGATTGATTTGCGCGAGCGCGGAGTAGTGGTCGCCATTGACGCCGCCGTTGTAAGCGGGCCAGTCCACCCGTTGCTGGTTTTGCGAGGACGCGAAGGGGCCAGAGAGGAGGACGGCGGCGAGAGCAATGAGAGAGCGAACGATCATGGCCAGAGAGAACGGTGATCAGTGTAAAGAAAAAGTGGAAGGAATGCCGGGAAATTACTGAATCGGATAAGGATTGAGGCTGTGGATGTTGCATTTGCCGTCACGATTGTCGACGGAGACCGGGCTGCCCTCGTCGACGCGGAGCTCAGCGGCAAGCCAGTCGGGGATCACGATGCAGAGATATTCTCCCTCGACATGGGCGATGCCGCGGGAGCATTCGATGAACTCATCGCCACCAGCGGCGAGAGGAATGCGGAGCACAAGGCGCCCGTCCACTTTCTCGACCGGTCCCTGGAGGGATGTGAAGTCTTCGTCCATGGAGGAGAGCCGAAGGCGATTTCGCGGAAGAACTGAGATGGGGGTGGAGATCCGAGGGCCTGTTTCCAGGCCCTGGTCAGATGCCGAGCTTTTTGACTTCCTCGTTGTAGTACTTGCGATAGAGAATGTCCCACTCCTGGCTGCCTTCGGGGATGATGCGGCGCTGGGATTCGATTTTCTGGCGGGCGGCCGCGTCGATTCGCATTTCCTCAAGAAGAAGGTGCTCGAGGGCTTTGCGGGCTTCCTGGCGGATGGTGTTGCGGTCTTCGAGGAAGTCACATTCCGGGGTTTCCGCGAGGGTGTCGGCGACAACGTGGGCCAGTTTATTGAGTTTGTCGCGGGTGATTCTCACAGCACCGCCTTGTATTTACGAGCCAGCTCGGTTTTGACCTTCTTGAACATCTCGGAATAGCTGGCACCGGTGCGGTGCATTTCATCCTGATAGGCATCGAGAATGACGCGGACTTCTTCGTTGATGCGGTCTTCGAGGGAAAGCTCTTCGAGGATGCCGGTATTGACGCGATCTTCCACGGCCTTTGGTTTGGCCGTGCTAATCATTTTGGCATCGATGAGGTGCTTTACGGTCTGGCGCGCCAGGTAACCAACGTACTCACGGGAAAAGATCATCGGAACTCATTCGGAATATAGCACATGAGAGGCGGCGCGCCGAGGTCTGCGGCGTGGCACGGACAGCACGGTGAGGCGGGACGTGTTCATCGAAGATCGCAATGAACAGCGCGTCGTGATGGGGAGCAACGTCCTGAATGGGAGAGCTGGTCGGGAGCAGAGCTACGTGCACGTCAGGCCGTGGTGTCAAACGGGAACTCGGATTAGAGATCACCGCCGATTTTTGTGAACTCGGAATTGATCTTGGCCGATAGCCCGGTGAGTCCGGAAATCGCCACCAGTGCCACGAGCGCGGCGATCAGAGCATACTCGATCAGATCCTGACCTGATTCATCCCGCAGAAGGCATTTCGCCCGCTTCATCATTGCTGACACCTCTCCCCAAAAATCGCCCAGCGCGAAAGCCGTGCGCAACTCTGGGGAGCGGCGCAGGCAATAGGATCGCACATGGAGGAACGCCGGGGAATGGCGAATCGGTGTTAGAGAGCCGAAGGAGTTACGGGCGATGCGGGGAAAGCATCGGGCTCAACCGCTGTGGAGAGTGGTACGAGCCCGTCAGGGAGGGATAAAAAGCTACAGGTCGCTGCCTATTTTTGTGAATTCGGAATTGATTTTGTTGGCGAGACCATTGAGTCCCGTAATTGCCACGATCGCGATCAAGGCGCCGATGATGGCGTACTCGATCAGATCCTGTCCGGAATCGTCCACCAGAAGACGAACAAGGAGCATCTTCACTGTTCGGTGTGTCCTCCCACTCTGAGTTTGCGAGCGGCCGTTGATTTCGCGCGAGCCGCGGCGCACTGTCAGAATGGCATGAATGGGCGGGCCTGCGAATAGCGAATCGGTGTGAACGGGCGTAACCCGTTGGAGAGTTACGAGATACGGGCGCCGGCGGTATGGGGCAGAGACTGCGAAACTGTAGTAACAATCGGGAGTGAAGGGCCGCGAGGCGCGGCCGCGAAAGAGTCTACAGATCGCTGCCGATTTTGCTGTATTCAGAATTGATTTTGCCGGCGAGACTGTTGAGACCGGTAATCGCGACGATCGCGACGAGGGCTCCGATGAGGGCGTATTCAATGAGATCCTGGCCCGATTCGTCATGGAAGAGTCTGCGCAGATGCTGGGTCACGACTTTCATTCTCCTGGGAAAGGGTGAAGTGATTGCCTGCCGGGCTGGTTGATTACCCCGGTCATTCTTATTCATCCATTGTTTTTCGATTTTTCCCAATAGCCGAAAAGTGTTAGAAAACTTCGAATCGGCGCTCCGGTGTGGGCGAAGTGTTTGAAAACGCGAGATTCGATACGCGCCTCGGGCGTCTATTTCTGCGGGTGTTTTGCCTCGCGAATGCGGCGAATCTCGTCCATGCGCTGGGCGAGGAGCTTCTCGCGGCCTTCCTGGGTGGGGTGGTACCAGCGGCGGCCGCTGAGGGATTCGGGAAGGCAATCCATGTCGGCGACGCGGCCCTCGACGTCGTGGGCGTACTGGTACCCCTTGCCGTAATCGAGTTCCTTCATAAGCCGGGTGGGAGCGTTGCGCAGGTGGAGGGGGACAGGCTCCTGGCGGGTGGCTTCAATTTCTGCTTGAACTTCTTCGTACGCAATGTAGAGGGAATTGGACTTAGGCGCGAGGGCGAGGTAGACCGCGGCCTCCACGAGAGCGAGATCGCCTTCGGGGGAGCCGAGGAAGTCGACGGTTTCCTTGGCGGAGAGGGCGAGGTTGAGGGCTTCGGGGGCGGCCAGACCGATATCCTCCACGGCCATGCGGACGAGGCGGCGGGCGACGTAGAGCGGGTCTTCTCCAGCCTGGAGCATGCGGCCCAGCCAATAGAGGGTGGCGTCGGCGTCGGAATTTCGGATGGATTTGTGCAGAGCGGAGATGAGGTTGAAGTGCTCCTCGCCGGATTTGTCGTAGATGAGGACGCGCTGTTGGAGGGCCTCGGTGGCGATTTCGCGGGTGACCACCTTGCCGGGGGCGCCGGCGGCGAGTTTGGCGGCAACTTCAAGGGCGTTGAGGGCGTTGCGGGCGTCGCCGGAGGCGTACGAGGCGAGGAGTTCGAGGGCGTGGCGGGGCGCGGTGAGATGCTCGGCGCCTAGGCCACGGACGGGATCGGCGAGAGCGCGCTCGAGAAGGGCAATGAGCTGGGCGTCGGTGAGGGACTGGAGGGTGTAGACGCGACAGCGGGAGAGCAGGGCGGAGTTGATCTCAAAGGAGGGGTTCTCGGTGGTGGCTCCGATGAGACGGATGGAGCCGCGCTCAACCCACGGCAGGAAAGCATCTTGCTGCGCTTTGTTAAAGCGATGGATCTCATCGATGAAGAGGATCGTGCGAGTGCCCCAGGAGGCGGCTTTCTCCGCGTCGGCCATCACTTGCTTGATTTCTTTAATACCGGCAAGGACGGCGGAGAACTCGATGAAGGTGGCTTTGGTGGTCTCCGCGATGATTTTGGCGAGGGTGGTTTTGCCGACGCCGGGAGGGCCCCAGAAGATCATCGAGGACGCGTCGTCGCGCTCGATCTGAACACGGAGGGGTTTGCCGGGACCGAGGAGGTGCTCCTGCCCGAGGAACTCGTCGAGGGAACGGGGGCGCATGCGCTCCGCCAACGGGGCGGCAACGGGGGTGAACGCGGAATCGGGCGCAGGATTGAAGAGGCTCATCGAGAGCAGGGTACAGGGTACAGGGTACAGGGTGTAGGCGCAGGGGGGCGCCGAATTCGGTCGTGTTCCCGGAGGTCATGCGCTGGTTCGAGGCAGTGCGAGACCGGACAAAAAGATTCTGGAGGAGTCCCTGAGTAAAGATATATCGTAAAACATGTTGACAGATCGAATTCAAAGATATATCTTAAGCAATAACAAAGGAGATTCAATTATGAGAGAACAACATGGACATCAACGATTTTTCAGAGAGGACTGCCGTTTTGCAGGGCGGGGTCGCCACGAAGAAGGGCAGGAAGGACACGAACATCGCGGCGAACGGGGTTCCGGCGAGCGCGGCGGACGGGGAGAACGCGGTTTTCGGCGTGATTTCGGTGGACCGTGGCGGGGTGGGTTGGGCGGAGGCCGGGAACGGCTGTTTGACGCCGGCGACATCAAGCTCGTGATTCTGAAGCTGCTGGCCGAGCAGCCGAGCTACGGGTACCAGTTGATTAAGACGATGGAGGATCGCCTGGCGGGCGGCTATACGCCGAGTGCCGGGGTGATCTATCCAACGCTGACGATGCTGGAAGAGGAAGGGCTGGCTTCGGCCGCGACGGAAAACAATAAGAAGGTTTATTCCGTGACCGCGGATGGACAGCAATACCTTGCGCAGCATGCCCAGCGTCTGGCGGAACTGTTCGAGCGGCTGGATGAGGCGGGCGCGGAATTTCGCCGCGGACGTTCACCGGAGATCATGAAGGCGTTCATGAATCTTCGGGGCGCGGTGGTGGCACGGGTTTCGCGGGGAAGCGCGACGCCGGAGCAGATCAGCAAGATCGCGGAAGCGATTCATGCAGCGGCTAAGGCGATTGACGAGTTGTGAGCCGGAGGGTCGAATCCAGGATGCGGAGATCCGTCGCGCGTGCCGCTGGTTATTGTCGGACGATTTCGGACTGGATGCGAAGCTCGCTCGAGCTGGCCACCAGCGACCTGCAGCTCTGTTTCCTGACGGGTTATGAGAGATATCTCTCCCGCAGGATTGCGAAGTGGTGCTCGACATGGCCGGGGATGATGAATGCCAGCGCGCGGACGGTGAATGGTTTGACGCTGGCCACTCCGGTGCGCATCCAGGCCTCCGCGGGCAGGTTTTGGAAGAGCGAGATGGTTGCGAGACGGACGTGCCTGAATTCTTCAACATGCGCGGACCAGGGGATCGGGTCGGCTTGCGCACCTGCGGCTGCGATATCCTGGTCGTATCCGGGCAGTGGACTGTCGAAGGTACGGGCAAACCAGAGAGCTCGGAAAGCGAATGCGCGTTCCGTATCGGAAACATGATTCAAAACCTGGCGGATGCTCCATTTGCCGGGAGCGTATCGGTGCAGGGATCTCTCTTCCGAGATTGACGAGAGCATACCCGAATGACTCTCGAACTGGCTCTCGATGGCCTGAAGGGGGTTGTCGCCGGGGACCTTGTCGATATAGGTGAAATAGTACGGGGCGGCTTCGCTGGAATCGGGACGTCCGTTCATGGTCGCGATTGTAGCGGCCCGAGCGATTCTTCGAACAGGTGCGCGACGCGTTTTGTGCTGGCCCGCGACCACGCCGTGTCCGACGCAAGACCGAGCACCAGCACCGCGGCGCCGCAAGCTGTCATCACCCACCAGATGGCGTGTGTCGCCGTGGTGAAGTCCGTGCCGCGCGCATGGCTCATGGCCACCATCGTTCCAGAGACAGCAACGCCGATGGCTGCGCCTACCTGGCGGCTGGTGGAAGCGATGGCGGCCGCCACGCCCGCCTGGGATAACGGCATTCCGGCAACTGCGCTGTTGGAGATTGCCGGATTCACCATGCCGAGGCCCACGCCGAACAGCGCATAGGCCAACAGCAACCATGCGGCCGGCGTGTGCTGGTTGAGCGACGTGAGCATGAGTGTACTGGCGACAAACCCCGCACCGGAGGCGAGCAGAGAGGGCCGCGGTCCGTAGCGGCCTACCAGGCGGCCGGACCACGGCGACAACAGGATCATCATGATGGCCAGGGGCAGCGTGAAAAGGCCGGTGTGGAATGCGGAGAATCCGCGCACCTGCTGGAGATAGAGCGCGTTCAGAAAGAGAAAACCCGCGAAGCAGGAGAAGGAGCTGAGGCCCAGCAGCGTTGCGCTCGAGAAGGGTACGCTGCGAAAGAAGCGCAGGTCGAGCAGAGGCTCGCGGAGACGCGGCTCAACCAGCACAAACGCCAGCATGGCCACGGCGGCTGTGACAAACAGCCCGACGATCAATGCCGATCCCCAGCCGGCATGCGGCCCCTCGATGAGACCCCACGTCAGCGTTGCCAGTCCGATGAGCACCAGCGCCTGTCCAGCCGGATCAAAGGCCCGCGCTCGCGCTGCCTTCGATTCCGGCACAAAACGTGCTGCCAACAGCACGGCTGTCATCCCGATCGGCACATTGATCCAGAAGATCGAGCGCCATCCGATCGTGCCCGTCAGCGCGCCGCCAATCACCGGTCCCAGACCCAGCGATACGCCGGCGACAGCGCCCCAGATGCCGACCGCACGCGCACGCCCCTTCGGCTCGGGAAACGCATTGGCAATGATCGACAGCGCGACGGGATTCAACATCGACGCCCCGAACCCCTGGAGCGCGCGAAACCCGATTAACTGTTCGATGGTCCCCGCGCGGCTGCACAGAAACGATCCGACCGTGAACACGCTCAGTCCGATCTGGAATATTCTGCGACGTCCGAAGCGGTCCGAAGTCGATCCCGCCAGCATGAGGAAGCTTGCCACCACCAGCGTGTAGGCATCGAGAATCCACTGCAGCCCGGCCAGCCGCGCGTGCAGATCTGTCTGGATCGCCGGCAGCGCAACGTTCACGATCGTCACGTCCATGCCGACGATCAGCACGCTCATGCAGCAGATGGCGAGAATCAGATTCGGATGGGTGACACGTTTTGAAGGATGAACGGCAACACGATTCGCTGTGCCTGTAGCACGCACAGAGGAGTTCTCAGTTTCCGGCAAGCTGCCCCCACTTCGGTAAGGTGTCTTCTCTTAAAAGATGCAACGGAGAATGCAAAGGATGAAAAAGCCTGCGGGGGCATACTTTCAACGCTGGCTGTGGATCAGTGAACCCGGTCTCGGGAGCGCGGCGCGCTGACGGGAGGCTGCACGCTTCTCCGATGCCGGCCAAATAATCGCGTGATTAGCGGCAGACCCTTTCGAGACACCCAAGCGTGAAAGCAAACGGGAAGGGGCCCGGATCATCGGTTCGATAGGAACCGTTGAAGAAGACGCGGAGGCGTTGATCGGGGCCCTCCTCCAGTATGAAAGAGGGCTTCCAGGGGCCCGCATGCCAGCTGCGGTCCTCGGCTGTCAGGATTTGGACCGGGCGTCTCCAGTCGGAGAGCCTCGCCGAGGGTTTGTCCGCTGTGCACCACCACAGGCCCGTGTCTTCAGGCGGCGCGCCTTCGCGCAGCCAGACGCGCGCGAAGACTGCATGGAAGGCGCCAGCGAAGCGGCGAACGCAAAAATCAAACATCTTCATTTCCTGGGGCGCGAAGATGACGTGTTTGCTCCATCCGCTGATTCCATCTGCGCTCTCTGCATAGCCATGGACGAGATAGTCCTCGTGATTGGATCCGGCGACGTACCACATCTTCCATTTGCCGTCATGGTAAAGAAGGTTCGGCTCAAAAACGCTCCCTCGTTCCCACTCTTCTCCGGCAACAAAGACGGGTTCTGCTCGATCGGTCCAGGCGGTTCCGTCCCATTGCAGGAATCCGATCGCATAGGGGCCCCAAAGGTGCTCGGACGCACCTGCATAGTAAATTCGCTCCACCGTTTGCCCGGTCGCCGGATCCACACCGGTCACCCAGGACGGGCAATGTCGGCCTCCCTTTCCATCCCATGGCTCGCTGTTTTTGTGGGAGGCTGCTGGAATTAATCGGCCTTCCCGGTCGATGGTGGGCTTCCAGCCCACGGCAGAGAGCCGTGCGCCGGGAGGTAGCGAGGCGCTGAAAATATCGGTCGCTGGATTTTCACGCGTCTGGCCAGCCAGATACAGCCACCATTGATCGCCTCGTTGACAAACGGTCGCATCGAGCAATTCTGCTCCCTGGGGGTTGGTCAACGTATCGCGAGGATCGAAGATCTTCTGCTCGACCGACGTTGCATCGTTCTCCGATAGATTCATCTCGCTCCAAACGTGGTGCTCTGTCGATGGCGGTGTGAACCTTTAGACAGTGAAGTATGCGTGGGCGATTCGCGGAATTGTATGGCTTGAGTGATCTTCATTGGTTCTGTTTGGCGCTACGCTGGCGGGCGGCTTCGTAAAGAAGAATCGACGCGGCGACGGCGGCGTTGAGGCTTTCGACCGGGCCGGGCATGGG
>Ga0206796_1135_pt1 | contig 15615 bp, 11 predicted proteins | sample Alteio_BWOrgCont_68_FD_152895 | JGI IMG/M metagenome (GOLD analysis project Ga0206796, IMG submission 152895) | Enriched cells from forest soil in Barre Woods Harvard Forest LTER site, Petersham, Massachusetts, United States -... | ecosystem: Environmental > Terrestrial > Soil > Temperate forest >...
GCTTCAGCGAAACCGATCATGGCCACCGCGGCGAGCACGGTCATGATGGCGAGGAATTTCAGCAGGAGACCGGGGTCGCGCCGCGCCATTCGAATGCCAATGGGGACGCCGATCATGATGCCGACCAACTCCGCCGGTTCAATACCGGCCGCGATGATCCCGCGATGAAATTCATTGACGTGAAAGACGTTCTTGTAGTAAATCGAGGTCAAGAACGATATGCCGAAGAGACCCGCGGCGAGGTACGGCAGCGAGGTCCAGAGACGACGCAGCGTACGGACCTGAGCGCAGATACGCCAGGCTTCACCCAACGTTGGGGATTCTTCTTCCGTCGTCGCACCTTGTTCGGTAGCACCCATGGCGCGGCGCTCGTGCTCACCTCGAACGGGGTCCTTCAACATTCGTAAAGCGAGGATTGCTAAGACGAGTGTCGGTATCCAAAAGACGATGAACGGTGCTTGCCACCCCCAGAGATACGCCAAGTACCCACCGACCGACGATCCGACGATGATGCCGACCGCGACGCCGACCTGATGGAAACCGTAGACCTGGCTTCGAACATTGGGCGGGTAGTAATCGGCCAAGAGTGAGTTGTGCGTCGGGTCGTTAACGGCCTTACCCAACCCAGTGAGAGAGCGCATGATGGAGAAGAGCACGATACCTGGGACGATGCCCGAAAGTAAGGAGAAGATGCCCCAGAGAATCGCTCCGATTGCCATCATGCGAACTCTCGACAAACGGTCCGCGTAGTAGCCCACGAGGACCTGACCGGCGAATCCAATCACCGTTACGAAGCCCAGGAGATCGAGGATTCCACTCGTGCGCAAATGAAAATAACGCTGGATATTGGGGATTAGGACGTTGAACGCGCTGAGATCCAGCTGACCCGCCGCGTTGAGACCGAACAAGATCAGGAGCGGCGCGATCGCAGCGCCCCCCGTTAACACGGATGGAGAAAACCGCGAATACCACTTACGCTTCGTCATTGTGTTTCTCCAGGAACCACGGGAACGGCAGGTTCTAACGGATCGGCGGTGCCATCGCCATCCATGACGGCGGTGTCGAGCAAGAACGTCTCGACTGGCGTCATGACCGCGTCGGCCTCGGCGACTTCTACCATCGACTCAACCTCAGTGTGACGTGGTCGGCCGACATCGGCGATGAGACTGGGCACGATGATATGTCGGCGATTCGCAGCAAATCGCAGCAAACGATCTCTGATCCGGTACATGAGCGATCCGAGTCCACCGCGCAACATGAGCAAAACGAAAATCAGTCCGACGCCACTGCCCGCCAAGGTGAACAGATAACGCACGGCAGCCGGAACCAATGGACTGAACCACGTCGTGGCGAGAACGAAGAAGGTACCAAGGAGTGCTCCAGGAATCGAGCCCAGACCACCCACCACAACCATCGACAGCAGGATTAGGCTTTGCGTACCCTGATATGCATCGGTACCAAGTGAATTTTCATGGAGTGCGAACAGTCCTCCGGCAAGACCGGCCAAGAGACCCGAGAGGGCAAACGCCGTCAGCCTTGCGCGCGTGACACTAATTCCGAAGGCCTGCGCCGCTCGCTCATTGTCTCTCGAGGCGATGAGCACTCGAGCGGTTCGCGATCGTTGAAGTCCTCGCACGGCAAAGAACACCATCGCCAAAATTGCGAGGCTGAAGTAATAGAAAGACTGTTCACTGGCGATTTTGATCTCACCGAACAAGGGCAATCGCGCGACGTCCGTTGAAATCGGACCTGGCAGGAACGAGAGATAGGTGAGGGGTCGATTGGCCAAAAACGAGGCGACGGCGAGAGCAAACGACAGTGTCGTCACAGTCAGAAAGAGCCCGCGAACGCGCAAGGCTGGCAATCCGATAAGAAGCGCGACGATCGCCCCCGCGATGCCAGCAAGCGCAATCGTTATGAGTGGGTCCCATCTGTAGTGAACATTGAGCACCGCGCAAACGACCGAACCGATCGCAAAAATACCAATCTGACCCAGACTTATCTCACCTGCCCACCCGGTGAGGATCACCAGTGAAAGGGCGACGATGACGTAAATGAACAAGGCTGAGACGAGACTCTGCCAGGACGCGCCAATCACGAACGGGAGCCCAATTAGTCCAAAGACAAAAATAGCCTTGAACGCCCGTAGCGTCCAACGAACTTCCGGAAGGCTCGCCAGTTCTCTCGGAATCGGACGAACTTCATTCGTATCGCGCCAACTCGAAACCGATTGGTCTTCCAAACGTGATGTCTTTTGTTTGCGCTGCAAGAGGAGCGCAGCGAGCACGACAACGAAGAGAACGGGGTCGAGCAGAGTGGTGGAACCGGTGTGCCATAAAATCGATTCTTGGAGCACTCCGATGCCCGCCGCGGCGATGAAGGCCACTCGGTAGTTCTCCATCCGAGCAATGACCGCCGCAGCGAGCGCCTGCACCAGCAATTCTGGGCCAAACGCGGTTCCGATGGGTATTCCAATTATCCCGGCGCGCAACAGGGTCGCCACCGTGGAAAGGACCGCTGCAATTATCCAGACGATGCTTTGGGTCCGACCGACGTTGATTCCCAAGAGCGACGCCCGGTCGGAGCTTTCGGCGCAGGCACGAATTGCGACGCCGATATTGGTGTAACGAAGAAAGGCGAATAAAGCCGTACTGAGGACCACGACAGTAACGAGTGTGATCACGTCATTCGCGTGGAATATCACTCCCGAAATACTGAGATTGAAATTGAAAGGATTCGGGAAATTATTTGGCGGTATCTGAAATTTGAATAGGCCCGGCAAACTTGATGCCAGCGTCTCGAGGATTGTTGCCAGGCCAATCGTTACCACCATGACGATGAGTCGAGGGGCCTTTCGGAATCGACGAATTAAAAGCCATTCGACCGCCCACCCGAGAAATATGGCGGCCACGATGGCGAGCGGCACCGCCAGCCAGAAATTCAGAATGCCCTGACCACTCGACGGCAGATACGAAACCGCCCCGCCCGGTCTCCAATTCATCAGGCACACCACGAGAACCGCTGGAAGCGTACCCATGTCAGCCTGCGCAAAATTGATGACCCGATTTGCGCGATAGATGAGGATCATCCCAAACGCCGTCAAGGCGGTGAGACCTCCGGCGATGACTCCTTCAACCAATATTCCAGGGGGCGCTGGAAAGAATTGATGCAAAAGAAGGTAGAGAACGACGATTCCAACAACCATTTTGAAGAACTGAAACGCACGACCTCGCGAGCCAGCGGCCTTGCGCACGGCATCTTTTATAGATGGAAGCATCAATCCCCCTATTGGTGGCTCGCCCTTCGTACCTTATTATAGTTGGCATGTTTGACGCAACCGGATTGGCTACTGACATTGGCGACTTCAGCGCTCTCGACTGTCCGTCTCCCTACTTGGGGTGGTCCAAGCAACCAAGGGTGAACGACCGGTCGACCATTCCCTAAGACGGAGGATCCCGCCGAACGCCGCTCGGTCTCGGTTTCGCACCGAATCGCCGCGATCGGCTCGTCCGCTAATTTAGTTGTGTGCCGAAAGCAACTACCCAAGTCTCGTACGCGGTCGAGGCGTTATCACCGGACGAGCTTCGACGAGTGGCGACGAGCATGACCATTCTCTCGCGCGCCTTTACGCTTTCGCGCCCACACGAGCAACTGTTGAAAGAGGCGGGGGTACGTATCGATCGCGCCGGTTCTGCGCTGTTGTTCAAGCTGCGTTCACACGGCGAACCAGCCCGCGTGACCGATCTTGCTGAACTCCTAGGCGTCGACACGCCGACCGTGACTCGTAAAGTCCAACAGCTTGAACGCCTCGGCTACGTCGCGATCGAACCCGACGCCCTTGACAAGCGCGCCAAGCGCATCAAACTCACGAAGTCCGGTGAGAAGACCGTGGAGCGAATCATGCTTGCGGTCAACATTCGATTGACTCGCCTCTTTGAGGGTTGGACCATTGACGAAGTGTCCATTTTCTCTTCGTCACTTGACAAATTCGCACACGCCTTGACGAAAGAAATGGAGCATGACTTTGACTGATGATTTCGACGGTGTCGTCACCGCCCCACCTGTAGACCACGAGTTCACTCCCGAGGAGCACCGTCGTATTTTGGTGATCCTTTCGGCCTTGATGCTCGGAATGTTCCTCGCGGCGCTGGACCAAACCATTGTGGCCACAGCCCTTCCAACGATCGCCGGTGACCTACACGGCCTCAACCACCTCTCCTGGGTCGTTACGGCGTACTTGATCACATCGACGATCACGTTGCCCCTGTGGGGCAAGTTCGGTGACCTGTATGGTCGCAAGAAGTTCTTCCAAATCGGGATCGTCATCTTCCTGGTTGGGTCGATTCTCTCCGGCATCTCACAGAATATGCTCGAACTGATCCTCTGTCGTGCCATCCAGGGCGCTGGCGCTGGGGGCTTGATGGTCGGCTCGCAGGCGATCATCGGCGACATCATTCCTCCGCGTCAACGTGGCCGCTACATGGGTTACTTCGGAGCCGTCTTCGGACTTTCGAGCATTCTCGGCCCGCTGGCCGGTGGATTCTTCACCCAACACGTCTCGTGGCGCTGGATTTTCTACATCAACGTGCCGATAGGCATCGTGGCACTCTTCACTATTGCCGCGGTGTTGCAGATTCCGGTGCACAAGGTGCCCCACAAAGTCGACTGGTGGGGTACGTCACTACTATCGACCGGCGTCGTCGGTTGGATACTGGTGACCACGCTGGGCGGCACAAAGGGCTGGGCCTGGAGTTCGCCAGCGATACTTACGATTGGAATTGTCAGCACGGCGATGCTCATCATTTTCTGTTTCGTGGAGACAAAAGTCCCCGAGCCGATTATCCCACTGGTTCTTTTTCGCAACCACACGTTCTCCGCGGCCTCGGCGGTGAGCTTCACCATAGGTTTCACGATGTTCGGCTCAATCGTCTATCTTCCGCTTTACCTGCAGATCGTCCACGGCGCGACTCCAACGACGTCGGGTCTCGAGCTGCTGCCGATGGTCGGTGGGATGTTGATTACTTTTGTCGTGAGCGGACGGCTGGTCTCTCGCACCGGTCGGTACAAGATCTTTCCGATTACGGGCCTCGCTGTAACATCGCTTGGTCTCATTCTCTTGGCTCAACTCGGTCCCACCACGAGTTATGGTCACGCCGCGATCGATATGTTCGTCGTGGGCCTTGGACTCGGCCTCGTCATGCAGGTGTTAGTCGTCGCTGTTCAAAACTCCGTGCCGCACTCTCAGCTCGGGACCGCGACGGCCACCGCGACGTTCTTCCGCACCATCGGCGGCGCCTTCGGTGTGGCCATTCTCGGGGCCGTCTTCAACAGCCAATTGTTGAGTCACCTCCGCGAAACGGCGTCGCCGGCCCTCATGAAGCTGATCGGCGGCGCCGATATTTCGGAGAACCCGGCCCAGATTGCCAAGTTGCCGCCGGCGGCTCGAGAACTGGTCGTCGATGCCTTCAGCCATACCTTGCAGACAGTATTTATTGTTTCGATTCCTTTTGCGGTCGTGGCTTTCATCATCGCGTTCTTCATGAAGGAGATCCCACTTCGCCAGAACGCGCATCTGACTATGGAGGAGGCAGTTCCGGCCGAACTGCCTGGTTTTTAACTAACCAGCATCGAGAGGACTTCCTTTTCGGACCAAGCGCCCGGCGGGCGTCGTTCAGCGGCCATCTGATTCGAAAGTCGTTGCAGCAGCGTGTTCGTAGGTGTCGCGACGCCGTGAAGTCGGCCGCGCAGGACGATCTCGCCGGTGAGATAGTCCGTTTCGACGATGCCCGTGGCGCGCGTCAAACTCTGCCACGTTGAACCACCGCGTCGAGCGTCGATGTCTGAACCAGCATTCAACAAGGTGCCGTGACGTGCCTGGTCTTCGTCACGATCGACGTAATCGATATTGGCTGCCCGAAGAACTGCGACACCTTCCTCGCGCGTTCGGCGTGTGAGTTCTGGCGTCGGGTCCTTATTACCGCACACCGCCTGTACGGCATTACCCAGGTTCATGAGCAGTTTGCCCCACTTCCATCGGGCGATATCCTCTCGAACCACTGCATCGAAGGTCGAGGCACTGAGCACACTGGCGATCTGGCGCGCTTGATTATCGGCGCCGTTGGGCCAACACCCGAGGTCAAGTAAACCGGTGAGCGGGCTCGAACTTGCGCGAACAACGCCCGGTGTGAGATGAGTGGCCGGCAAGATGACACACAAACCGTAGACGTGGGCGAATTTCCGAAGCGCGACTCGTTCGTTCTCGACGCCGTTTTGCGCGCAGACGACCGCAATCTCGGGTGGCGCGTGTTGTGAGAGTCTCTCCATCACGCCCATTGTGTCGTTGCTTTTCGCCGCGATGATGACGATGTCGTCTTCCGCAAGTTCAAGTTCACTCGCGTCGCTAACGACCGAGACGCGCAACGTTGTCTCACCCTCTGGCGTCTCCAGTCGAAGACCTCGTTCCGCCAGCGCCCGATAGTTCTCACCACGTGCCACGAACGTGACTTGCTGGCCGCTCTGAACGAGTCGTGCGCCAATAACGCACCCGATGCCTCCCGCTCCGTAGATCACTAGTCGCATCACTCGCCTCCATCTCATTCTCGTTGAACGTCTTTACCACCTATCTGAATCGAGGGCGCCGCCCGAGGGCTGCGTTCTGGTGCCGCCGAGACCTCCTTCCAAGAAATGCTGTAACCGCCCTTGGCAGGTCGTCGGGGGGGAAAGATAAAAATCCGTTTCGTCGAAACCTCCGTGGACGTAGCGATGAGGCTCCGTGTCATCGCGCCACTCGTCGACGTCAACGCGCGCTGGGCTAAGGAAGGAATCAGGGGCTACATAGTCCCCACAAACTTTCGGGGACCAAGTCGCTATAAACCGAATCCCTTCAACGAACGCTCAGCTAACAACGACGCGGACTCTCCCGAGGTTAGGGAGTCGCCCCTTCGTCGCCTCGATGTCGCCATTTCGATGGGCGGTGACGCGAACGGCTGGGAAGTACGTTCCCGGCGTGTCAAAGGAGTGAGTCGCCGAGAGTCGAATCGAATCAGAGGTGCCGTCGATGCCCTCCTCCTTGAACGGCCAGGTGCCGTCGCCCTCGAAGTCCCATTCGGCGCCAATGATCTTTCCCGTGCCGCCGGGGACTTCGGCCTCGGCTTCGAAGTTGACCGGCTCGCTTACCTTCACTTCTGCTCGGATCGCACCGTTGGCGCTGGCTCGCACGACCGGCTGGATGCCTTTGCGTTCGGCGGCCGACGGCGCCAGGGTCACCTTGCCGTCGGGACTGTACTCATAACCCGTGGTCGGCGGTGGCTCTTTGCCGTTCTCAATCCACTCGATGAGATCAAAGACTGCCTGGTCGACCGCTCCCACGAACTCAACCTCCCAGGTTGAAAAGTGGGGCTTCGGCGGCGTGCCCACCTCCAGCATCGCTGTTCGAGGCACGCCTTCGTTCCACCAAAGTCGGAAGTGGTCGTCGAGCTGGTCGCCGAAGGAGCGCCGGGCCATGGCGTGGTACTCGGTCGCGGCCGGTTCCCAGTGGTTGATGTCGGGTGTGCTCTGGACGAGGATCATCTTTCCGTCGAAGTGGTACAGATAGTCCGGTCCCATGTTCATAAAGGAGTGGTGTTTGCGCTGGGGGTAGATCTGTTGTCCGTCGACCGCCCAGGTGTGGTTCGGTCGGTACTCGAGCTCGCCTTCTAAGTGGTACTGCGGCCAGTAGCACTGGGCGAGGAACTTGCGGTTCGAGACGAGTATTTCGTCTCCGGGGGCCACGCCGTCGAACAACTCAGGATACCCGTACGGACCGGTGACCGCGCCGAGCGCGTCGCCGAGAACGGCGCTGATCGCCAACTCTCGTCCCACCGCCTTGCCACTCAACAAGGTGATGGCGCCACCGGCCATGCGGCTCACATCGCCGTCGTTGAGCGTTATAGCGACCGGGTGGCGCTCGTCGAAGTAGTAGACCGCCGAGATGTTGCCGCCCCTGGCGAGGAGATCTTCTGCCGTGAGCACGCTGCCAACCGTCGTCGTGACCTCATAGACCTGTTGCGCCAAATTCTGATCGTCGGCTCCCACGTATCCCCGGACCGTCCAGAAGTCCTCGAAGTATCCCGGATCGGCCCACGTCATCTCCGACAAGAGCCAGCACAACACGGCGTTGATGGCCGAGGGAAACGCGAGCGTTCACCGCGACGGCCGTAGCCGCACCGATAGAGCTCGGCGAGCGCCTCACGCTGTTGCGTGTCTAGCCCCTCGAAAGGGTTGCCGCTGCCGCCCACCTCGGTCGCGTCAATGACCGAGGCGAGCTTCTCGGGTCCGAGCAAGCGCAGGGCATTCGTGGCGACCGGGAAGCTGCTCATCAAGAAGTGGTGACCGTGCAAAAAAGGAACGCAACCGTCCCAGACGTCACCGGCGCGCTCGATGCCGTGCACCGAGCGCAGTGCTCCTCCGCTCGCGCCCCACAGGTAGCTGTGATGCGGCTCGTCGCCGTACATCTCTTTGGCGAGTTGCTTGGAGAAGCGGGCGGTTTCCGCGCTCGCTCTCCAGTGCAGTATGCTTTGCGGATCCTCCGTACCGAGTCCCGAGTAGTCGAGCCCGATGTGTCCCTGGTTCGACTCCACCAGATATCCCCCACACTGGAACGCAAGCTCCAAACCGCCGAAACCGACAGGCCCAAAGGCCGTGTTCTCGTGGCCGCCAAGGCCCCCTTCTAACAAGTGCATCATTCGCCCTTCGTAGGTTTCATTCGGCGGGAAGTAGAACGAGAACCGCGTGTCAGTCCCTTCGAAACCGCCATGGAGGTAGCGGTGACGCATCGGAACTTCGCGCCACTCGTCGACGTCGACATACCCCGGTCCAAAAAATGAATCCCCCATGTCCCCCACCTCATTCAAGTGCTTGGCCCGCCGATGGCATCATCAGGGAGCACCTGCTCACAGTGCCCACGAGCACCTACCCTTATAATACTCATACTATTATACTGTATGGCGAGGCTATTAGCCAACGGGTATCTAATCGAGAGAACTAACGAATGAGTGGAGCGAGCGCATGGCGCGACGGCTATTAATTCTTGGTGGGACAGTGTTCCTTGGTCGAGCCGTTGCTCACGAGGCGCTTGAACGGGGGTACGAAGTAACGTTATTTCATCGTGGTCAAACGAATCCCGGCTTGTTTCCCGAAGCGAATCATGTGCACGGCGATCGCGATGGAGGTCTAACTCCGCTCTACGGGGGGCGCTGGGACGCGATCGTTGACACCTCGGGCTTTGTTCCGCGCATAGTCCGGGATTCAGCACAATCACTTGCGGGTTGCGCTGATTTTTACTCGTTCGTCTCGACGTTGTCCGTATACGGCGATGATGATTGGCCCGCGAATTTTGACGAAACAACTCCATTGGAGCCTCCACCCCCAGATCGAGAGGACACTCGGGCCTATGGCCCTCTCAAAGCGCTCTGTGAAGAGGAGGTTGCTGAAGCGTTCCCGGAACGTTCAAATGCCATCCGATCGGGTGTGATCGTTGGTCCCCATGACCGAACAGACCGTCTTCACTGGTGGTTAACAAGACTTCCTATGGGTGGTGAGGCACTCGCTCCCGGTGAAGAAAGTCGTCTTTTGAAGACCATTGACGTCCGCGATCTCGCAGCATTCATTCTCACCACAACCGAAACCGGAGCGACGGGCCCATTTAATGCCACGGGACCTCAGAGCAGTACGCAAACGGTCGGAGAAGTCATCGTTGCGTGCCGGACAGCAACCGAAGGGACCGCGACGCTAATTTGGTGCGATGACGACTTCATCTCATCTCACGGCGGAGCGAGGATGTCAAACCCACCGTTATGGCTCACGGCGCGATCGGCGATTGGTCTCGGGACCACGAATGTAGACAGGGCATATGCCGCAGGATTGAATTGCCGCCCACTCACAGAAACCGTACATGACACTCTCGAATGGATGAACCTGGCGGGAGATGACTTGCCTCGTTCAGGCACTTGGACGATCGAACGAGAACGTGAGGTGCTGGCGGCGTTTCGATCGTAAGCGTTGATTCCGGAAGGAAGTCATGTCACGCGCGAGCATCAGGATCGCCACAGAATGACGCAGTTCATCAGCGTGTCAATGTTAAAGACCCGCTCACTTAACTTATCGCCGCAAACTCGCGATTTAGGTTCCCCGTATCAACCGGAGTGCCGTTGTTGGTCGTAAGGATGAAGTCAGTTTCGGTCTCACCCGATGGTTAGTACGCCGAGCCAGCGTCGATCAGACGTCCACTGATAGATAGAACCTCCGCCGTTGCCTCCAGAACCTGACACAACGCCCCGGTTTCGTTGCGGACACAAGTGCTCACAGCGGTCGCTTGAGGCCGGATTTGGCCTAAAGTGGTCTGGGATCAGCATTCTCACCAGGGAGTTTATTAACGGCTCATCGGATTCTGACGGGGTGAGCCTCATCGCACCACGATCGAGCCGAGCACTCGCCAGTTCGGTTTGCCTGCGTAGAGCAGCTCTCTGATCCGGTAGTTCTCGAAGTTCCGGAAGCCGAAGCCAACCCGTTTGATGCGCTTGATCAAGTTGTTGATCGCTTCGGTCGGTCCGTTGCTGACTCTGGCCACGTGGAAGTTGCAGATCTTGTCGAACCAGGCGCGAATTGTCCGCCCCAGCTTCTGGATCTCGGGCGGCATCGTTCGTCGAAGACAGTGATCCTTCAGCTCTTCGAGCATCGCTCGAGCCTCATCGACGTCGACGGTCCGATAGAAGTCGCGAAGCCGCTCCTTGACGCGGTAGGCAATCGCCACTCGGCGTTGGGGTCGCCGAGGGCCAGTAGCGACGCCAATCTCGCCGCGGCGTGCTCGTCGAGTTTCTCTTCGCCCGTGAGTAATGCCGGCGCACCCGGTAGAGGGGATCGTCGCGCCGCCCGCGGTGCCCGGTCTGTTCGTTCTGCACTCGTCGGCGCACGCTGTCCAGGGCGCGATTGGCCAACGAGATCACGTGAAAGGGATCGACCACCTGGGCGGCCTTGGGCAAGATCACGCTGTAGACCGCGGCGTAGACGTTGGACATGTCGAGGGCGCCGTAGGTGACGCGGGACTTCCAGGCCTCGCTCTGCGCATCCAAAAAGCCCGCCACGTCCACGAAACTGCGCGTCGGCAGGATGTCGATGATCCGGTGGTGCTCGACGTCCGTGACGGTCGTGGCGTAGCTGGTGCAGTGTCCGCCGAGCTTCACGAAACTCGTCTCGTCAAGTCCTATGGCGCTGGTCTGGTTGAGGCGCCGGCGATCGGCCTCGAGCAGGGCCGTGCCGCAAGTGGTGACGGCGTCGTTGACGGTATGCCAGTCACAGTTGAGCTCGGCGGCCACCTCTTTGACGGTGCGACCGGTGCCGACCTGGAGCGTGGCCCACTTGGCCGCTCGCGTGGTGAGCAGGCAGTTCTTGGCCGCGATCCGGTGGTCGCGCAGGACCCAGCTTCGCTGGACGCACTCCTCGTTCACGCAACGCATCCGGTGTTTCTTCCAGGTGAACTGACGCGACGGCGGCGCGGTCAGGAGCTCGCGCGTCGCCAACGCTGAGGATCTTCTTCAGTGCGCTCGAAACGCCTCAATCTGAAGACGATAGGACGTATCACATCTGTGGCGAGGCCTGTGGAATCGCACAGCTCATCGATGGACTGCGGGCCACCGGATTCGAGTGCAAGGTCGATCAGATCGGCGACGGCGAACAGTCCTTCAGCTTCGGAAGGTTTGGTTTGGACCACCTGCGTCAGCTCTTCCTGAATCTGCGGCGAAGCGACCAGCCGCCAAAGTGGCGGTGAATCACCACGTGCCGAAAAGTTAGTCCGCGACCCGTAGAGGACAGAGTTCACGGTCTTGCGCCTGAGCCCAAGTGCGCGTGCAACGGTACTCGCTCCAGAGTCAGGGTTATTTTTCAAATACCCGGCGATCATGTTGACTGTCTGCGCAACCTCATCGGCGTTCATTGAACGCATGACGGGAGTGCCGCTCTTGGCAGGAGCGTGAGCACCTTCTGTCACGGGCACGACGATTTCAGAGTCGTTCATATGATCCTCGAAGCGGTGCAAGTCAACGGTCCAAAACGAGATTTAGCGGCCTCGCTGATAGTCCCCTTGCGTGACACTACTCCTGTCGACGATCATGCGTATGGGCAGATCCTGGTCGATCCGTCATCCGGCCCAATGTGAGCAGGGCTGAGTTGAACTTCGCAGGAGGTGCGATGAACGAGGATGGTTGGAAGCGACCCACCGAAAGCGAGCTCGCGCGCATAGTCGAGCAAGAGACCGAAAGGAATCTGACTTCTTATTCGGTGCAGCCCGCATACGTTGATGAGCACGCTGGCGCTGAGGAAAACTTCGCACACGGCGGCTATGGGCGCCGGCAGATTCTCGAGCTCATTCAGAACGGTGCCGACCAGTTGCGCGGTGGGTCTGCGAACGGTGAGGGCAAAGTCGCGGTCATACTCACAGGCTCCAATCTCTATTGCGCAAATCAGGGAGAGCCGATCAGCTCGGAGGGAATCAGAGCGCTTCTTCTCGCTCACATCTCGCCCAAGCGCGAAGACGAAATCGGTCGTTTCGGGCTGGGATTCAAGTCGGTACTCGGCGTCACTCAGCGACCTGAGTTCTTTTGTCGCGAGGTCTCCTTCGGATTCGATGGTGAGTGGGCGCGTCGCCAGATTGAGGAGCACGTCCCGGGACGCGAGGCGTACCCCGTCCTTCGAATGGCACGCGTTCTTGATCCGCACGCCTCGGCTGAAGATGACGCTGTGCTCGCCGAACTCATGACGTGGGCAACGACGGTCGTCCGACTCCCATTTGAAAACGGACAAAGTTGGCTCTCGCGGGACATCTGGGATTTCCCCAAGGAGTTCCTTCTGTTCTCCCCTCACGTTCAGGAACTCACTCTCGAAGACCGAACCGCCGGAGTTGAAAGGAGGATCGGGACCACGATTGTCGGCGACATGGTGACGCTCGTGGAAGATGAGACAGAGAGCAGTTGGAAAATATTCTCGAGCTTTATCACGCCTTCAAGGGCCGCGAAGGATAGTGCCGGAAAGCTCGCTTACCGAGACCGACTGCCTTTGCTTTGGGCAGTTCCAGTCGACGGACGCGTGGAGGTTGGGAGATTCTGGGCTTTCTTCCCACTCAAGGATGAGACGACGCTCTCCGGTATTGCAAACGCACCGTGGCAGATCAATGACGATCGAACCGGTCTGCTTGATGGCAGCAAACTTAACGAGGAGCTAATCGAAGAGCTGGTGGATCTGGTGTTGCGGTCTGTTCCAGCTGCACACAGTCAAGAGGACCCGGGCAGAGTGCTTGAGCTGATTCCCGCCCGCGGTCGGGAAGCCCGATGTTGGGGGGACGAAGTCCTTACCAAGCGGTTCCAGGAGAAAGAAGCAGAGTATCCGCTCCTCCCCGACGAGCTCAAAGAGCTCCAACTCGTATCAGAGATCAGTGTTCCTCCTCTCAATATCCCTGTTGGCGCATACATCCGTTGGTACGCACATTCATCAAGACCCAAGCGCTGGCTCCACCCTGCAGCGCTCCAGACACCTACCCGCCGAAGTCGAGTAGACCGACTGCTAACTTCCGCTTCGCGGAGGGCGTCTGGGCCAGTGCAATGGATCGAGGCGCCACTCGAGACTGACAAGAGCCCTGAATCTTCCGCTGTGCTCATCAAAGTGCTGGGCGATATGCGTCAAGATGAAACTTGGTCGACACTCGGCCCGACGATGAGTGACGCCAGAGTCGTTCTCTGTGCCGACGGGCAGCTGACGCATCTGAGCCCAGAATGGGTCTGGATTCAGCGCCCGACGGGACCTCCATCGCGCCTCGTCACACTTGATCCACGCGTCGCCGAAGACTCAGAAGTCCAGGAAGTTCTCACCCGTTTCGACATTGCCATTGCCACACCTGAAGCCGAGCTCCGAATCTGGATTGAAGAGGCGGAGTCCGAAGACAATTTCGCCGGTGTCTGGGAGCTTGCGCGTGAGATCTCCAACGTCGAGACAGCGGCGAATATCATGCGCGCAAGCCGGGGAACAGAACACGAATTCCGAGTGAAGACGCGTGACGGGCAATTTACACCTGCATCAGCGGTATTGCTCCCGGGCGCAGTCATCCGTGACGACCGGTGGGATGAAGACCCCGAGGTTGCAGTGGATGTCGACTACCACCGAGAGGACCTCGGTATCCTGCAAGACGCTGGCGTAAGCGACGGTCCTGTGGCGGCGATCGACATTCACCACGATGAGTTTGCGACGAACTATATCAACGAGTGCACCGATGCATACGTGCGAGAAATAGCAAAGACCGGTGCACGAACTCAGCGGTCGCGCTTGATCGCAACGTGCGCGGCGTCACCAGGTCCGCTTGCTTTGATCGCACGTCTGAGCCCCAAAGCCTGCGCGAACTTTTCGCAGGCGATACTTTCACTTGGAGTCGAGCTCCCACCGGTCCGAGTCCGCCACTCGACGCAAAACGCCTATCCCACTATGGAATACCTCAACCCTGCGGTTGCGGCCATCCTTTCAAACGGTTGGTTGCCGACCTCGATCGGAGAAGTGCGTGCTTCTATTGCCGTCGCGCCCTCTCTCATGGAGTTCCAGTCAGCGCTGCCGGTCGCTGACCTGAGCGACGAAGCCTCAGCACTACTCGCTCTTCCTCGCGATCTCGGGGCGATAAGCGAGCCAACGTGGAAATTCGTGCTCTCGGGTTTAGCCGAGATCTCTGACGACCGCGTTGTCGGCCTCTCTTATGCGATCGCCGCGGGCGCAGGCGTGCCTCCTCCGATAAGCGTCAGGTGCAGGACTGGGTCTACGCACGGAGCTCGCGCGCCCGCGGACGTTTTCGTAGCATCGAGATCTGACACTTTCAACATGCTCGGCCGGGAAGCAAAACCTTCAGTGCTCGTGGCTAACGAAAGGCTGGCGGAAGAGCTCATCTCGAAGTGGGGACTCCAGGATGGTGAGGACCAGGTCCGACGCTCTCCGGTCTTCGTCTCAGACGGCGCACCGGTGTCGCTCGTCGATGCTTTCCCGACGCTACGGGCCGACCTGGTGAAGAGGGGACTGGGAGAACACGAGCTTGTCGCGTGTAAAGACCTAGAGGTGCAAATCGCGACGGATCAGGGAACACTCTCCGCACCGGTCCGGATCTATGTGTCCGATAGCCAGGTCTTATACCTTTCTGAAATCGCGATTGACGGGCTCGTCGGAGAGCTCGATCGTGAGCTCTCACTGGGATTGACCGCTGAAGAATTGGACGAACTGGTAGCGCAAAGTTGGCAAAGGGCGCAGCGTCAAGCACTCCTTTCGATCAGAGAGAAGGCGAGTGATTCAGAGAGGCTGCTCGAAGCCGTCGGAATTAACGCGATACGTCGGCGAATCCCAACCGGCGTACTTGAGGCGCTCGAAGCGGCGGGTAATCACCTTACCGAGCTCGACGAGGCAGCACTGCTGCTGAATACGAAGGGCTTCGAGACGTTGAGCGACTTGAGAACGGAGCTGAACCGCCTCGGCGCGCCAGCGAACTGGGCGGGCAGCGCGGTCGCGCGTCGATTTGTCCGCGATCTCGGGTTCTCGGCTGAGTATGCGGGCTTCCCGGGT
>Ga0206796_1136_pt1 | contig 15608 bp, 13 predicted proteins | sample Alteio_BWOrgCont_68_FD_152895 | JGI IMG/M metagenome (GOLD analysis project Ga0206796, IMG submission 152895) | Enriched cells from forest soil in Barre Woods Harvard Forest LTER site, Petersham, Massachusetts, United States -... | ecosystem: Environmental > Terrestrial > Soil > Temperate forest >...
AGGCACAGATATACGGCAAGCCCGGAACCATTGGTCTGATCGTTGCCGTCGGTCGTCCGCGCCTGGTTCCCTCTACCCAAGTCCAAACGCCTATTGGCGATTCCCGCGGAACGTCGGTCTCGCGATCATTCCCGCTTGGCACGGTTCTCGACGCGTGCCCTTCGATCCTTGATTATGCTTCTGGTGGCGTCGCTTCCTGGGGGGACTTGATTGTGGCCGCGCAGAATGTGCGGGGATGGCTCGGCATCAGCCCAAGTGCCTGGGAAGAAGCCCACGAAACCCTAGGTGTGGAGGACGCCAGCGTGGTGATTTGCGCCGTGTTGCAACGAGGCGACGCAATCAAAAATGCCGGCGGCTGTGTTCGCAATCTCACGGAGAAGGCGAGGGCAAGGCAGTTTTCGCTTGGACCTAGGTTGATGGCGCTGATACGGGCCAGGCATGGCGTGGGGATGCGGTATGCCTGATGAAAATGCAGGAATTAGCGATTGTGAAAAAAGCGTCTTTTCTAATTGGTCTCTTCTGGACCCGTTGGATTTCCTGCGTGTCGAATGCATTGTCGTCACAATTTTTGATTCGGAGTTTGGTTCCTGGAACTTTTTGGTCTCATTTGCGATGGCATGATCAACACATAGTAGGGATCGGCGTCTGGCAGGCATTGAATTTCATGGAAAATGGTACTAAATATTGGTACCACTCCGTATGAAGCGGAAACATCAGGCAACGTTGGCGCAGATATTTGCGCGTCCGACGAGTGGGTCAATACGGTGGGGGGACATCGAGGCGTTGTTTATTGCGCTTGGCGCGGAGGTGAGTGAACGTGAAGGTTCCCGAATTGGCGTATTTCTGTTTGGAGACGTGCGGGTGTTTCACCGGCCGCATCCGTCACCAGATACAGATAAAGGGGCAGTCGCGAGTATTCGAAAATGGCTCGAGAGCCATGGAGTAAAGCGATGAAGAATGTGATCGAAATCGATGGTCACAAGGCGGTTGTCGCCCTTGATCCCGACATCGGACTGATCCGAGGTGAGTTTCTTGGTCTGGCTGGTGGCGCGGATTTTTACGCAGCTAGCGTCGATGCTTTGGTCACCGAGGGGCGTAAGTCGCTTGGTGTATTTCTTGAGATGTGCCGGGAAAAGGGTATTGAGCCCTATCGTAAATTTTCTGGACGTTTCAACGTGCGTCTCGACCCTAGCATGCATGAAGTAGCGGTCCTCGCGGCGGCGGCAGAGGATAAGAGTCTAAACGACTGGGTCGCCGATGCCATCGCTACGGCGGCCCGCGCCGCCTGACAGAGCCGGAACTTAAAGATAAAATCCCCGCTAGGTGTTGCCGCCTGCTCCGATCGGGATGCCGGTATTTGTATTCGGGGTCAGAACAAGAGCTGTTCGAGGCGGCCTATTTGCAGCGACGCTGTCTCCTCATTAAGTACAGAACGACACACGTCATCCCGCGACGGCGGAATGAAACCATGGATCGTGCAGAGCTTGCAAAAGGTGCGGCGGAATCGCTGCGTCAGCCTTAAGGTGTCGCAGCTCGCCGCCAACTTAAGGCTCACAGCAAATCCGCCTAGATCGGGAGCGTCTTCACGATTTCACAAAAATTGCCGCCTCCTGCGCAGCCTCAATGAAGGCGGTTCTGGCGTCGTCTGGCGGTCTCTCGCCGGCCAGTACAGCAAGACAGACCTTCCAGGCCTCCAGATGTTCATTGCCACCCCGCCTTCGGTGCCGACAATAGCATCCGATTTTCCACAACGGTGCCGAGGTCAGGAGTTCCGCGATAATCCGAGATGGTCACTCCTCAGACTTTCCAATGAGAAGGCTGACACCTCGGCACTCCCATGCGCAGAATTGGGGGCCCCGATGAGCTGGCGGCCGCAGCCTTATTTCTCGCCTCAGATGAGAGCTCGTTCATGACGGGCTCCGACATGGTCGTCGACGGCGTTGTCAGCAACGTTTGACGACTATCGGCAGTCGAAGGTGCCGCCCTCAAGGATCCAGGAGAAATGCTATGAGCTACGCAATTGTTGGTTTTGGCGCAGTGGGCCAGGCGCTTGCCCGATCATTCGCCCGCAAGGAAATCGATGTGGCCGTTGCGAGCACTCGTGCGGCCAAAGCGCTCGCGCTGCTGGCAAAAGCGATTGGTCCGACCATCGCACCCAAGTCGTTAGAGGAAGCCCTTGAAGCCGAAATCGTATTTTTGGCTGTGCCCTTCTGGTCGCATAGAGACGTTGCGAGAGCCGCTGCGAGTTGGGAGGGCAAGATCGTAATCGACGTCACAAATGCGTATGGCATCGCTCCTGAGGAGTTGGACGACCTTCCTTCCTCGTGATCTCACGGGCCTTGCCGGGTGCAAAGTTGGTTAAGGGCTTTAACCATTTAGCTGCACGGGTTCTTGCCGAAGACCCGGACATCAAAGGGGGCCGACGGGTTATATTCCTGTCTAGCGACGCTGAAAGCGCGATGATGTCTGTGGCCGCCTTGGCCGAACAACTTGGCTTCGCACCGGTAAAACTGGGGAAGCTGTCAGAGAGGGGATTGCTCGTCCAAGCGCGAGGCAACACCTGGGCTCCGCTTGTTTTTCAGGATCTCGTTAAGTTCAAGTGAAGGCATTCGAACAGGCGGGGTTTACGCAGGGGGTTGCCGTCCTCATCGCGCTATCGCCCTCTACCTGCTGATCGAGGTCGAGGCTAAGGCTCCGTCGGAACTATTCGCGAAGACGGCGTAAACGAAAGGACGACACGATGAATATCGATCTTGAGGGCCGCAAGGCGGTCGTAACGGGCTCAACGGCAGGCATTGGTCGAGCCATTGCGGAAGGGCTGGCGCGCGCAGGCGCTTCTGTGGTTATCAACGGCCGTGGCGAAGAGAGGGTCGCGACAGCGTTACGCGAGTTACGCGGGTCATTTCCGAAGGCCAATCTTACTGGAGTCTCGGCCGATCTCGCGACCGCAGAAGGTGCGGCGGCCTTGGCAGCGCAGGCGCCGGATGCAGACATTCTCGTCAACAATGTTGGCACAGCGCGCCCGAAATCCTTCTTCGATCTTGCTGATAGTGACTGGACTGACCTGTTCGAGCTTAACGTTATGAGCGGCGTTCGCGCCGCGCGCCATTATTTACCGGCCATGATGAAGCGCGGATGGGGGCGTGTCGTGTTTATTAGCAGTGAGTCCGCCCTCGCGATCCCCAAGGAAATGATCGACTACGGCATGACCAAGACCGCCCAGCTTGCCATTTCAAGAGGCTTGGCCGAACTGGTTGGCGGAACAGGCGTCACGGTCAATGCAGTTATCCCGGGTCCTACGAATTCCGAGATTCTATCCAATTGGATGAAGGCGACGGCGCAGTCGCAAGGTATAACGCAGGCGGAGGCTGAGCAACAATTCTTGAAGACGATGCGCCCGACAACCCTCATCAATCGGTTCACGACAACCGAAGAAGTCGCGAACATGGTCATTTATGTTTGTTCAGAGCAGGCTTCAGGGACGACTGGCGCCGCTCTGCGCGTTGACGGAGGTGTCCTTCGGTCGATTGGCTAAGGGACGTCCATCCTCCTTCAATTGATACCCCATCGCTTGGGCAATCTCGTCCGGTCCCGGGTCGAGCGGCGGGCTTCTTCGCTCGGGTACCGTGTGTCCTCTTCTCGCTATCAACCTCGCATCGGCGCAGCCGCGCTGTCGCCTATGCGAGGTTGATCACAGCGGGGCCCTCTTGGCGGAAGCCTGCAAGCGCGGCCGGTGCGCCAGCTACGCGCGAGCAGGAGCGAAACGCTGAGGCCCGCGGCGGTCCAAACGAGAACCTGCAGTGTCGCGAATGTTTCGGGCCTGGTTGGCAGCATGGAACGAAGGCCTATCCTGTCGGGCGTCCCAAGACCTAAATCCCAACAACCGCCCGGAGGGTCATGCATCGCGGGGGTCGGTTCCGGTATGGGTCGAAATGACACCCTGAGCCCGCCTGAGGTAGGCGCAGCAGGCCGTCGACGTAGCGCCGGCCTCACATTTACGAGCGGTATCTGTAGCTGCTTGCATTCATCCGCGGCCATGCTCGATTTTATCGCCTAATTCGGCTCAATTTAATTGAGACAGATGCCTGCCTTGTGTTCGCATTTAGTGAGATTCTGCTAGGATTATTTGTGACGCGCTCGCAATCATCACATCGTGCTCACATTGTCTGAGAGACCCCGGCGGCGAACGATGATCCCTTTGCAAGAAAACCGTTCGCCGATGTAGGGGCACGATCGCTGGATATCCTGTCTTAGAGAGGCATTTACCGTGTCACCGCCCCCTCGATTAAGGGCGTCGGTAGCGCTGCAGGAACATCCGGATTGTCTCTTCAACTGCGTCCTCGGCCGAGACGGGCAGGCCTTCGCGGCCCATCATCCAGGGCCACAGAGACAGCTCGTTGAGCATCCCCATGAACTGGTGAGCTGCAAGCAGCGGATCGCGGCAGTCCAGAATACCCAGCGACGTCAGGTGGGCGAGATAGCGCACGAGCCGCTCGGTTTGGGGATCCATGACCGTGGCGAACTCCTCGGCGATCCAGGGAAACTGGCGGGAGTCGGCCACGACCATGCGAAGGAAGCCGAGATATTCGGGATGCTTATGGAGCCCCAGAATCATGCGCGCGACCAGACGCAGCACGTCCTCGACATCGCCCTGGGTTTCGACGCCGGACGGAAACGCGTCCTCGAGCTGACTCGACACTCTGAGGAGCATTTCCCGGAAGATCTCCTCCTTGCTTGAGAACTGGTTGTAGAGCGTCCGCCGGGCCACGCCCGCGGCCACGGCCAGGTCGTCCATGCTGACAGAGCCAAAGCCTCGCTTCAGGAACAGGTGTTCGGCCGCCTCGACGATGGCCTCTCGCGACCCGCCACGGCGCACCTTCGGGCCAGCCTCTTTTGAACCATTGCGAATTTCCATGCGAATTCCTTATTGCACTGATGAGTGCATATGAGTATACTGCACTGTGCAGTGCATCGCAAGGGTTGGATGCAGTTGGATGCGTCTTACTCATCCGGCCGGCCCCGGCGAGCCATAGATCACATCAAATTCCCACGGAAAACAGCGCCAATGTGCAAATATCAGATCACGGCGGTCCTCCTAATCGCCATGGCCCTTACGGGCTGCCAAAGCAAAGCGCCTCCGCAAGCCCAGATCCGGCCGGTGCGGACCGCTACTATCGAGCGAGGCACGGAGGGTGAAACCGTGTCGTTGACGGGCCAGGTTCGCCCCAAAGACCAGGTCAGCCTGGCCTTCCGCCTCGACGGACGCATGGTCAAGCGGTTCGTCAATGTCGGTGACGTCCTCAAGGCGGGCGAGATCGTTGCCCAACTCGACCCGCAGAACCAGCAGAACTCGCTACACTCGGCACAAGCCAGCCTCGCCGCGGCCGAGGCCGTGCTAACGCAGGCCCGCCTGACCTTTGGACGGCAACAACAGCTGCTGGCCGGCGGCTGGGCGGCTCGCGCAAAATTTGACGACGCCGAGCAAGCACTTCGGAGCGCGCAGGCCCAGGTGGATGCCGCCCAGGCCCAGATGGGCATCGCGCAAGATCAATTGAACTATACAGATCTGCTCGCCGATGCGCCCGGCGTGGTAACCGCGACGGGTGCCGAGCCGGGCGAGGTGGTCCGCGCCGGACAGACAATCTTGAACGTTGCGCGTCAGGGCGGACGCGATGCGGTGTTCGATGTATCCGAACAGCTCATCCGCACCGGTCCGCGCGATCCCGTGGTGCAGATCGCGCTGACCAACGACCCGTCCGTGCGGGCAGCCGGCCGCGTGCGGGAGGTCTCACCGCAGGCAGATCCCACTACAAGAACGTTCCAGGTCAAGGTCGGAATCATCGATCCGCCCCCTGAGATGCAACTGGGTTCCACCATCACCGGCAGCATCAAGCTGGCTGCGCCCTCCGGCGTGCAAATTCCGCCCAGCGCGCTCACCGAGACCGACGGTCGCCCGGCCGTCTGGATCGTCGATCCCAAGAGCCAGACCGTGTCGCTGCGCAACGTCGATGTTTCGCGGTATGAGCCGGCGGGCGTCGTCGTCTCGCAGGGGCTGGATTCGGGGGAGACTGTCGTCACTGCAGGCGTGCAGACGCTGTATCCGGGCCAGAAGGTTCACCTGCTGGGAGGTGCCCTGTGATGCGCTTCAACCTCTCTGAATGGGCGCTCCGGCATCGGTCGCTTGTCACCTATTTCATGCTCGTCGTCGCTGTTGCGGGCGTCTGGTCCTACCTCCGGCTCGGGCGAAGGGAAGACCCGGACTTCACTATAAAAACAATGGTGGTCCAGGCTGCATGGCCGGGTGCCACGGTCTCTGACACGATCGAACAGGTCACGGACCGAATTGAAAGCAAGCTGCAGGAGACACCAGGCCTTGATTACCTGAAGAGCTACACGATCCCTGGTCAAACGACGATCTTCGTCAACCTGAAGGACACGACCCCACGGGCCCAGGTGGAAAACATCTGGTACCAGGTGCGCAAGAAGGTGGGAGATATCCGTAACACGCTGCCGCAGGGAATCGTCGGCCCCGGCTTCAACGACGAGTTCGGCGATACCTACGGCCTCGTCTACGGCTTCACCACGGACGGCTTCACCGACCGGGAACTGCGGGACTATGTCACCAATGTCCGCAAGCAGCTTTTACAGCTTCCGGACATCTCCAAGATTGACATCCTCGGCGCGCAGGACGAGCGCGTTTACGTTGAGTTCTCGGACAAGCAGCTGGCGGGCCTCGGGATCGAGCGCACCGCACTCGTCTCTGCTTTGCAGGCGCAGAACGCCGTCACTCCGTCTGGCATCGTGCAGACCGAAGACGAGAAGATACTCGTCCGCGTCTCGGGTGCGTTCCAGTCCGAGCAGGATGTACTTGCTGTGAACTTCGTCGCCAAGAACGGCCGGATCATTCGCCTTGGTGACATCGCGCATGTCACCCGCGGTCCCGCTGACCCGGCGCAGCCGATGTTCCGCGTCAATGGACGTCAGGGCATCGGCATTGCGATCGCGATGCGCAAGGGCGGCGACGTTCTGGCACTTGGGCGCAACGTTGAGCACGCCATGGCCGAGATCACGGCAAACCTGCCGGTCGGTATCGAGCCGACGCTCGTCGCTAACCAACCTGTGACCGTTGAGCATGCCGTCGACGACTTCATGGAAGCACTGTGGGAAGCCGTCGCCATTGTGCTCGGCGTCAGCCTGCTCAGTCTCGGCTTGCGCGCAGGCGCGGTGGTAGCACTCTCGATCCCGCTCGTGCTCGCCGCGGTATTCGTCGCGATGGAATTCTTTGGCATCGACCTCCAGCGTATTTCGCTAGGCGCACTCATCATCGCACTCGGCCTGCTTGTCGATGACGCGATGATTACCGTCGAGACGATGGTCACGCATCTGGAGCATGGGGAGGACAAGGAGAAGGCGGCAACGTTTGCCTACACTTCGACCGCCTTCCCGATGCTCACGGGCACTTTGGTCACGGTAGCGGGCTTCGTGCCGATCGGGTTCGCGGCCAGTGCCGCCGGTGAATACACCTTCTCGATCTTCGCCGTCGTTGCGATCGCGCTGCTCGTTTCATGGGTCGTCGCGGTACTGTTCGCCCCGTTGCTCGGCGTCTGGATTCTGAAAAAACCCAAGGTGGTGCACTCGGGCGAGCCTGGACCCATAATGCGTTGTTTCCGCCGTTTCCTGGTGCTGGCTATGCGGGCGCGCTGGGTGACGTTGCTTGCGACACTCTGCCTCTTCGGCGCGGCGATCTATGGCATGCGTCTGGTTCCGCAACAATTCTTCCCGCCCTCGGACCGGCCGGAGCTGCTGGTGGATCTCCAGTTGCCGCAGAACGTGTCGATCTCAGCAACGCGGGATCTTTCGGCCCGGGTGGACCAATTCCTGACGGGCGACCAGGACGTGGACCATTGGAGCACCAATGTCGGCCAGGGAGCCGTTCGCTTCTATCTGCCGCTGAATCTCCAGCTCCCCAACGACTCCTTTGCCCAGCTCGTGGTTGTGACCAAAGGACTGCAGCAACGCGAACGCGTCAAGGCGAAGCTGGAGCAGGCGCTGGCTACGCAGTTTCCGAATGTCGTCGGACGGGTCTATCCGCTGGAGCTCGGGCCGCCTGTTGGCTGGCCGTTGCAATACCGGGTGACCGGCGTCGAGCCCGAGCAGGTGCGTGACATCGCCTTCAGCGTCGCAAAAATCCTGAACGATGACCCAAGCGCCCGCAACGTTAACTACAACTGGATGGAGCCGTCACGGACGGTGCGCATAAGGGTCGACCAGGATCAGGCACGGCTCCTCGGGCTGAGCTCGGAAAACCTCGCCCAGACCCTGAACACGGTCGTGTCCGGTATCACGTCAACCCAGGTGCGCAGCGGCACCTATCTCGTTGACGTGGTCGTTCGGGCCTCCGCCGAAGAGCGCATGTCGCTCTCCACGATCCGTGCGCTGCAGGTGCCGTTGCCGAACGGGCAGACTGTTCCGCTGAGCCAGATCGCATCGGTGGACTATAGCCAGGAATATCCGATCATCTGGCGTCGCGACCGTTCGCCTACCGTGACGGTGCAAGCCGATGTCGCGCCCGGATTTCAGAGCGCGACCGTCGTTCAGGCTCTGGCGCCGAAGATCGATGCCCTGAATGCGAGCCTGCCGGATGGTTACAAAGTCGTGCTCGGCGGAACGGTCGAGGAGAGCGGTAAGGCGCAGTTTTCCGTCGCAGCGGTCCTGCCGCTGATGCTCATCTTGATCCTGACAGTGCTGATGATTCAGCTCCAGAGCTTCAATCGCCTGTTCCTGGTGCTCAGCGTGGCCCCGCTCGGCCTTGTTGGGGTTGTCGCGGCGCTCCTGCTCGCGGACAAGCCCCTCGGCTTCGTCGCGCTCCTCGGCGTGCTTGCGCTGACCGGCATGATCGCGCGTAACTCGGTGATCCTGATCGACCAGATCGAGAAGGAGAAAGCGCGTGGCCGCCATCCCTGGGATGCGGTGGTAGAGGCCACCACGCACCGGTTCCGCCCGATCCTGCTGACTGCCGCTGCCGCGATCCTCGGCATGATCCCCATCGCGCCGACGATCTTCTGGGGGTCCAATGGCCTACGCGATCATGGGAGGCCTAGCGGTCGCGACGCTTCTAACGCTGATCTTCCTTCCGGCGCTCTACGTGACGTGGTTCCGGATCAAGCGGCCCGACGCGGTTGCAAGCCAAACCGTCGATCTCGCTCACGCCGCCATGGTCGGCGGCTGATCCGAACCGCTTGCGCACAGCAGCACCCCTTGGAGACGACCATGTACTTCAACTCGACTATCGCAAGCCCGTTTGCAGCCCAATTGGGGGTGCTCATCGGGGGCGGCACATCGCCACCCGCGACTCGCGCCACTATTCAATGGGCGAGGCCTATGCCTGGGGTGAGTGACTTGACAGGCGGGGGGAGGTTCACATCGGAAGTTGGGTTCGCCAGAGTGCTCCGTTGTGTCCTGGCGTGCTCACTTGCAATCGCGGTAACGTTCCTCGGAAGCTGTGCCTCCCGACCCGAAACTGGGTTTCTCAGCCCAGTTTCGGGGCCTGCCACGGGTACGAGCGAGCATACGCTCCTGATCGCAACGACCCGCGAGCGGGATTCCAGGCCAGGAACGCTGTTCAATGGCAATCGATCAGGGGCGCTCGACTATGCCACCATTACTGTTTCCGTCCCACCCAAGCATGTGAGCGGGCAAGTCGATTGGCCCTCGTCTCCCCCTGGAAATCCCCAGTCCGATTTTGTAGTGCGACAGCCTGCCTATATCGACGGTGAGAAGGCCTTCATACACACCTTGAATGCCAGGCTGCACGCGCAGCCGCCTGGCAAACGCAAAGTGCTGGTGTTCATCCACGGCTACAACACGATGTTCGCCGAAGGGCTCTATCGCTTCTCGCAGATCATCCAGGACTCCGGATCGCCCGCTGTTCCCGTACTGTTTACCTGGGCTTCGCAAGGCAGCCTCACCGGCTATGTCTACGACACCAACAGTGCGACGGTGGCGCGGGATGACCTCGAACACACACTCCGCCTGATTGCTGCCAGTGACGCCGATGAGATCAATGTCGTTGCCCATTCTATGGGTAACTGGGTGACAGTGGAGGCCATCCGGCAAATCAAGATATCGGGCAATACGAGGGGAGAGAATAAGGTTGGAGCTGTCATTCTCGCGGCGCCGGACATCGACCTCGACGTGTTCAAGTCCGAGATGAAACGCATCGGACGACTTCGCAAGCCCGTCATCATCGTCGTCTCCAAGGATGATCAGGCCTTGCGGTTTTCAAGGTTCATTGCGGGCGACAGACCCCGACTCGGGGCCGACAGCAACGTCCAGGAGTTGGCGGCGCTCGGGGCGATCGTGATCGATTTATCGACCTTGAAGGGAGATGATCCCTTTAACCACGGCAAATTCGCACAACTTGCCAGCGTTGCACCAGAGCTGGAGCGTGTTTTGCAGGAAGGTATAGCAACGGACAAAGGCTCAGTGCCCAAGAATCGAACGGCAATCGGCGGCACACTTGCTTCCTTCGTTACCCTTCCGGTCAGGATCATCCATACGCCCCGGCAGATGGTTTCTGAAGCACAACCTTAAGCGCGGCCCATCCGGCTCCGCCGCGTGCAAGCAATCGCGCACATTGCCGAGCAAGCGCTTGCCAAAATGTCCAAACGGCGCAGCGGATTTTGCATCGCAACACACATTGGAGACCACTTTGCTCATTGATCCACCTCTCCTGAGTTCGATCTCGGCGCTCTTAGGGACCATCGTGGGCGGGGGCACCTCCCTGATCGCGGCCATCTACACCCAGCGCTACCAAGATCGTCTCCAGCGCGTCGCTCGCGAGGTCGAGAAGCGGGAGACAGTTTATGCTGACTTCGTCATGCACGCCTCAAACATGCTGCTGAGCGCTTACACGCGCGATGAGATCGTGCTGGGCGGGGACGAGCCGCGCCTGATCGGGCTTATCAACCGCATGAGGCTGTTCGCTTCGCCTGAAGTCGTCGGCGGAGCGGAAAAGGTTCTCAGAGTGATTGTCGAAATCTCGCTAAGGCCGAGTATTGAACTCCGACAACTCGCGCAGGAGGCATTGTCCCAGAGCCTTGATCCCGAGACGCTGCTGGCGTTCAGCTCAGCATGCAGGGCCGACTTAGACCACGTGCGCCGAATAACCGTGTAGGATTGTGGGCGTAATGCTGTTGCGGATGAGAAAGCGATCAATCCATTGGCCAAGACGGTTTATGCGTCTAATGGGGTGGCGGCGATCGTAAGAAAGCGAGTGCAACATACGCCCCATGATCAGCTAAGGCGTGGTCCGCGAGACTTGGACGAGCTCTTCTGCAAAAAAATGCGACCCCCCCTTGAAATCAGCGGCACTCGTACCATTTCGATTGCCGTCAGGTGCCTTTGGGGCCTGATGCGGGCGCTAGCGGCGTCTGGCGCTTTGCTTATAACCATGTTGCTTTCGTGAGGATGTGGCTATGAGAACCTATGACTTCACACCATTTGCCCGATCAGCGATCGGCTTCGATCGCCTGTTCGACCTTCTAAAGGCAGGCACCGGCGAGGCAGTCGACCATTTTCCACCCTATGACATCGTGCGAACAGGCGGGGAAAACTTCCGCATCAGTTTGGCGGTAGCAGGCTTTACCCCGGGCGATATAGCCATCACCGCCCAACAGAACCTCTTGACCATTGTCGGTCGCAAGGCGGCTGAAAAGGAGGGGGCCGACTATCTCTACAAGGGCATTTCAGCCAAGGCTTTCGAGCAGCGCTTCAATCTTGCCGATCACGTCGAGGTCGAGAGTGCAAGCTTTGACAACGGCCTCCTCCAGATTGACCTTGTGCAGCGCATTCCCGAGGCCATGAAACCGCGCCGCATCGAGGTGCGCGCTCCTTCTGGCGCACCTTCGGCTGTTGGACCAAAAGCGGCGTAAAGAACTGGTCCCGATCGCGAGATGGCCACGACCGTCGTGGCCATCTCCAGGCATTGGAGATGGCTGTCATGGCAAAAGATATTGGAAACAGCAGCTTTGATTTTTCCCGGCTCCTGCACCCCGCTCAAGCCTTCGATCATCCAAAGGATGTGGTGGCCGACCCCGATCTGACCCTTCACGAAAAGCGCGCGATCCTAGCCTCATGGGCCTCCGACGCCTGCGCGTTCGAAGCGGCACCGGCATTGCGCGAGATCCGCCAGGGCCGGCGTGTTCCGTTCGATGACATCATGGACGCTTTGCGGGCCCTGGACAGCAGCACGGAAGATAGCATGTGCCGCTATGACCGATCCCAGCGGCGCCGCAAACTCTCACGCTCCTGCTCTGAGGGAGGTAGTCGGTCGCTTCCATAAAGAGAACATTGGATTCTCTTTGCAATTGTACGTCACGCCGCCCAAGCGAGCCTAGAAGATGGCCGCGTGGTCGGCGTGGGCGAAGCAGTAGATGATGTAGAAGTAGCCTTTGTCGTCCTGGAAGGTGTGTCCGAGGTCGCAATGGTTGAGGCCCTGGTCCCGGATAAACTGGTGTATCTCCGTGTAGTTCTTTCCACGTGGTGATTCCATCGATGCCCGGGTACGGGTTTTCCGGCAAGCCGAGCGCGACTTGCTGGGGCCCTGAGCGGATCGCCCGGACCTGGACCACCCTGATGCGCCGCCTCGGCTACAAGCATTTCGTTGCCCAGGGTGGCGATTGGGGCGCGGTCGTCACCGACCTGATCGGCGTCCAGGCGCCGCCGGAGTTGCTGGGCATTCACACCAACATGCCGGGCGCAATTCCTGCCGAGATCGATCAGGCGTCTTTCGCTGGTCAGCCGGCACCGGCAGGTCTCTCCGCCGAGGAGAGAAGCTCGTACGAACAGCTCGTCTTCTTCTACAAGCAGGTCTACTACGCCTTCGAGATGGGCACGCGCCCGCAGACGCTCGCCGCGCTTGCCGTCTCGCCTATCGGGCTCGCCACCTTCCTGCTCGATCATGACGCACGCAGCCTCGAATTGATCTCACGCTCCTTCGACGGCGTGAACGAAGGCCCGACAAGGGATGATTTCCTCGACAACGTCACGCTGTTCTGGCTGACGAATACGGGGGTCTCCTCCGCTCGCCTCTATTGGGAGTACAAGGGCGGCTTTTTTAGCCCCAAGTGTGTCAAGGTCCCTGCGGCCGTGAGCGTCTTCCCGGATGAGCTCTACCACACGCCCCGGAATTGGGCGGAGCGCGCCTATCCCAATCTCATCCACTACAACAAGCTGCCAAAGGGCGGGCACTTCGCAGCCTGGGAGCAGCCGAAGTTCCTCACGGAAGAGCTTCGCGTGGGCTTCCGGTCGCTTCGCAAATAGGCGGTCTGATCCGGCTCCATTGAGGCTCGCCGTTCGCGCGGGCCTCAAGACCTCTTATGCTTACGGAATGCGCTATGAGCCGAATCGCCAGGGCCCTTTATACGGCGAAGACCAGAACGACGGGAGGCCGCGAATGCGGCGCCTCGCGTAGCTCTGACGGTCTTCTCGACCTATGGTTAGCAACTCCCGGCTCGGATCGGATCGGTACCACTCCGGAGCAACTCTTTGCGGCCGCCTGGTCGGCCAGCCTCGAGAGTGCAATCGCGCTTGCGGCCCGCCAACAAAAAGTCGTTTTCCCGGTTGGCTTGGCCGTCGAAGCCGAAGTGGATCTCTGCTCGGCTAACGGCGCTGACTTCCTCCAAGCTCGACTTAGCGTCAGCGTGCCCGGTGTGGATCGGCAGCTCCGTCACGAAGCGCCCGTTTTCCTGCACGGATTTGATCTTGGCGCCGTTCCTGACGAGGCGGTGGCCTTCCATCGTGAGACCAAGCCCCCGCGCCTTTGGCTTTGATCTCGTCTCGACGCGAGGTGGCGCTTCCGCGAACACGGGTGCACGAGATCAGCCCATCCGCTTCGAGCTCGCGCAGTTGCGCCCGTCAGTACGTGACGTGGCGATCAACTGCGAGCCGAACACCTGGCCGAATACAAAGTGCGACTTCCGCTATCCTGCACGCCTGGCTTTGGGAACAGCAACTGGTCTATGCATTCGGGATTACGAGCGCTGGTTGTCGCGAACGTCGGCTATCGGGCAGCAAAACGGGCTGGTGAGAGGTGGCTTCTGGTCAGGCTACGACGATGCCGCACCAACCTGAATGTCAGCTGTTGAATTTTTCGTAGCCCGAAGCTGCCGGTCTACTCTCGGCCCCCAAGCTGCAAACGTTGGGGTTCCCCGTTTCTCCCTTTGGCCAATCAAGGCCGAGGAGAAATCACATAAGTCACTCTCAATATGATGACGTAAGCCGTGAGCACGCCGCCTGGAATGCCGGAAAGAAAGTGGGAACGAAGCGGCCACTCACACAAAAACAGATATGGGCTGTTCGCTTCTTCCTGGATCGCGAGCGACGCATTCGGGACCGTGCGCTGTTTGATCTGACAATCGACAGCAAGCCTCGCGGGTGCGACCTAGTCAAAATCAGGATTCGCGATCTGGTCGCCGGACCCGAGATCAGAACCCGCGCGATCGTCGTTCAGCAAAAGACTGGGCAGCCGGTCCAGTTCGAAATTAAGAGTGACGTGAGAGCTAGCCTTCTGGCTTGGCTCAAAAGACGTGGCGGCGCGGTCGACGACTATGCATTCCCGAGCCGGATCAACCACTCCCAACACATGAGGACGAGGAAGTACGCCCGCCTCATTGACGAATGGGTGACCGCGATCGGCTTGCGTCAACAGGAGTATGGCACTCACTCGCTTCGTCGCACGAAGGCATCAATGATCTACAAGGCAACGGGAAACCTCCGCGCCCATCCAGATCCTGCTCGGCCACTCCAAGATAGAGAATACCGTTCGGTACCTTGGTGTCGAGGTCGAGGATGCGCTGCTCTTGGCCGAACGCACAGAGATCTGAAATTGAGGCGGTCATCCGGCGCATCGCGGGTGATCGCGTCGGCTCACGAGGAATGTTGCTATCCTGTCCATCTTTGGTGGGAGGCGGACTGTCTGGTATTGGTTATGGAACCAGAAAAGTGGACATTGCCCGAGGGCGGAAACGGGGAAAGCCGTCATGGACCAAGTGTAGGCAGGCCATGATCGCCCGAAGTCACAGGCCCGCGGCTAACGTTGGAAGGTAAGGTGGATGGTGCCGCTCTCTGCCGTTTCCGACGTGATCGCATAGCCGGTCTCCAGGCCCCGCAGATCGTCCCACAGGCGGATTCCGCGGCCGAGCAGGATCGGCACGATGGCAACATGGAGCCGGTCGACAAGGCCGGCCTTGAGATAGTCGCGAGCCATGCTTGGTCCACCGCCTATCCGGACATCCTTGCCATTTGCGACCTGTACAGCCTGCTGCAGCGCGTCAACTGGGTTCGCCTCGATGAAGTAGAACGTGGTGCCACCGGCCATCTCGATGGAGGGCCGCGGCTTGTGCGTCAGGACGAAGACCGGGCAGCCGAATGGCGGCTCATCGCCCCACCACCCCCTCCAGTTCGGATCATCGGGAAAATTGTGCAGCCCGAACTTGCCGGCGCCCATGATTTCCGCGCCGATGTTGTCGAAGTAGTCCTTTGCATACGCATCGTCCCTGCCGGTGGTGCCTTTGCCGCTCGTGTCCTTGAACACACGCTCTCGGAAC
>Ga0206796_1137_pt1 | contig 15544 bp, 11 predicted proteins | sample Alteio_BWOrgCont_68_FD_152895 | JGI IMG/M metagenome (GOLD analysis project Ga0206796, IMG submission 152895) | Enriched cells from forest soil in Barre Woods Harvard Forest LTER site, Petersham, Massachusetts, United States -... | ecosystem: Environmental > Terrestrial > Soil > Temperate forest >...
GACGCGCAAGCTCAGCCAGAAAATATGCGACTTCGACCATCGCCCACGTGTCTTGTTTGCAGTAGGTCAGGAGCTTTCGTTCCAACTCCAGCTTGCGCTTTTGAGTGGTCGCCTGATCCAACGCCGCCTCAATGTAAGCGATTTGAGCGCCCGTTCCCTCTTGAACTTCGTCGAGCTGGCTATAGTCCAGGTCCGGAGCGATGACGGGCAGCACCTTCTTGATCGAAAACGACCCTTCCATTTTCGGATGATAAAAGTGAGCCTTTACCAACGGGTGGAGATCGACGAGGCGTGAAACGTACTTCTGCATTATTTCGGCGTATTGCGGGTGTCGCGTTGCAAGTTCGTTCAATCGGCTTCGTTCGTAAGTAGCGTAATACACGAAGATAGGGCCGTTTCCGGCGGGATCGATGGTTTCGATCATGCGCTTTATGCAGCCCAGGGACGGATCGTTCCCGGTGAGATCGAGGAATTCGGCGTGTTCGAATGTACCGGCTGCTCTCTCGATGTGGCACGACCATTGAAACGGGATTTGTTCGTACGGTCGAACGCCAGCCCATCGGGGGACCGGCAGATCGATGCCCTCAAAATCGAAGTAGAAACGGGGATAGGGGAGCGCCGCGAGCACTGCGGCCGCGCCGGGGGCCTTTACAGCTGCGCCTGTCCGGTGCCCTCGTTGAATTCTCAGATAAAGTTCTGCTTGCTTCCCGGTAAGCTCCCCAGCGGCAGGTTGGAGAATCGAATCGTAGCCTTTTGATTCTCGGAGCTTCCTTGCGAGGTCCTTGCCCGCTTTGTCAGGCAACAGTTCAATCGGGTGTTCTGGACCTTTAGGATCGCGTCCCAGACAGAATTCGTGGAAATGACACGGATATGGGTCGTTACAATGACGGCCGGTCGCCGTTTCGGGCATATCGCCGTTGATGACACTTTCCGCCTGTCGCAGCCAGTCAGGCACATTGCCCAACCGGTCCGCAACTTCCTTAGTCACATCCAACTGACGAAATAGGCCTTCGTAGTTATCATCACCTGGATAGCGCCATCTGTTGTCCAACACATTGAGTTCGACCCGTCCCAACGGCAACCCAGATCCCGTCATCACCCACGCCTGGATTGCGACGTCGATCAGGTGATGTTCCTCGGGTGCCGCGGGTGTTGTGCCATCCTTCTTAAGTGGAAATGTCGAGGCTTTAGTTTCGCGCAGCGTGTAGCCGCTTGCCTCGGGAATAAGCGCATCCGCGCGCGCATGTAGATTTCCATGCGCCATCGGCACTTCGGCAGCGGCAGCCCCCGGCGAGTTTGCGAGCAACCTCCGAGCCTCCGCCGCTGCTTTCACCATGTTCTCGTTTCGTGGTGGCCAGATAAATCCTTTGCCGAGTTGGGACCGGGCTTTGTCGCCAACGATATTACCGTCCATCGCGCGGCGGCTAGTCACCGTAGAGTTGGCGGATGCCTCGTCATCCCCGTGGTACTCAAGCCAGAGTTTGCGTGGGCATTGAAGGAAGGACTGTATGTCTGTCTTTGAGAGCATGGCAGCGTTCCCGTTCGCATGGGCGCCTGAATTCCACTACGCCAAAGCAGGCGCGAAGTCACGCACGAGAGAGCGATCACACAAACGCCGAGGATTGCGCGGTTCCCTGCCTTCGAGTGCCCTGACTTTTCGTTTTATTCAACCTGAAAAAGCCAAGCTTCCTGGTGACCGGCCGGATCGACACCGTTTCCAGCGATGGACTTTCCATCGGCAGATATTGAAGTCGCGCATGTGAGGGACCAGCCAGTCAGGGAAATCCCATACTTTGCGACGATGGCAGAAATCTTCTGAACGGTGCCATTGTCCCATTGAACGGCTTCTGCAATGGAGGATTTCTTATTGGGATTGCTACGAGCGCAGCCGACGATTATCGAACCGTTTTGGCTAACGCCATTCGCATTGGTGAAGGGAGCGTTCTTCGGCGCGTTCAGGGAATGCAATCCCGTCAGGACTGTCCAGTAAAACGCAGTTTCAGTTGCGCCGGAGGAATACCCTACGACCGTGTTGCCGTCGGCGCTAACTGCGGTTGCATAGCTCGATGCACCTGCCGAGAGTTGCCCCAATCCGACCATTCCCAAATTTGAGGTCCAATAGAATGCCTCGTGGCCCCCGCCCGTCGCGGAACTATACCCAACGACCACATCTCCCGCAGCGTCGGTACCTGTCGCATCGCTCACACCTGTAGAGCCTGACAGAAACCCCAGGCCAACCGCTCCGCCGGATTTCGTCCATCTGAAAGCTTGATCGTTGAGCGTCCCCACGATAACCGAGCCATTATCATCGGTCGCCGTCGCCGAGGAGTGGTGCCAGTCGGTGCCGCTTCCCAAGGCAGCCATTCCTTTTTTCTGGCTCCAGAGGAATGCCTTTTGAACGCTGGTCGTCCCGCTTTCGCCGACTATTGTCGAACCCTCGCCGCTTACCCCCAGTGCAAAGCTGAGGTTCGCATTGCTTAGTAAACCAAGACCAACGATGCCGCCCGAACGAGTCCAGGAATAAGCCTCGCTCTGACTTTCACCGATATAGCTGTCTCCCACGACGACCGTCCCGTTGCTGTCAAGTTGTGGTGACTCACTGACGGGAATCGAGGAATTCAGGAATCCCAGACCAACAAAGGTTGCCGCTTTTCCCGCTAAAGCAGGGGCGGTTAGAGCAAGCAGCACACAGGCTGCAAATGCAAGGCTTCGCGATTGCGATTTGGAACGATATGAGCGTACGAGCATTGGAGTCTCCTGTTTGGTTGGTGTTGATGGATATGCGAGCGTGATCTAGGTGGCGTCAGTTGAATTTTGACCCACCAAAGAACTCTATTAAGTGTTTTTGCACTCATTATACATATTATAGTTGATAAACTTATATTGTATAGTCCGGTCACCTATCGCGCATGGATATGCGCAGACTCGTCGGCCGGAATGTGAGACGCGTCAGGCTGAAGAAAGGCCTGACGCAGGAGGAATTTTCTGATCTATCGGGGTTCAGTCAGCAGTATTTGAGCAGCTTGGAAAATGGTCAGCGCAATCCCACAGTCATTACGGTCTATGAGTTGGCGGTAGCATTGGATGTAGACCATCTGGAATTGTTGCAGCCGGAGCGGCAACATTCGAAGCGACTTACCAGCAAGAAAAAGGTCCGCTAGCTTCGATGTCCCAGCTGACGCCATTCGCCCGACGTCAGATCAGTCCAGCTAGAATAAGCGCAGATTTGACCGCCTGGGTTCGGCAAACTTCGCAATAGCCGCCGTTTTGATCGGGTTCGACTTCGGTCGTGTAGTCACAGCCCGGATTCACACAGATCCCGGGCGAAACGCTGTCAAGGATCACGGCTTCGAGGAGTTCTTCCAGGCAGTCATAGCCCTCGGACTCGACCAGTTCGTCCAATTTTGCGTTCACGGTCAGTACTCCTCTGCGAGCATAATCGTGAGTACACGGGTCGTGACCGCGGGTTCTGTGGGGTCCTCGGAACCATGATTCAGGTTCGAGTCGTAGTAGTCGATCTTCCAAAAGAATTTCTGACCGGCGTGATCAAATGCGCCGAAATCTCGTTCCCCATATGGGTCGTTATCTTCGTCAAAGGACTCAAATTGTTGGACCCGGGTTAGGATTAGCGCCAGGTCATTGCGGTCAGAGACCCCTGGTGTGATCAGCACCCGGCCGCCCTGAAAGCTGTTTCGAAAACTGTCGTTCAATTTACGAATTTTCTGGGATTTTTCACACATTGGTCCTCCTGGGGTCTAAGCAGCGCGCCGCGCGCCGGGATCAGTCCAGTGGGACCCCGGCCGCGTCGCGTTCGTTGAGATTGCGATATGTTGGAAAAAGTGCCTGCCGACTGGCCGCCCGTTATTTTGCGGGTTTGGATTTCAGCTCAGTGCCCGAGATCGCAACGGAACGCCGCGCCCTCGTAAACTTCTTCAAGTTCGGATAGTCGCGCCAATGCAATACGAGTTTGCTGCCCGCATTGCCGATTGCGTCAACAACGGCAGGCCACCAACCTTCTCCGTCGGCTTCCTCACAAAGCACGACGTGACCGACGCCGATCGCGGTCCAGGGCTCTGGGGTCGTAGATAGGGGTAGAATTTCCGCGCCGTCCGTCGACTTTTCTGCTTCGGTTGCAAGCTGCGGGGTCTCGAAGTTAATGGCAGCCAGCAGTTGATCGTAGAGTTCCTGCTTTACGTAGGGGACGAGCGCGCGACCTTTGGCAAATATGCGCCCCGCGGGGACTCCTTTAGTGGCCGCGATGGCTCGGACGTCCACGGCGACGCCGACCTTGAAGCCCATCAGGGCTGCGGCTTTCGTCGCCAGCTCCCTTTCACTCTCTGTGAAGCGGGCGGCGTGTGGCCGGTTGTCGGCGTCCGTTCCGATGAGAACGATGATGATCTTGGTCTTTTTCATGGCAGTCTCCTTTTGATTGCCGGCGAAATTGCCAGCATTGTTCGGACGGCCGAGCTGCCGCCGAATTCGAGTGTTCGTTGATGGGGGACCCTAGACTGCGCTTTGCGGAGCGTTGGCGAAAGGAATTCAGCCAGCTGCCGGTTTGGTCACGACGATACGATCACATAGATCGAACAATGCGCAGTCGGTCTGATCGCAACGCGTACCGTCACGCACGGCGTTAGCATTGCATTGGTCAAGTCCGGATTGAGCGCAAAAACGCCAGATTGCATGCTGCACAAATCTCGGAAATACGGCCGGAAAGTCGGGATTGAACCTTTTGGCATCTATCCTGTCAGCAACACATCTGATGACTGCCCCGCAACCGAAATCACCATAGCAACGGGGGCCGTATTGATGATCTGCATCTAGGCGGTAAAGAATCCCAGTTCGAAAAAGCCAGTTGTGAACGAGGGTGTCGATGGCAACCATGTTGGCGCCCGCCAAGGTCCAGCGTTTGCGATTGGGATCCGCCCCAAGTAGCAACATTGACAAACTCATATTGAGCACCTTGTCTGCGAGCGCATGTATATTGCGCATCGGCCCAATCAAAGCGTCAACGAGCAATTTCGGACGCACTGGAGAGGGCTGCTTGTTGACATTCGCAAGCTGAGTATCGACCCAGTTGGTAAAATCCCCATTTGCTATGTCTCTCATGAAGAGAAACAGATCGAATGCAGCCTGATTTAAGCCACCGTTTCTCAGAGGAAGCCGGGGAAGCGGACAAGCTTGGAAGTGATCAGGCTCGTTGCAGGTTTGAGCCGACTTACGAAAACCGCAGCGCTGAAAATGCCAATAACTCCTAAGTTTAGAACACTGATGAACAATTTGCACTCCTGCTGCGACATCGTTGTATGAGGCATTGCCATGACGCTCCATATAATCCCATGCAACTCTATCTGATATGCCCTGGTAGCTCGTAACTTCCAGCAACCATTCAAACAACACGGAGTCGTCGCGTCGCCCGACAGCTTCGATGACTCCTGCTGCAGCGAGTTCTCTACGAACATCGTCAATCAAGCTCGCCGAGCCTGCGACTTCGCAAACGTCGCCAATAAGAGCTGCGGCAAATTCAAGCCCGTTTGCCGGACTCCTTTTGGAACTAGGCTTTGCATCGTATCGAGCCATTTTGCTCTCCCATTTCACGAAACAATTGCGTTGCTGCTTGTAACGGACCGGCTGAAAGCGCATTGCACAAACGAGACTTTCTACTGTCCGCGCGGGGTCAGGCAGCTGGTGGCAAGGCACTTTCGCTGCTGCCATCCGTATCTTCGTCAATGTCGATCTCGAGATTCAGGGTCAGGAATTCGGCGTCAAACTCGATTGGCTGAGGAAAGTGTGCGGCTTTCCACGTGTCCCTGATTGCTTGAAACGGCCGGTGGTCGACATGCACCACGACGGGCTTGTTCGATTCCAGATCGACGCCAACGATGCTGACAGTCGTGCCAAAATCCATGATACGGCTCACGCGCACGCGAATGGGTTCCATGCTGTTCTCCTTTTGCAATCGTAGTTGAGGGATCGGCCTCGCGAAACTTCGCGCGGTCGTTGGGTAGGTTTATGAATGATGAGGTATGGAAGGCTTAAAGGAGCGAGATCAGCTTACGCTGGGCGTGGCTGTCGCCGTCGATATAACCTTGCGTGGTGTCGATAGATCGGTGACCGGCAAGAAGTTGTACGTCACGCAATGAACCGCCAGCCCGGTACGTCAGCCTTGCGGCCTGGGTAATGAATGTCCGGCGCCCCGAATGTGAGGAACAGCCTTCAAAGCCGAGTTCGCGATACAAAGTGACAAACCAGTTGACGATGGAATTGGGATTCATCGCTCCGCCCCTTTGCGACCGAATCACAGGTCCGTCACCGCTGCACTTGCCCCGCAGGGCGCAGAGTGCACTTCGCAAATCAGGATGCATTGGAACGCGGCGTCCGGACCCTTTTTTGGCGATCCGATCATCAATTGCGATGCTATCCGTGACCTGTCCGGTCGCGTCGAGCACCATTGACCATTCGAGCTGAGCGATTTCTGCAGCACGAAGGCCTGCTTTCAGAGATAGAAGGACCATCACCCGGCTGCGCGCCGGATCGGCATGTTTGCGGACGTAACGCAATAACGCACACGACTGCGCAGGTCGAATGACCTTCGCTTGGCGACCAGCCATGGCCGCACCTCCTTTCGAGAAAATGTTGTAAGGACTCTCGAGCACAAACGATCACCCAGAACGGAGAGCGCAGAGAGTCCTGGGAGCTGGCCGCGTGCACAATCATTAAACGCCACGGCCGAAGTCGTTCACTTTACGTTCATATACTAGTCAGCCAGCGCGAACAAGTCAATAACTGTTATAAATCAATAAGTTAGCGGCTTTTATGCTCAAAAAACACCGAAAATCACGATCAAATGGCGATTCACGAATAACGGCGGTTTGCGCGCAATTTTAGGTCGACTTCGAAACGGCGCAGGTTATTTCGGATCCTGTCCCGTGGCGCGGATGAATTCAAGCTCTGTGAACTCAAATCGCTCTCGCTGGCGCCGAATCGTACCAGAAAGATTTGTTGTGCCGCCAGCGGCATCACTCTTCTTCAAAACCCTGCGTATCGAACTTGAGCGTCCGGCTGTTCTCGGTAACCGTGCGCACGACATTCTCCGGGACACCACTTGGGGTTAGAGCCTGAATCTCCAACGTAACTCTAACGCTGGCTCCCACTAGTCCCACAAGATGCGATATAACTTCGTCTGCGATCCGTCCTGCGTCCCGGCCTACGCGTGTCGAATCAAGGGTCACGCTTCCATAAAAGCGCTTCGGCGCGTCCACTTTGATATTATCTAATATTGCGCTTCCGGAAGGCGATCCAGCCACGACCGCAGCGCTCTCGCGAAAGCCAGAAGCGTTCCCGGAACCGTCTGCGTTGGCTGCGTCCTCGCTTCGTTGTTGTGCGATTGCAGCGTCCGGTTTGACCAAAAGCCCTACCGGATCGGACGCGGAAACGCTAATGATCTGGCCAAAGCGCAACCCACGATAGCGTCTCTCTTCCTCGTCATAACTATCGGCATAAGCGAAAGAGTCTCTCTGCCACGTCAGAAGCCCGAATCCCTCTCGTATCGCATCGACGAGCACTGCCGAGTCTTTGATTCTCGGCAGATAAAGATAGCGCGCAAAATCTTCGATGACCTGACTTAGCGGCACATGATTCCCCCGCCATAGAGGGACGCGGTCCAATTCCATTCGAAGTCGCGACGCCGCTAGACTGCCAATTAGCAGCTCATCGGTCTTGAGCTTCTTGGTAGCGCGGGCGGCAAGCGCTTCCGTACCAGAGAGCCTGAACGAGTGCCACTCGATTGGGGCTTGAGCGTTTTTCTGTTCAGGAACGAGCAACCACTGATAAGTCTCGGGCAATCGAGCAGAGACGGCTCCGGCGGCAGCTTGTTTCTGGTTCTCCGCTTGTCTCTTTTGTAAGGGGTCAAGGTTTAGAGAGTCTGCTTCCTCAAAAATGGAAGTCCACGCGAGATATTTTCTTAGAGCCTCATCCAAATCCTGTAAGCGCACCTTGTCGGCCGTGAGAAATACCAACGAGTTGCGAAACATGCGAGGGGCAGTGCCACGAGATTCTAGTATGGCCTTGGCTGCAACTTCTGCAGCGCAGTCTGGCTCTTTGCTATAAGGATGATTAGGTCCCAAAACGATTAAACGCGCGTCGAAATCATCGGGAACATCACCGCCCACGCGCGGAAGCACGTGCACGCGGTTGAATCCGCCGTGATCCCGCAAATCAGCCCGCAGTCGCTGTTCCAGTTCTTGCGCAACCTTGTCTGGTTCGCGTTTCAGTTGTTCGGCACGATCATCGGCAAGCTTTGTGACCGTTGGCTGGGTTGCGTACCAATAGCGAGCGCCGTCGTGGTACAGAAACGTTGCCGCGCCCGTGAGACGCCTCAGCGCGTCTCCAAATACGGCGGGAGATTCACCCGGCATGACACAGCCGACTTTCACTCGTCGATCCTCGATGCCCCGATGGGCCGCAGCGGCGGTTGGGGCTGACCCCAGATAAATGGTGCGAGCGACGCGACGACACGCGTGAAGCTTGCCGAGGTTTGGGACTTCACCGTCAATTCTAAGGGGCAAGGAATTCGGGCCGTCTACGTCCTTCTCGATCACTGGCACCCAGTTGTCCGACAAGTAGCGTGTCAATTCAAACTGGACGCGCGGGTCGTCAATGGGAATAGTCGAGGGCATAATCAGCGGTGTCCTATCACCCCTCTCCCAAAGGGAGTGAATGACAGCGGCCATCAATCGCAATACGCCACGCGTGCGCTGAAACTTCGCCAAAGTCGACCAATCGCCATAGAGGCGATCAAAAATTTCAGGGTGTATAGGATAAGCAGCTTGCAATCGCCTCTCGTATTCCGAGTCTCGGCATTCTGGAGGGAATTCCTGATGTTGCGCGCGATAGAGGTCGGCAAACGCACGCGCGATTACATCACGGTCTTTAAATTGCGCTGGGTCAGCCATAGGCTCAAACAGTCGTCGCCGCACAATCTCAAATCCTTCCTCGGCGCTTGCGGGACGCCAAGATGCATCAATGCGACCAATAACATTACGCAAGCGGTCAAGAGCCTCGCGTCCACGTATACCGCCCACTTCAACATCGTCCGTTTGTGTGTGTGGCGACCCCGTTGTGTCCGACGCAGGAAGGCTAATCACGAGCAATGTATTTTTAGCGAGTTTCGCTGATTCCGTGAGTGCCTGCGCAAAAGTAAATTGAGTCTCAAAACTACCGGCAGGAAGATCGGCAGCATCATGAAGCTGGCGGGCATACGCAACCCATTCGTCAATGAGGATGAGACAAGGGCCATAAACATTCATTAGTTCGCGCAACTTATCGCCAGGGCTGGTAGCCTTTTCATCGTCAGCGGCTACTTGGGCGAACGCTTTCTTTGCCTCCTTGGAGCCGCCAGCTGCAAAGCCAAGTTGCCATGCGAGTTCGCCCCAGAGCGTCCTAACCACCGTTCCATCGGGCTTGGTTGACGGATTACCGGGAGAGATTTTGTTCCCGACGAGTACAACACGGCGAGCTACGGGAAGCTTCCCCGCCGCTGCCGCTTTCATGACTGGATCGATACCCGCCAACTCACTCGGTGCGGCCCCAGAAAAGAGATGGTAGAGCGCTAACATAGAGTGCGTCTTGCCACCGCCAAAATTGGTCTGTAGCTGCACGACTGGATCGCCGCCCGTCCCGCAAATGCGCTCAACCGCGCCGATCAGCATTCGCTTGAGGCTTTCGGTCAGATAGGTGCGGCGAAAAAATTCGCGAGGATTCAAATATTCATCCGTGCCTTCCCCGATATGAACTTGCCAGAGATCGGCGGCAAACTCTGCTTGTTGATAGCGGCCGCTCGCAACATCCTTGTGAGGTGTGACGACTTCTCGCCAAGGTTTGATCGAGCCGCTTGTAGGCCCTTCAACAAGCGCACCACCGGCCTTTCGCCTCTCTGTACGGACCTGTTCATCGAACCGCAGCCGAAGAAGCTCGTTCTTCATCTTCTCCAATTCGCTTGCTTGCGGAGATGAAATTGCTAACAGTAGGCGATGTGACGAATCCAGCGCGCGGTAGGTGTCATCGCCCGAGAAAGGCTGCTGATGCGCCCAGCGATTTCGGTGGTCGCGCAGCTCGCCTACCAAACTACGCTCCGCAGGTCCTAAGACCTTTCGAAAGACCTCGTTCCAGGATTCCCACATAAGTCTCAGGAGGGCAGAAACGTCCCAATCAGCGATGAGGCGTTTTGCGTTAAGACGATCCTCTCCCATGAAGCGTGCTGCTTCTGAAGATAACCTGTCCTTAAAAGTGCTCTTGAATTCGCGTTCGACAAATGGCCCAAGACCTACCTTTAGTAGGTCCAAGGCTTTACCCACGCGCTCGTGATTAGTTATGGCCATAAGTTACCTCACAGGGGCAATTCGGCTTGATCCATTGGTATCGACCGCGCTTCGCGGACGAGACGCACAATTTCTGGCCAACTCTGTACGAGGCCATTATAGGCCAGTGCTTCCGTTGCACGCTTTTTACGCTCGCACATGGTGTAGAGTCTGTATGCGAGCTCGCGCGCCACTTCTGCGTGAGCGCCCAATTTGGCGACGAGACTGGCAGCAGCAGATTCGCCACCTGCGTCCAAGACCCGAATTAGATGATGAACGACTTCCCATGATGATAGTCGTGTGTCGGTCGATGGATCCCAACTCTCGGCCAATTCGTTGGGGCGGAGAAGGCGGACCTTTCCGGCTTTTGAAACGAGAAAACCTGCATGAACTAGTCCAGATACGCTTGTATTTTTGGCTTTCGAGAGTATCTCGGCGACACCGTATTCGCCCTCTGTGAAGCCCGACTGCTCAAACCATGCCAATGCCCAACGGCTATCGGAATCAAAATCGCCCTCTTGGCTTGCGAGTGTTTCGTCAAGCGCGAGATTAATGAGCGCCAGGGCGTCTCTGATTGATAATGTTCGCCCATCTGCATCAAGCACCTGACTGTATTTTGTATACACGGCCATTCCGGGACCAATGGCAGCCTGCGCCAAATCGACTGGCGCAATGTTGCATTCTTGCAAATACCTGAGAGCGTTGGGCAATTCTTCCTTTAGCTCGTTCAAGAATTGTCTTCGAGTCCGAACCGGCGCTCCTATCGGCCGCGGACGGCAAACAAGTACAATGCTGGAAGCGAGGGCGTTTGATCCGATTGCTCTAAGCCGGTTTGCTGACTCAGTGCGCAGCGGCCATGTACCCGAAATTTGAAAACCCGAAGTAAATAGTCCTTCCAACAATGTTTCCCATCCAGTCGATGGAGGCGCATCGGCTTCATAATCGGTATCAGATGATAGCTCCACCTCCGCCTGTTTGAATGCATAGTACACGGTCACGGGAATATCATCGCGGATGCTGTTTCTGACTGCGGAGAACGCTTTGTGAAGCCTTTCTAGGAATTGCTGACTCGCCCTAGTCTTGGTCACATCCCTGCGGCCCAAATCGCGAGTTAGGTCGCCTGCCTTTGGAGCGAGCATCGTGCCAAAAATGTCTGGAAACGTCGAACCTATCGCGCGACGCAACCAAATGTAGAAAAAATCGGATAAATCGGCGTAGCCAATCGCATCGAAATAGGGAGGATCAGTCGAAACAACAAACCGTTCGTTGTTGTGCCAAGGGGTTGTCGCGTCGCGCAATATGGCCTGGGCAGGAATGTTTGTGCTCGGCACGCTTGCCAACGCCGTAAGAGGGTTTTTAACAGCGGCTTTCCAACTTCCGACCGAAGAACCTAAGATATTTCCCTCAGAGAATTCCCAAGCCATAGATACTATCGGTCGATCAAAAGCTGGCGTTCCTTTGGATGTTCCGCTTGTTCGTACAAATAATCGAACAAGTGCATTGTTCGTTTGCGCCACTCTGCTGAGGCTCAGCGCCAGGAAAGATTGGATCAAGTTGCCATAAGCAATATCGTCTTTAGCATCGCGCCTGATCTCCTCGCCCATCTCAACGATTGCGTCTGACAGCGTCGCCAAAGATGTTAGCTGCCGGTTCGTGAATAAGTCTTTGTGCTTTACAATTCCGTATCTCTGAACTCGGAAACCAAGCGCGCTTTCCGGCAACTCAGTTTCTGGAACCCAGGTTGGAACGCATGCGAAAGCAGAACGTCGATGTGCTTCGGTGGGACTAAGATAGAGGCGTTTGAGTCGTCCTTCGACTGCGAGCGCCATTAATTCATATCCAAGGCGTCCCGCTACCCCCTCGGAACGCACGTGCTCGAATGCAATAGGATCGTTGCAAGCCAAGCATTTTGCGCCAGTACGGGTAACGGTGCCTGCCGGAGCTGAGCCGGACTGTTGCACCGTAAAGCTAAACGACTTCGTATCACTGTTGTAGAGAGGCACTGCGTGCGCTTCGTTCCCTTTATGGGTCGATAGGACAAACTTATTAACGAGCGGCGCCTGCGCTCTGCACGAAGGATTTGGGCACTGAACGACTCTGGCCCAAATCCATGCGGCCACGTCGCCTTTGCCTCCGCCCAGCTTCTTCGGAATGTCCGCGCTCGGATAAAACTCTTGCAGCCGCTCGACAAGCTTCTTGTGTATCGCATTAGCGTAGTGCTCGACGTCTTTTTTTAAGCCTTCAAATTTGGCGCCTCCTTCGAGGAAGTGCGTTCCATCGGAGGGGTTGATCGGACGACGAAACGCGTATTTTGGGGCCAAATCGATCAGAACACGGGTAATAAATACCGCTACGGGGTTTAAATCCGCTGCAATTGGCGAAAGGCCAAGCCGAAGAGCCTCGAGAGGCAATGCGCCGCCGCCGCAAAACGGATCCCAAAAGCGAGACATTTCGCCGACGCTGGCCACTATCTCCCTCTTTGCTTCGCTGAGCAAAATCTCGTCGTCGGAGTTATCCATGTCAGCTAAGCGAGCAGCTAAGGAAAGTAAGTAAGATCGTTTCGCTTCGATATCCTGCGACGACGACAAGTCACACGGGTCGTCAACCAAACTGCAAAAGATCATTGCTCGAGCGATTCCGAGAGGCTTTCTTGACCACCAAGTGTGCAAATTTGACGGCAAGCCTGTGTGAACGTTATTCTCCTTAGCCGCAGCCTTGTTAATGGCGTCCAGCGGCAGCGCAACTTCGATAAGCTTTTTCTTCGAACTACTGGCCATGGTTTACGACTAGACGATAAGTGGCCGGAAATAAAACAAGTTCTTTGTTCTTGAGCATACCGCTCAGTTTGGGACCCGACATTTCGAGCGCATTGCCAGCATGGTCAGCGAGGATGAGCGCGTATTTCTCAGGGAATGCGTCGATCAGACGCCATAGCTCCGAACCAAGCTGAAGCGGCTCCTGATCTAGGCAGTGGTCTTTGGGCCAGTAGTGACAAACGAGATTGCCTGTCGAGGAGCGCTTTTCCCACGGGAAAACATTGCCGTTTGCCTTCGCAATCCATGTCCCGTCCGAGTGATAGAATCGGTCTTCCCCGTCCTTCTTGAACCCGCGAGCCCGTGCGAACCTTTCCATGATGCTTGGCTTCGTGGGTTTAGGGGGAGTCCAAACCTTGGTAGGCTCCGGCGGGGGCGGAACGGGCGAGGCAGCGTTATCCTTGTCCGATTCCGTGTCTACCTCTATCTCCTCATTCGTCTTCGGCGTCTTACCATCATCCGCACTGATTTCCGCATCAGGTTGTTCGCTCGAACCGTTTGCCTCTGGCTCCGTCGGTTTTTCGCCTTTAGCCAGCGTGGTATCTGGTGTCGCCGCTACGAGCGTGAAATTTTCCTCCAGGTATTCGGCAACATCTTCTACTGATCGTCCAAAACAGTAATTCAATGCCGCTGTTACATCGTTGCGGCCAAAGATTTCCCCCAAACGGTCCGGAACCAGCTTCGCAAGTTTGGCCTTGGATAAGTCCTCGACGTAGAGGATTGTTTCGAACCACGCGACATCGACGTTCCGAGGCCTTCCCGCGGGCGTACCGGCTAGGTACGGGATGATTTGCAGGCCCGGCATCGTCTGCCAATTCGTGTCTGCAAGAACTGAGGCCAATTTGCGGATGCGCTGCGTATCAGTCTCGTTCCCCATTTCAACGCGGCGTAAGTCAATGCCGAATTGGGTCAGCCATGCCTTACGAACCGCTGCACCTTGAAACAGTGGGCTACTGTGGAGTTGCTCTTCAATCTTACCGGCGAGCGGTGGCAGTCTATTGAATGGTTCTGCCTCAATCGTTTCTACCCCCAGGCCTCGAAGATCAGCAGTCTTTTGCTTCACCCATTCATGGAGATGGCTGTACTCTGCCAGCGATTGCATGGTCACGGCGTATTCCAACGCGTTCGTAGGAGTCCATTGCCGCGCCAGGCTCAACCAATGGCCGCACTCAATCCAAATGCGTGCGGGATGGCGGCGAATTAGTGCGCGAACACGTCTTGCGTCGTCTTCTGCAAGGGTGCTTCCGGAAGCGAGACCTTTGAGCCATACAACGGCGAGTTCAATCGTGGGATGATCCGCTACCCCGATTTTCCGCCATAGCGTCAGGTCTCGAACAGAGCTGCGGATGAGGGCGGCCCCGGGAACGTCCTCCTCATCAGGCGTAAGAAATGCGCCAGAGGCCAAAACCCAGGCACCCCCCTCAGTCAGGGTGATCTTTTCCTCGGCAAACGCCTTCTTGATATTCGCGACATCGGCAGTCGAACAGCCATCGATCATTTGATCTAATCGGCGATACCATTTTTCGACCTCATACACCGGGGGGCGCTCAGACCGCGCAAGAGCACGAAGGCAGTCCAGCAGCCGCTTGGGGCCCGTTGGAGTGTTTCTCGCGCCAAGCAGCAGCAGCAAGGAGCGCGTGCTTTCCCGATCAAGCAGCCCGTCCACGAACGGCTCGACATCGATCAGCGACTCGGTCTGAGGCGTTCGCACGAGCAGATGGGACGGTTTGTGATAGAAGCGCCGCGTGTCCGGCAGGCACTCCATGTTGCGAAGCCTTAGTACCCAGCTTGGAAGCAGCGCATCATTGGTGACTACTCGCGTGTTGCCTGTGGTGGCAACATGCTGCGCGCGCGCGCTCTTGGCTTTGGACCAATAGCCGTCGCCCTGAGCAAGTATGCGCTCAACGATGTTCGACCAAATTGAAGGGTCGTCCTTCGAAAGCGCCGTCCAGTGTCGCCAGTGTTCCTCTTCGAAGTCCCAGTCGTCCATCACAAACTGTCCGGTGACAAAGTGATAGGAGGGACTCTCTATGCTGCCGCGCTCCTTCAGCTCTCGTTCCAGTGCAGCTTTTCCATATACATAAGACCTTTTCTGTACGAGGGGTGCGAATCCAAGCAATTTCGCACGCCCCGATGACACCCATCGTTGCCACTCTTCCGGCGTGCAGGAAGAAAATGTCCTCGTGTAGTCGGCATGCAAGATATGTGCTGCGCACCAAGCTTGAGAAAAAAGATGAACAATCGAACCATGTTGATCGAACACGATCACCTTGTCCATTGCACGCAACTGGCAATCTTGCGTAGCGAAACGCATCGCGTTCCCAACGGTCGCCCCTAGTTTTGCAGCTATTTGAGCCAATCGCACACAATCGC
>Ga0206796_1138_pt1 | contig 15482 bp, 10 predicted proteins | sample Alteio_BWOrgCont_68_FD_152895 | JGI IMG/M metagenome (GOLD analysis project Ga0206796, IMG submission 152895) | Enriched cells from forest soil in Barre Woods Harvard Forest LTER site, Petersham, Massachusetts, United States -... | ecosystem: Environmental > Terrestrial > Soil > Temperate forest >...
CCGTCCTCCCCGCGCCGGGCACCGACCCATCTTCTGGCGCTCCGCCACCGCTATTCTCCAACAACGTTCCCTCCGACCCCAGCCAGGCCCGCATGCTCCACGCCATGGCGAAAGAACGCAACGTGGTCCGCCAGAAGGAAATCATCGACGAGACGAATCAGCTCCTCGACCTGGCCAAACAGCTCAAGGATGCCGTGGACAAAAGCAGCAAGGATCAGTTGTCCCTTGACGTGGTCAACACCGCCATGCAGATTGAAAAACTGGCCAAGCAGGTAAAAGAAAAAATGCGCGACGGCCAGTAAGGCAGCGTGCGGTGCGTAAACGGACTCGTCGTTTGCTGCCCGGTCGTTTGCTGACCGCTTCATCGCCGGCCGTTTCAGCTCCGGCAGTTTCTTTTGCCGGCCCTCAGGCGAATCTTCGAATCACCAGCAGCGTCTGATCGTCCGTCTGCTTCCCGAACACGCTCGCCTTCTTCAGAATTTCTTCCACCAGTTCTGTGAGGGGCTTCTGCGCATGTGTCTCGATCGCCTGCTCCAGCCGTTCGATTCCGAACTCCACTTCCTTCCCGTCGCAGACCTCCAGAATCCCATCCGTCGCCACCACCAGCACGTCGCCCGGCAGCAGATGCAGGGAATCGCCCGTGAATCCCGTCACGGGTAACAGACCCAGTGGATACTGCTCCTCGAGCATCAGTTGCAGATTCTTCCTCTGCGGGCTCCAGTGCAGCACCGGCGGGCTCGCCGCCATCGCGTACCACACACTGCCGTCCGTGTTCAGCCGGAACGCTGTCAGCGTCGCGTACATCTGCGGCTCTTTCACATCTGGAAGGACGCGATTCAGCTTCTCCAGCAGGAGCGGCAGCGACTCGCTCGGCTCGCCATCCCCCGCGTCCAGCAAAGCCGTGCGCGCCGCGGTCTTCAGCATACCCATCAGAATGCCGGCTGACAGTCCGTGCCCCGCAATATCGGCAAGGTACGCGATCACGTCCCCGTTCGGCAGCTGCACCGCGTCCACCAGATCACCGCCCACCTGCTCGCTCGGCTGCGAGCGCCCGTAAATCTCAAACAATCCCGTCCGCAGCGAGATGGGCGGCACCAGCGTCTTCTGTATCCCATGCGCCAGTGCCAGCTCGTTGCGAATCTTCCCCGCAACCATTCCCTCCGCGCGGAAGTAGCCCACGAAAAACCCATAGGCGGTCATCACCGGAATCAGGATTCCCCAGGCGGCGAAACGAATTCCCGCCTCCCCTGGGACCGGCTGCAGCTTAAAGGTGTGGCCCGCCCAGGTTGCGACCAGGGTGATTACATTGCCCAAATAAAACTCGAACAGGATCAGCAGCCCCACCGTGAACAGCGGCAGGCGCGCAATCACAAGGATCCACAGCACCGCGTTCAACCCGCACATCGCGGCCACGATCAGCGTCACGCCATACGGGTGCACGCCCTGGTTCATCAGATCGTCGAAGAAGCCGATGACCGAAAAAATGAGGAACACCGCCGTCGTAAACAGCCACAGACGGCTCCACGGCGTTTCCCGTAAGGGCTGCCATTTCTTCGACCGGTAGAACAGGATTTTTTTCGCCCACCCCATGGATTGCCACCATATCAGCGCAGGGCCAGTTTCGCTACGAACTTTAGGGACGGTCTCGCAACTCTCCGGCCCCGCGTGAATCCTCCTCCGCGGTTCCAACATCGATTCTCTGGCAGGGGATTCCAGTGGCCTGCCCACAAAATCCGCTGATACAATCTTCGGTCGATCAGGCTTCGGACGCGCCTCCGGGATGTCGCTTTTTTGCGCGTTCTAAACTGAAGAGACGAACATCTAATTGTGACGAGGGTCCTTGATGGCGCATACCGCAGTCCCCAGCGCTGAAACCAGGCACAAATCAGTCGCTGAACCCGGGCATGAATCAGTCGCTGAAATTAGCCAAAATTCAGCCGCCCACTCCCAAAACGGAGCCAAAGCTGCCGGCGCGCCCGTGTCTTTCCTCCCCGCCGCCCCCGAAAAGCTGATCGAGATCTACCGGCTCATGTTCCTCTCGCGCCGCACCGACGATCGCGAGATTATTCTCAAGAATCAGCAGAAAGTCTTCTTCCAGATCTCCGGCGCGGGCCACGAAGCCCTGCTCGTCACCGCCGGCCTCGCCCTGCGTCCCGGCTACGACTGGTTCTTCCCGTACTACCGGGATCGCGGCCTCTCTCTCGCCCTCGGCACAACACCCGAAGAGCATTTCCTCCAGTCCGTTGGCGCCGCAACGGACACCGCCAGCGGCGGGCGTCAGATGCCCTCCCACTGGACCAGCCCGCAGCTCCACATCGTCACCCCGTCCTCCTCGACGGCCACGCAGTGCCTGCAGGCCGTCGGCTGCGCGGAAGCCGCGCTCTACCTCGCCGAGCATCCTGAGGCCGCCGCCCAGCGCGAGGGCGACTACAGCCAGTTCCACGCCGTCGACTTCCACGGCGATGAGGTCGTCTACGTCTCCATCGGCGAAGGTTCCACCAGCCAGGGGGAATTCTGGGAGGCGATCAGCATCGCCTCGAACCGCAAGCTTCCCGTCCTCTTCGTCGTCGAAGACAACGGATACGCCATCTCCGTCCCCGTCGAGGTGAACACACCGGGCGGCAACATCTCCCCGCTCCTCGCCAATTTTCCGAATTTTCATTTCGAAGAGGTCGACGGCACCGACCCCATCGCCTGCCTCCATGCCTTCGACGCCGCGGTCGCCCACTGCCGCGCCCGCAAAGGCCCCGCGCTCGTACACGGCCACGTCACGCGCCCCTACGCGCACTCGCTCTCCGACGACGCCAAGCTCTATCGACCCGAAAGCGAACGCCACGACGAAGCCCTGCGCGACCCCGTCCAGAAATTCCAGGCGTACCTGCTGCGCGAAGGCATCCTCGACGCTGCCGGCATCGCGCAGCTCGAAAAACAGGTCGACGAGGAAGTCCGCGTCGCCGCCGAACGCGCCCTGCACGCCCCGCTCCCTTCGACCCAGCCAAGCGCCATCCTGCGCCACCAGTATTCGGAAGACTACGACCCCACACGTGCCTCGCTTGCCACCGAGCCGGTCTCCTCAGGACCCGACCGCACCATGGCCGACCTCATCAATGCCTGCCTGCACGACGAAATGCGCCGCGACCCGCGCATCGTCGTCTTCGGCGAGGATGTCGCCGACTGCTCCCGCGAAGAATACCTCGAGCAAAAGCAGGTCAAGGGCAAGGGCGGCGTCTTCAAGCTCACTGCCGGTTTGCAATGCGAATTCGGCTCGTCGCGCGTCTTCAATTCCGCGCTCGCCGAAGCCGCCATCGTCGGCCGCTCTGTCGGTATGGCCGTGCGCGGCCTCAAGCCGGTCGCCGAAATCCAGTTCTTCGACTACATCTGGCCCGCCATGCATCAGCTCCGCAACGAGCTGTCGCTCATCCGCTGGCGATCCAATGGCGGATTCGCCGCGCCCGCCGTCATCCGCGTGCCCATCGGCGGCTATCTCACCGGCGGCGCTATCTATCACTCGCAATCCGGCGAGGTCCTCTTCACCCACACGCCCGGCATCCGCGTCGTCTTCCCCTCGAATGCGCTCGACGCTAACGGCCTGCTGCGGACGGCCCTCCGCTGCGACGACCCTGTGCTCTTCTTCGAGCACAAGCGTCTCTATCGCGAAACCTGGGGACGCGCGCCCTATCCCGGCCCCGATTACATGATCCCCTTCGGAAAAGCCAGGATCGCCCGCGAAGGCAAAGACCTCACCGTCATCACCTACGGAGCATTAGTACCGCGTGCCCTCCAGGCCGCGCAGCGCGCCGCCCGCGAGCTGAATGTGGAGACAGAAGTCATCGACTTGCGCAGCCTCAACCCTTACGACTGGGAAGCGATCGCCACTTCCGTCGCGAAGACCAACAAGGTGATCGTTGCGCATGAAGACATGCTGAGCTGGGGCTACGGCGCCGAAATCGCCGCCCGCATCGGCGAAGAACTGTTCGACTCCCTCGACGCCCCGGTCCGCAGAGTCGCCGCCCTCGACACCTTCGTCGCCTACCAACCCGTGCTCGAAGACGTCATCCTCCCGCAACCCGAAAAGATCTACCAGGCCATCGCTGATCTGGCGAAGTACTAAGGCTACGCGCGGCCGTTTCCGATTCTGAGCCGCGCGCAACGCATCCAGCCGCTACTTCTTGACCGCCCCCAAAATCGCCTTCTGATTCCGCAGAATCTCTTTCTGATTCGCAAGAATCGTGTCCAGCGCCTTCTGGTTCTTCTTGATATCTCCCTGGTTCTTCACGATCGTCTTCTGGTTGGCCAGAATCGTCTTCTGGTTGGCGAGAATGGTCTTCTGATTCGCAACAACTTCGTCTGCCATGGATTCCCTCTCGTGTAACGGTGCGTGTTCTCAAAGCAACACTCGGCCATTGTCGACGATTTCCGACTCGCCGTACACCTGCCCTGAAGGGAAGATTCTTCTTCTCCGTGGGATGGAGGATTTGTACATCGGCTCCCCCATTGTCCCGTTTTTGTCAGGCGCGTCTCGCGCTTTGTCCCATTGGCCGTCCCTTCAAAACACCCCCGGCGCCAGCCGCCAGTGCACGCGCGTGCAGTACTCGCCATAGCCGGGCAGTTCTGTACGCAGCATCGTCTCTTCGTCCAGAAGCCGCACCACCAAAGCCGCAATCATGATGCCGCTGCACACCAGCGCTACCCAGGAACTCAACGCCGGTGGCACCGCCAGCATCATGAGCACAATGCCCGAATACATCGGATGACGCACGATGGCATACGGCCCGCTCGCGATCACCTTTTGTTCGGGTTGTAGCTCGATCGTCGCGCTGGCAAATGCATTCACGCGCATCACTTCAAAAATCACGACGTAACTGGCCGCCAGCAACAGGAAGGCCACGGCGGTGATCCATCCGGGCAGCGGCTTCGTCCACCCAAAACGCCGGTCCAGCCCGGCAAGCGTGACGGCTCCAATCCACGAAAGCATCCCCGCGCGCTGGAACCATCGCTGCAGCGGCCGCAGTTCTTTCCGTTGCATGCGGCGTTCCAGCAGCGCAGGATTCCGTCTGAACAGATAAGCCACAATCATCAGGTTGGCGACGGCGCTCACCGCCAGGAATACCCAGCCCTGCCAATAGTGAACGGTACCGGCCGATGCAAAAAGAATGATGCCGATCAGCGTCAGCACCACGGCAAAACGAAGGACGATATTCACTTTCATCGCCCGGCCCTCGATCCCGACCCGTCCGCGACCGCTGAACCCTGAGACCCGTTAGAAACCCTGCATCCAGATCAGCTGATCAGCTCCTGGCGCGCATCACCCGCTCATACTCCTCAACATACTCCTGCGCCGACCGCTCCCACGAATACTCCTGCGCCATCCCGTTCCGCATCAGTTGCCGCCAGCCGTCTTTGTCCTGCCACGCCGTCAGCGCCCGCCGAATCGCCGCCAGAAAATCCTCCGGCCGGTATCCGTGGAACTTGAACCCCGTGCCCGTCCGCGCCGCCGGATCCCACTCCTGCACCGTGTCTTCCAGCCCGCCCGTCCCGCGCACCACCGGCGGCGTCCCATACTTCAGGCTGTAAAACTGGTTCAGCCCGCACGGCTCATAGTGCGACGGCATCAGGAACATATCCGCCCCCGCTTCCACCTTATGCGCCAGCGCATCGTCGTATGCAATCTTCACCAGCACGCGTCCCGGATTATGCGCCGCCAGCGACCGGAAGAAATTCTCGTAGTACGGCTCTCCCGTGCCCAGTTGCACCAGCACCACGTCCTCGTGCAGCAGCTCGCCGGAAATTTTTTCCAACAGATCGATACCCTTCTGCGTTGTCAGCCGCGTCACCATCCCCAGCACGGCCGTCCTGTCGCTCACTCCCTGCGCGCCGAAGGCGTGCAGCACATCCCGCCGGCACTCCGCCTTCCCTTCCAGATGGTCCGGCGAATAATGCGCCGCAATGTTCCCATCCTTCGCCGGATTCCACTCGTCGTAGTCGATCCCGTTCAGAATCCCCACCAGATCGCCCGACCGCTTGCGCAATACGCCCTCCAGCCCCTCGCCAAACTCCGCCGTCTGAATTTCCTCGGCATACCGCGGACTCACCGTCGTCAGCAAATCCGAATAAACGATCCCACCCTTCAAGAAATTGAACTTGTCGTAGAACTCCACGCCATCGATCGTGAAAATTTCCCACGGTAACAGCAGCCGCTCCGTCGTCTGCGGCGGGAACAGCCCCTGATACCCAGCGTTGTGAATCGTCAACACCGTCGCGCACCGCCGCAGTTCCGGATCGCCCGCATACACGGTCTTCAGATACACAGGAATCAGCGACGCCTGCCAGTCGTGCACATGAAAAATGTCCGGCGCGCCCAGTTGCTTCGACGCCTCCAGGACCGCGCGGCAGTACAGTCCAAACCGCTCCCAGTTGTCCCCATACCCGCCCGACGCCACCGCGTACATCGACTCGCGGTCGAACATTTCCGGGTTGTCGACAAAGTACACTTGTACCCCGTCGTGCACGCCTCCATCCAGAATCGACGCAAAGCGGTTGTAGGACTGAAACGGAATCGTCACGCTGTCGATCGCAAGCTTCCGATCCGGCGCCTTCTCCCGCACCTGCCGGTAGTACGGCACAAACACCGATACCTCATGTCCGAGGCTGACAATCTGGCGCGGCAGCGCCCCCACTACTTCGCCCAGGCCACCCGTCTTCACCCAGGGCGCGCACTCCGACGCCGCAAACACAATCCGCATGCAACTGCTCCAATACTCTGTACGATGCCAGGAAACCGAAAGTTGAGTCTAAACCGTTCACGCCGACCCCGTGCAAACCAGAGGTCGCGCCGCGCCCGCGCATGAAGTGAAAACTTGCCTCGACCGCTGCACCTTCACACGTCACAATCAGTACAGATGTCGCGCACGCCCCAACGACCCAGGCGTTTTCGGAAGAGACGCTCGACACAAAATCTGCAGCCTCCTGCCGTCGCGACCATCAGAGAGCGGCGGCTTGAACAAATTTAGGGAAGAACAGTGACTTTCCGAAATCGCCCGAAACTCGGCCAGAACTTTCTCATCAGTCCTGCCGCTCAGGCCGCCGTCGCCGACGCACTCGGCGATGTCTCCCACCGCACCGTCGTCGAAATCGGCCCCGGCCGCGGAGCCATCACGCACATCCTCGCCCGCCGCGCCCAGCGCCTCATCGCCATCGAACTCGACTCTGCCCTCTCCGCGCACCTCCGGGCGGACTTCGCCTCTCAGCCCAACGTCACCATCCTGAACCAAAATATCCTCACTACCGACCTCGCCGCGCTCGCAACCGAACTTGAGTCGCATGCATTCCCCTGCGTAAACATGGATGTCGAAGGACCGACACTTCCGGCGCCAGCGCAAGCCGTCCCCGACGCGACCAGCGGAGCCGAGCGGCTTCCGCCGCATGGCGGCCCATTCAGCAATCGGGTTTTCGGCTCTGCCGGACTTCTCGTAGTCGGCAATCTCCCCTACTACATCACATCCGATATTCTCCTCTACCTCTTCGCCGCGCACCGGGTCCTCGACCGCGCCGTCGTCATGATTCAGCGCGAAGTCGCGGACCGCATCGCCGCCCAGCCCGGCTCGCGCGACTACGGACTCCTCTCCGTTACCGCGCAGCTCTACGCCCGCGTGGAAAAGCTCCTCACCCTCCCGCCCGAAGCCTTCGCGCCACCGCCCCAGGTCCACTCCACCGTCCTGCGACTGACGATGCAGCCCCGCTTCGAAGAGCTCGGCCTCGCCGCAACACCGAATCAATCCGACTCTGCCGAGTCCTTCATCCAGTTTTTAAGAATCTGTTTCGCGCAAAAGCGAAAGACCCTGGCCAACAATCTGCGCGCCGCCAGATACGACTCGGCAGCCATCGCCGCTGCGCTCGCGGCATGCAGCATCCAGCCCCAATCCCGAACCGAACAGCTCAGCCTGGCAAATCTTGCCAGCCTCTACCGCCAACTTGCCAACTCGCGGACCCACCGCGCTTCCTGACCACGAATCACCGATAACTGGCAAAGCCTGTCAGTGCACCCGCCGGAACAGCCAGACCAACCCGCCCGCGGCAAAAGCAATCAGCGCCGTCCACCGGAATACATCCACAAACGACCACAGCATCGCCTGCCGCTCCAGTTGCATGTACATGGCGGCCAGCGCCGCCTGTTGCCCTGTCGCATGCCCCATCGCCCGCCCAAAATACCCGCTCATCTGTGCTGCGTGCTGTTGGAACCATATCCCCGTCCGCGGAGCCGACGCCGCAATCATGCTTTGGTGAAAGCTCTCCCTGCGAATCAGCGCCGTCTCTGCCATCGATATCCCAATCGACCCGCCAAGATTCCGCACCAGGTTGAAAATTCCCGTCGCGTTCCCCATCTCGCTGTTGCTCACGCCCGCCGTCGCCATGCTCGCGATCGGCACAAATACGAAGCTCAGCGCGAATCCCGTCACCACCACCGGAACCAGCAGCGTCGTCGGGCTAATCCCCAGAGTCACATTCGCAAACAGAATCGAGCACACCCCGAACACCGCAAAGCCCGCCGACAGAAGCCACCGATTGTCGATCCGGTGGCTGATCATCCCCATCACGGGCAGCCCCAACATCGACCCCAGCCCGCGCGGAGCCACCGCAATCCCCGCCGTCAGCGCCGTATACCCCAGCACCTCCTGGTAGAACAAGGGCAGCATCGCCACCGTAATATAAATCGCGAAACCGAGCAGGAAGATCAGCAGGCACCCCACCGCAAAATTCCGATTTCGCGCCAGAATGTGCAGATTCACAAGCGGCTGCTTCCCTTTCCACGAGTGCCACACAAACCAGACGAGACTCACCGCCAATATCCCTACCGCCCAGCGCAGCCACACCGCGCCGAACCATCCATCCTCCTGCCCTTTGTCCAGAATCACCTGGAGGGATCCCGTCCACAGGCACAGCAGTCCAAATCCCAGGTTGTCGAACGGCCCGGCTTTCGCGTTTTTGATGTACGGCGGATCCTTCACAAACCGGCTGATCATGTACACCGCCACAATGCCCACCGGAATGTTGATGTAGAACGCGTATCGCCAGCTAAACGAGTCCGTCAGCCATCCGCCCAGCGTCGGCCCCAGCACCGGAGCCACCACCACGCCGAAGCCGAACAGTGCCATCGCTGCCCCGCGTTTCTTCGGCGGAAAGCTCTCCAGCAGAATCGCCTGCGACAGCGGCTGCAGCGCACCGCCGCCCGCCCCCTGCAGCACCCGCGCCAGCAGCAGCATCCACAGCGTCGGAGCGGCTCCGCACCAGAACGACGCAATCGTGAAGATCACCACGCAGGAAATCAAGAACCTCTTCCGTCCAAATCGCAGCGCAAACCAGTTGCTCGCCGGCAGCACCACGGCGTTCGCAATCAGATAGCTGGTGAGAACCCACGTCGCTTCCGAATTCGACGCCGCCAGCGATCCCGCAATATATGGCAGCGCCACGGACGCAATCGCCGTGTCCAGCACCTCCATGAACGTGGCCAGCATCACAGAGATGGCCACCACCCATGGATTGGTTACCGGCATGGCTGCCGCTTGCGCAGCCGCACCACCGTCGCCCAACACCGCAGGCGGAGACGCAGCGGCGGCTACGTGAGTGACCGGACTCTCAACCAGCGTCGCCAACCAGGCGCCTCTCGGAGACGCTTCAGACTAGTTTTTCGCCCGCAGAATCGCTGTGCCCCCGGTCACACCAACCGATATCCTGCCTTGGATGGCAGACATCTCGATCCGCGTCGCGCGTCCTGCCGATCTCCCGCGTCTCGCCCAGCTCCGCGCCGCTCTCTGGCCCGAATCTTCCGCCGAAGAACATGCCCGTGAATTGTCGATCCTTCTCTCAACCACCGCTTCCTCCAGCCTTCCTCTCATCCATCTCGTCGCAGAAACTCCCGATCTGGGCATTGTCGGATTCCTCGAAGCCGGTCTGCGCTCCCACGCCGACGGCTGCGATCCGGCTCACCCGGTCGGCTACATCGAAGGCTGGTATGTCGACGAGGGGCGCCGCGGCCAGGGCATTGGCCGCCAGCTGATCGCCGCCGCCGAAGCCTGGGCCCGCAGCCACGGCTGCACAGAAATGGCCTCCGACGCCCTCATCGACAACATCCCGTCGCAGCGCGCCCACGAAGCCCTCGGCTACCAGGTCGTCGACCGCTGCGTCCACTTCCGAAAACTGCTCTGAAGTGGAAAATCCTCGCCACCCTCCTGCCCAACCGCAACGAAATAACGCCCACTTCTCCACACCCCGGTAACCTGTAAACTCGTCCTGAACCCCAGGCATTACCACCGCGCATTTTCCGCCTCGCACGCGCCAAATGCCTCGAAAACCCGGTGGTAGACTCGGGGCAAATTGTCCCGATACAGAACACGCATGGCCGCCCGGCTCCAACCCGGGTCGCCCGGATTGGAGCTTCCTCGTGGCAGATGATCGTCAGCGCGCCGTAGAAGCGGCGCTTTCGCAGATCGAAAAGCAATTCGGCAAGGGATCCATCATGCGCCTCGGCAGCAAAGAGGCCGTCGTCCCCATCGCCACCATCTCGACCGGCTCCATCTCCTTCGACGCCGCCCTTGGCGTCGGCGGCGTGCCCCGCGGCCGCGTCATTGAGGTCTTCGGCCCTGAATCCTCGGGCAAGACCACCATTACCCTCCAGATCATTGCCGAAGCCCAGAAAAGCGGCGGCCTTGCCGCCTTCGTCGATGCCGAGCACGCCCTCGATCCCGCCTACGCCAAGAAACTTGGCGTCGACATCGACAACCTCCTCATCTCCCAGCCCGACTACGGCGAACAAGCCCTTGAAATCACCGAAGCCCTGGTCCGCTCCGGCGCCATCGACGTCCTCGTTGTCGACTCCGTCGCCGCCCTCGTTCCCAAAGCGGAACTCGACGGCGAGATGGGCGACTCCCACGTCGGCCTGCAGGCCCGCCTCATGTCCCAGGCCCTCCGCAAACTCACCGGAACCGTTTCCAAATCAAGAACCTGCCTCATTTTTATCAACCAAATCCGCGAGAAAATCGGCGTCATGTTCGGCAATCCGGAAACCACTACCGGCGGCCGAGCCCTCAAGTTCTACTCCTCGGTCCGCATTGATATCCGCCGCATCGCCGCGGTCAAAGAAGGCGACGTGGTCGTCGGATCCCGCACCCGTGTCAAAATCGTCAAGAACAAGGTCGCCGCACCCTTCCGCGAAGCCGAATTCGACATCCTCTACGGCGAGGGCATCTCGCGCGAAGGCGACGTCCTCGACCTCGCCGTTACCCAGAACATCGTCGACAAGAGCGGTGCGTGGTTCAGCTACTCCGGCGAACGCATCGGCCAGGGCCGCGAAAATGTTCGCCAATACCTCAAAGACAACCGCGACACCTTCGGCCGGATCGACACCCAGCTCCGTGAGAAGCTCGGCATCGTCCCGAAGAATGTGGCGCCCGAGCCGCCGGTCGTCCCGCCCAACGGCGCCGCGCACGCGCAGGAAGCCGTCCGCCCGGCCCGTCGCCAGTAACCCGGCCCGGCATCCAACCCGCGAGCCCCTCCCACACGAGGGGCTCGCTCTCTACGCCCCAACTCCGGTTCCCCGCTTCCTGTTTCCTGGCTCCTTCCAGACATCCCATTCCTGCAAGGCGAGCATCGAATTACGCAAACTTGCCAGGCCCAGGCTGTGCGCGCTTGCCTTTGGTCTGTAACGTCTGTCTCTGGCCCCGGCTCAAATGGCGCATATTCATACTTCTTCTTCCGATTCCGCCGCAAAAACGACCTCTTCCGCACCGCTCCGCGCGGGCAGTCACACCGCTCACTTTTTCTCCACCGAATCGCAGCTCTTCTCGGAAGTCGGACAGCGCCTCTATGCCACCCTGGTCGCCGGAGGTGCCGCCGTCATCATCGCCGACGGTCCCCACCGCCGCGGCTTTGCCGACTACCTCGAATCCCACGGCATTGACCTCAGCCGCGTCACCAACCAGGGACGCTGGCTCGCCCTCGACGCCTCCAAAACCCTCGCGGAGTTCATGGTCGGCGAATTCCCCGATCCCGGCCGCTTCTTCACCCTCATCGGAGGCATCCTTGATCGCCTGACGTCAGCCGTCGTCCTGCATGGCTCTGCCAGGGCGCCCATTATCGCCTACGGCGAGATGGTCGCTGTCCTCTGGGAAGAGGGCAATCAACGCGCTTCTCTCCGTCTCGAAAAGCTCTGGAATGAGCTCGGGAACGCTCGCGCTTTCCATCTCTCCTGCGGATGGCCCCTGCGCTTCTTCTCCACCCCCTCCGACGCGCTCGCCGTCGATCAGATTTGCGCGGAACACACCCAGATCTCGCCCACACTCGGCGTAAGCAATCCGCCGGAAACGGAACGTCGCATCGGCGGTTTTCTCTGGCAACTCAAAGCCCGCAATGTCCTTGAGCACGTCTCGCAAATCTCCCGCCAGACCCTCGGTTTTTATCGCGATTCCGCCGCGCCCGTCTGGATCTCCGTCCCTGAAGCGATCAACGAAGTCCTCGCTATCTTCAACATCCGCCTCGCACAGCGTGACATCGAGGTGCGCACCAACATTCGCCCGGACGTCCGGGTCCGATCGGAGCGCGGCGACTTCAAGCACATCCTCTCCAACCTCTTCGCCAACGCGCTCGATGCTTCCTCCCCCGGCTCAACCATCTACGTCGCCGCGCGCGAATCCCGCCACTCCGTTACCGGCGTCCGCGGTCTCCGTCTGCTGGTTGGCGACCAGGGCATCGGCATCCCGCCCAGTGTCGCGTCCAAGGTCTTCACGCCCTTCTTTGCGGCCCGCAAAGACATCAATATCGGCCTCGGGCTCTGGACTGTCCGCGACCTCCTCGAGAAACGAGGCGGATCCATCCGCTGCCGCAGCCGCGTCGCTCGCCCCTCCGGCACCATGATGATGGCGTTCCTGCCCACAGAGCCCATCGCGGTCGCAGCCTGACAACCGATCACTGACAACTGTTTCCTGCTCCACGCTGAGTGCTGTTACTGCTTCCTCCCCAAACTCAGCGTGAACCGCATTCCCGTCTCGAAGTTGAACGGCAGCGACGGGTATCCGATCGGCCCGATGTGCTGGTTGCTGGTCAGATTATTCAGTTGCGTATAAGCCGCCAGCCACGGCTTGATCTGATAGCTGGCTCCCAAATCGATTTTCGTGTACCCATAATCGAGATTTCGATTCGGCAGCAGCAGCGTGTTTCCAAAATTCACATCGTCGCCGCCCAGATACGTCGAGTCGTCGCTCCGGCTCGCATACGCCGCATCCACTACGCCGCTCCACTTCTTGCCCGTGTAAATCACATCCGTAAATCCCATGTGGGGAGGCCTGCGGAACGGCCGCGCCCCCACCAGCGGCGAGTAAACGCCGATCGGCACCCCCGGAATGTTCGGGTTCTCGCACGGCATCGGCGTACCTGTTACGCTGCACTCCAGGTTGTCCGAGGAGAACGACTTCTGCACCACCGCGTCCAGATACGTGTATCCGCCGCGCATAAAGATGTTCTTCCCCAACCCGTACTCCACCTCGGCCTCAGCGCCCTGTGCGCGGTACGACATCGAATTCAGATCCAGTTCGTACGCGAAATTATTGTTCAGAAAACTCAGCAGCGTCTGCTGTTGCGCCGCCGTCAGATTCGGCAGCAGCGTCGGCACCGCAAACGCCGGGACTCCTTCCGTTTGGTTCCCGAACTCGTTGTGAAAATAAGTAGCGCGCACCGTTACTTTTTCGCTGAATAAGCTCTGCTCCAGCCCGCCGTCGTACGTCCGCGACAGCTCCGCTCCAATCGGAGTAATCCCGTACTGCTTCGCCGTCGCCGCTCCGCCGTTCGCCGCCAGAAACGCATACAGCGACCCAAACTGCTGGTCCAGCGTCGGCTCCTGGTAGCCGCGCGCAAAGTTGAAGTCCAGTTTCGTACCCCGCGCGCCTTTCCCCGGCCGCACCAGGTAGTACGACCCGCCCACGCGCGGCGAGCCCACCGTCCTAAACAGCGCGTTCTTTTCCACGTTCCCCGCCGCCGTGTAGAACAACCGGTTCCTGAACTCGCCTCCCACCTGCGCCTGGTAGTCGTAGTTTCCCCGCTCCAGGGCGTCGTGGAACACATACGCCGGTTCGCTCTCCAGGCCCCGCTCATCGTCGAAGCGGAATCCGGCAATCACCGCCAGATGTGGCCCGTGCACGTAGTTCATCTGCGCAAACAGATCGTCGCGGTTTGAATCCAGCGCCAGCTTGTACGGATACACCGCTCCATCCGCCGTCCCGTAGTTCATCAGCGCCTGGCCCGTTACCGAATAGCCATTCGCACCCGTCACGGTTACGTTATCGCCATAGTAATTTCCGGCAATCAGATTCCCCGCCGGATACCACTGCTCGCTTTCCTCGCGCTTCCGCGCCAGCCCATACCGCACCACACCATGCAGGTTGTCGCGGAACGCATGCGTAATCGTTCCCGACCCGTACGCGTCCTGATCGAGCTGCTCTCCGTCATTCGGAATTCCGTTGAACGAATACCCTCCGTTCGCCGCATTCAGTCCTGTCGCGGAATCGCTGTTGCGCGCCGTGATCCGCACCTCCGTCTGCGCTGACCAGCTCCACCCCAGATTCACGACGCCCGTGTTGTCGTGATACTCATCCAGCGGCAGCGAGTTCAGCGTCTTCAGGCTCGAAAAGCCGCCGTAGTAATCCAGCTTCCGCTTCATCCCGGCCAGTTGCACCTGGTTTCGATAGGTCCCAAAGCTTCCCGCATCGCCCTCGTACAGCAGCGAAGGAAACTGCGTGCTCCCGCGCGGCGTAGTGAACGCCACCACCCCCGCCGCCGCGTCCGATCCGTAGAGTACCGAGTTCGGTCCACGATAAGCCTCCACACTCTCGAGGCCCGTCGTGGCCACGTTCGTAAAATCGAACCGTCCCCCGATGTCCTCCACCGGCACGCCGTCCAGCACCACGCGGTTCGCCGTCGAATTGCCCCCGCGAATAAACAGCGACGTTTCCCCGCCGCGCTCGCCCGTCTGCACCACATCCAACCCCGGGATCTGCCGCAGCGCATCGTTGATGTCCATGCGGTTTTCATAGCGCTCGGCGCCGATCTCAGTCACCGATCCGCTCGTCTGCGCCTGCGGCTCCGGCACGCCCGTCGCCGTCACCACTACTGACTGCCGCACCCACTCCGGCTCCAGCACCACGTTCTGCTCCACGTCATCGAGCGTCTGGCCAAAGAAGCTTTGCGTCTGCAATTGCCGGAACGAGTGGCCCGACGCCAGTACATAGAAGCGCCCCGAATCTGCGCTCACCAGCGTGTAGCTTCCGTCGTAGCCGGTCTGCACGGAGACCACAACCTTGCCGTTGTGAACCAGCGCCACCACAGCGCCCACAATCGGGACACCCAGCGTATCCGTGACCGTTCCATGCACGCTCACGGCATGGCTCACGCCGGCAAAGGCCAGCAAACTCAAAATACAAAGGAGGCGGCGCAAAGGC
>Ga0206796_1080_pt2 | contig 15380 bp, 14 predicted proteins | sample Alteio_BWOrgCont_68_FD_152895 | JGI IMG/M metagenome (GOLD analysis project Ga0206796, IMG submission 152895) | Enriched cells from forest soil in Barre Woods Harvard Forest LTER site, Petersham, Massachusetts, United States -... | ecosystem: Environmental > Terrestrial > Soil > Temperate forest >...
CCTACTGTCTTCGGCTGGAACTACACTCTCAAACTTTCAGACTTGGCGCATGGAAATGGCCGAGATGACGCAACTGGAAGCGAAAGCCACTGGCTACAACTGTCCTTCGAAAAATGCCGAGCAAACCCTGAGCTTTGCCGGGCTCGATATCGCGCAGCAAGCTGTAACACTGATTCAAAGCACGCTTGGCCTTTTCGCTTCCAACGAATCGGTGACGGGCGTGCCCGGCACGATACAGGACCAGGCATTTGCTGATTCCGTCGGACGTCAACTTAGGAACATGGGCATCTCGGTGTTGATGCCCGATGCCTACGGTCCCTTTACGCTGTCGGGGATCGACCCCAAAACATCGCCTTTCTTCAACAATTTTGCATTGCTCAATCGATGCCGCGTTTGTCTGCAGGTGAGATTGAAGGAGCCCGGTCTCCAGGTTGATAAGCAGGCGTTGGACCAGGAAAACTCTGACCTGAAAGCCGATCAGCAGAAATTACAGGCCGATCAGAAAGCAGTCGACGGAGGCAAGCTCTCCGACACGGACCTGAATGCGAAGCAGGTTGAAATCGCAGATCTGAAAAACAAGATCGACGGTCTCCAACAAAAGATCAAAGCAAGTTCCGACGTGCAAAACAAGGCGACTGACATCGCGGGCCTACTGGCAAGCATGGACTCGTTCATCAATCGTCTGATGGGCAATTCAACCACTTCAGGTTCAAATCAAGGCTCGAATCAGAGTTCGAACCAAGGCTCGAATCAGGGCGCGAATCAGGGCGCGAATCAGGGTACGCAGACCCAGCAGAACCAAGGCGGGAACGCTGTTCCGCCTATAGCCGCGGTACTGGCTGCTGACGGATTGGCGCGGGAACTGGGTATCAAGGCAGACGGCTCTGGGGGAGCCGATTCTATCTGGCAACATGTCCTGTGGCTGAAGGCCTTGGAGTCAGGAGGGTCACTCACAACGCACAGCAATATTTTCGGCAGCAAAGTGTTTTTCAGCGGTGGCGCTGTCGCCACTTACGCACTTTTGAGTCTGAATGGACACCTGAGCTGCTCTGGCAACGTCTACGACTACGGAGGGTATTTGCGAGCCAAGGACTTTTCGGCTGGTTTTCGGCGTCCTGATATCGATCCAAGGAAGCAGCTCATTTTTCTGCGCGGGGGATGTGCGTCTCCGGATGAATACCTCCCGACACCGGAGCCGCAAAAGTGAAGTGATGTCGTAGTTGAAAAGACTCTGGTACGTTCAATCAATTGCAAAACGCTGGTGCAGATTTTGCGAAATCAACACCTCGAAACGAACTTCATTCTCCACGAGGTGAGGTTCATTTCGTGCGCCTCCGTCGCAAAAAGCGCATAGTCTCCAAAGCACTCACCGAACCCGGATAGGCCCTCAGATGTCGGCGAGTGTGCGCCGATTGGCTTAAGCGGAATTCTCGGCTTATGACAATCGACCGAATCTTTCTTTCAGATCGGCAGCAGAATCATGGCGCGAGCTTAGAAAAGTGGAGCCGAGAGGTTCGCCGGTTGTGGAAACTCCCTCACACCCACGCTGAGTTGCTATCGACCCGCCCTTACTATCACTTCTTACTATCAGAGCTCGCGAAAATAGCCAAAAAGACGCAACTTCAGTGCATTTTTGACAAAGATTGATCGCGGAGAATTGTCCATTTAACTCTTTTATTTTGAATAGATTGATTGATTCGAGAGGAGTTGGCGTCGCTCGCAGGACATGAATCTCACGTCCTAACCCCTAGACGATAGCGCCACAAATACGGGGAGGGCTCGCGGCGGCGAGCCACTTGATTAGATTAACAAAAAACGGGCGGGGAGCCAAAGGCGCGCAAGGCGGCGGGGATTCGCGCCCTTTGCGCAACAGACGTGCGGAGGATGGAGTCCGGCAAATTTGCGATCCGGCGAGACGAAACGCAAACGGTCGACTCTACGGTCGCTTCGCTCCGGGTCGCAACTTCGAGGGAGCGCTGAAAATGAAGCCGATCGATGATGCCCAAATGCCGATGCGATTCTCAAATGCCGATTCTCAAATGCCCAGTTTGCGGACTTCGTCGTTGTAATACTTGCGGTAGAGGATGTCCCACTCCTGTGAGCCTTCCTGGATGATCTTGCGTTGGTTGGCGATCTTCAGGCGGGCGGCATTGTCGATGCGGACTTCCTCTTCGAGCAGGCGTTCGAGAGCCTTGCGGGCTTCCTGGCGAATGGTGTTGCGGTCTTCGAGGAAGCCGACCTGGTCGATCTCGGCCAGCGTGTCGGCTATGGTGTGAGCCAGCTTGTTGAGCTTGTCGCGGTTGATCCTCATAGCACCGCCTTGTATTTGCGGGCCAGTTCGGTCTTCACCTTCTTGAACATCTCGGCGTATTGCGCGCCGGATTTGCGCATCTCGTCGGAGTAGGCGTCGAGGATGACGCGCACCTCCTCGTTGATGCGGTCTTCGAGGGAAAGCTCCTCGATCAGGCCCTCAGTGACGCGCGACTCGGTCTTCTTCAAGTCGCTGGTAGTGATCATCTTGGCGTCAATGAGGTGCTTGACCGCGCGGCGGCCCAGGTACCCAATGTAGTCGCGGGAGAAAATCATCGGCTAAAGCTCAGGATAACGCATCGGGGCGGGTGGTGTACACGGACGGCTTCAGAAGCAGGGCGATCGCGTGAACATCGATCGAGGCGTGATGGCATTTCGCACCGCCGCTTCGGGGCGGGCGGCTTCCCGCCCCTCGAATGGAACGCGAAGGGCGGGACACGGAGCTTTGGCGATCGCGACAGCAGGTTCGCCCGCTGCCCACGCGGGAGATAGCCGGTTAACTAATTCGCGGGCGGTGCGGGCCGATGGGGGCAAGATTTGGTGTTGATGCATTCGTCCGCAAGGCGGAGACGCTCGACGGGACGGCCGCCGATGAGGTGCTCGTTGACAATGGCTTCGGCGTCTTCGGGCTGTACTTGGCCGTACCAGACCGCGTCTGGGTAGACGACGACGTTGGGGCCATGCTCGCACTGATCGAGACAGAAGGATTTGTTGATACGGACGCTGGGCGCGAGGCCGGCCTCCCTTGCCAGTTGCGAGAGGCGGGTGTGCAGTTCGCTCTTCCCATCGGTGGTGCAGGATGGGCGCGGCGCACCTGCGGGGCGGGCGTTATGGCAGACGAAGACGTGGCGTTCAAACGGGGGCAAGCGGAAAATCCTCCTGAGTCTAGGTTACGGCATGCCGATGATGGTTCAGTGGGCTCCCGAGCTTTTCGCCACGAAAGCGAAGAAGACCGGGATCGGAGCTTCTGGGATTGATTCTGCCGAAACGCGGGTCCTTCGATTCCCCATTCGCTTCGCTCAGGGTCGCTCACGACGGCGAATCGACAGGAGAAGTTTCCACAATCGTTCTTGCGCGGCGGGGTGCATCTGCGAGAATGGGTGATTGACTATGAGCACGGATAACCTTCTCTCCCTGAAAGACGACATGGTGGCCTTTATCGAAGGTCACGGTCTGCAGCGCCTTCCCGGCTACGTGAACGAAGACATTCCTTCAATCGTGTGGGAGGGCCAGGACAATCCCGACTCGTGGAAAGATTTTGTGGAGATGGCCAAGCATGTTGGCGCGCCGTTTGTGACCTTCAGCGAAATGTCGCTGGAGCGCGAGGAGTTGGATGCGCTGATCGAAGAGGCCGGGCAGATGAATTTTCCCGATGAAGAGGCCAACGAACTGGTGGAGGCGCAGTGGCTGCGCAAGTATGCCGGCATGGTGGGCTACATTCAGTTGGGGTTTGTTTATCAGGGTTTGGTGTTTCTGCACGAGACGAGTACCGAGTGGTATGAGCGCTTCCAGGCGCTGCTTGAAGATATAGAGAGCTTTCAGGACATTGTGATTGACGACGCGCAGAGCGGGGACGACGAGGAGTAGGGACCCCGAGTGAGCGGAGGCAGCGCGATGGGAGATCCGGGCGTCTTGTCCCGCAACTCGCCGCGCCAGCGATGGGTGCTGGCTGAGGCTCATCCTGAAGAAGCGACGGCGCTGGCCGCCGAGGCGCGGCTGCCCGTGGTGCTGGCGGAGTTGCTGATCGCGCGTGGCATTACCAAGGCGAGCGATGCATACAGGTTCCTCAATCCTGACGTTGCACATCTGAACGATCCCTTTCTGATGCTAGGCATGGCTGCGGCCGTTGAGCGCGTGGAGGCTGCTATCGAACGGCGCCAACCGGTGCTGCTCTACGGCGACTACGACGTGGATGGAACTACCGCGGTCGTTCTGCTGAAGACGGCAATCGAGATGCTGGGCGGCGTGGTGCGGTTTCATGTGCCGCATCGGCTGCGCGAGGGATATGGGCTGCAGTCGAGCGTGCTGGAAGAGGCATACGCAGAGGGCGTGCGTCTGGTGATCACCGTCGACACGGGCATGCGGGCGTTTGCTGAAGCGGAAACCGCACGGCGGCTGGGCCTGGACCTGATTATCACCGACCATCACCTGGCGCAGGCAGGCGATGCGCTGCCGGTGGCGCTGGCGGTGTTGAATCCCAATCAGCATGGTTGCGCTTACCCGGAGAAGTCATTGTGCGGGGCGGCGATAGCGTTGAAACTGGCGCAGGCGCTGCTGGAGCGGCGCGATGCGGCGCGGACGCGGGAGAAGACGCTGCCCAGTTTCTTGAAGATGGCGGCGATTGCCACCATTGCCGATGCTGTGCCGCTGCACGGAGAAAATCGCGTGATTGCAGCGCTGGGATTGCGCGAATTGCGCAAGCCCGTGGGAGTGGGCCTGCGGGCGCTGTTTGCCGCGGCGGCGCTTGACCCCGCGACGAAGCAGCTCACCGGATTCGATGTGGCATTTCGCCTGGCGCCGCGGATCAATGCGGCAGGGCGGATGGATGTGGCGTCGGAGGTGGTGGAGCTTTTTTCGACGCGCGACCCGGCGCGTGCGCAGGAACTGGCGATCAAATTGGAGCGGCTGAACCGGGAACGGCGCGACACGGAAGAGGCAGCACTGCGCGTGATTGAGGAGCGGCTGAAAAGCGATGCGGATTTAAAGGGCGACTGCCTGCTGGTCATTGATGGCGACGGCTGGCACCGCGGGGTAATCGGAATCCTGGCGTCGAGAGTGGTGGAGCGCGCGGCCAAGCCGGCCATTGTGGTGAGCATTGAGGATGGCGTGGCGCATGGGTCGGGGCGGTCGGTCGATGGGTTCCAGCTGCTGGAGGCGATTGAGAGCTGTGCGGACCTGTTCACGCGGTTTGGCGGGCACGCGTTTGCAGTGGGGTTCGCGCTGCCTGCCGATTCCCTGCCCGAGTTGAAGCGCCGGCTGCGCCTGCACGCGAATGAACGGCTGGCGGGGCGTAAGGCCGAACGGGTGTTGAACCTTCATGCGGAACTTCCGCTCGAACGCATTACACCGGTTCTCGCCGGGTGGCTGCGCAAGCTGGAGCCGCTGGGGCACGGCAACCCCGAGCCGATGTTTGTGGCTCGGCAGGTGAAGGTGGTGACCGCGCCGCGAACTATGAAGGAGCGCCATGTGCGGCTGGAACTGGGCCAGGCGACCGGCGCATCGTCGGGCGGCGCAATGCGGGCGGTAGGGTGGCACATGGCGGCGAGGGCTGGCGAGCTGGGTCTGCGTGAAGGATCTGTCATCGATGTGGCGTACAAGATCCGCGAGAATGAGCATCCGGAGTACGGCGGCCTGGAAGTCGAGATCGCCGGGATGGAGTTGGTGAAGTTGTAAATCGAAAGGCCCACGGATGAGGTGGGCCTTTGATTTCCTAGAATGGATGTTTGGCGTCGCGGTGTCCTGTCCCATCCTTTCCGCGATACGGCTGCGGAGAGGATGGGGCATGGACCTTTGCACGATGGTTTTCGGTTTACCGATTACCGTCCGCGTCCTTTGGGCTCGTGCTTAGGCTCGGGCTTGGGCGCGGGATGCGACTCGGGCTTAGGAGCTGCATGCGGGGCAGGAGCCGGGTGCGACTCAGGAGTGGCTCGCGGCGCCGGGGCCGGGTGCGATTCGGGAGCCGGGCGCGATTCAGGGGCAGGTCGCGATTCGGTTGCCGGATGACTCGCCGGCGCGGGATGGGACTCAGGCGCCGGGTGGGATTCGGTGGCCGGGTGCGACGCCGTCACGGCGCGGGGCGCGGGAGCCGGGTGGGACTCCGGAGCCAGGGGCTTGGAGGCAACCAGGGTGTGCGGATGCCCGCCGTTATTCTTGGCGTAGGAGGTCTTGTCGGCCTGGGCAGCCTGCACGTGCTGCTGCTGGAAGCTGGTGGGCGCTACGTGCGCTTCGTGCATGGCGGTTTGTTCATCGGACGTCGGCTGATGCTGAATGCCGCCGGGGCCGCCGTTGTATGCCACGTGATTGTTATTCACGATGGTGGTGTTGTGAACGATGGTCTCGTTGACGTAGGTGTTGTGAATAATGGTGGTGTTCACGTGCATGACCGCGGTGTTATAGGCGAAGTAGCCACCGCGCCACTCGCCACCCGCGAAGCCGAGGCCCATGTAGCCGAAGCCGTAGTTGACGCCGCCGTAGTAGCCGATGTGCGCACCCCAGTAGCCCTCGTGCCACAGATAGAGTCCGTTACCCCAACCCCAGTAGCCGGGGGTCCAGAGGCCGCCGACGTAGGGCGCGGGGACCCAGGCGCCGGGAACCCAGTAGTAGCCGTCCCCGCCGTAGCCCCAGTAGCCGGGTGTCCACATCAGGTTGGGCTCCGGGCAAATGGGTTGCTCGTAAACGGGCAGGATGGGCGGAGCGAACCCGACGCTGATGAAGACCGAAGCGCGGGATGACGCGGGAATTAGCGTCACAAGCATGGCGAGCAAGAGAAGACTAGCTGAGCGAAGCAATCGCATGGAATGAACCTCCTGATTCTTTCTGTCTGCCCGGCTGGGGTGCAGCTTGATCCCGCGCCGGGTCCGGACTGGGTAGATAGTTACAGCTTCGGGACCACTTTATCAGGACAGAGACCGGTTTGAGCGGGATTTCCGCCAGGGAGATACCACTCAATACCCCTGCCGGCAAGACCCGCTGCTTTGCGGAGACCGCACCTGTGGCCCCAAACCCAAAATACGAAAGTAGCTACACGGGTTCGAACCCATCCGGGTGAAAGAAGTTGCAGGCGGGAACCTAAAATCTTTACTGCCTGCGAGTTTGGGACGGACGCAAAAAGGCCCACGAGTCGACGTGGGCCTTCTTGCAAGCGGTGTGATTGAAGTGCGGCGAAGCGCTACTTCGGCTCGTGTTTTGGTTCGGGTTTCGGCTCAGCCTTGGGTTCAGACCTCGGTTCAGCCTTCGGTTCGGCTTTCGGCTCAGCTTTGGGTTCCGGCCGCGGTTCGGCTTTGGGCTCGGGCTTCGATTCCGGCTTCGGTTCTGCCTTGGGTTCAGGCTTTGGCGCGGGATGCGAAGCGGCATGAGACTCAGTCGTTGCATGCGAGGTCGGACGGGGTACCGGGTGGGACTCCGCATGGGTCTCAGGCGTGGGTCGGGGAGCGGGATGCGATTCAGGGCGCGCCGCAGGCGCTGGATGAGATTCCGCGTGCGTTACGGGCGCAGGCTTGGCTGCGGTGTGGGCTGCAGGGCGCGATTCCTCGTGAGTCGCCGCGTGCGTTTCCGGTGCCGGCCTGGTTGCTGTATGGGTTGCAGGCGCAGGGTGGCTAGCCGCGTGGGTTGCCGTGTGCGACTCCGGGGTTGCGTGAGTTGCGGGATGACTGGCCTCGTGCGCTTCAGGCGCGGGCTTGGCCGCGGTATGGACTGCGGGCGCGGCGTGGCCAGACGCATGGGTTGTTGCGTGCGACTCCGGGGTTGCGTGGGTTGCGGGATGAGTGGCGGCATGCGACTCAGATTTTGCGTGGGTTTCAGCGTGTGCTGTGGGTGTGTGGGCTTCAGAACGCGCAGCCGTGTGCGACTCGGGAGTGGCGTGGGTTGCGGGATGAGTGGCAGCATGCGTTTCAGGCTTTGAGTGGGTTTCAGCGTGTGCCGCGGGGGCGCGCGTCTCAGGGCGCGCCGTGGGAGTGCGGGTTTCAGGACGTGCCGCAGCGGCATGCGTGGTTGCTAACGGCCTGGCCGCTGCCAGAGTGTGCGGGTGACCTCCGTTGGCTTTCGCGTAAGCGGTTTTATCGGCGCGGGCCGCGGCAATATGCTGTGCCTGCACACTGGTGCTGGCCACATGATGGTCACGTGCGGCGATCTGTTCCTCCGAAGTGGCCTCGTGCCTGATTCCGCCGGGGCCTCCGTTGTAGGCGACGTGATTGGAGTTGACGATGGTGTTGTTACGGACGATGGTTTCATTCACATAGGTGTTGTGGATGACCGTCGTGTTCACGTTCATGATCGCAGTGTTATAGGAAAACACGCCGCCTTGCCACATGCCTCCGGCAAAGCCAATGCCCATGTAGCCGAATCCGTAGTTGACGCCGCCATAGAAGCCGACATGCTGTCCCCAGTAGCCGTCATGGAAGAGATAGTTGCCGCCTTCCCAACCCCAGTATGGCGGGGTCCAGAGAAGACCGACCGAAGGCGCGGGAAGCCAGGCGCCGGGGACCCAGTAGTAGTCGTCGGCACCGTAGGCCCAGTAGCCCGGAGTCCACATGAGATTCGGCTCCGGGCAGACAGGCTGCACGTAGACCGGCATCACGGGCGGTGCGAAGCCTACGCTGACCCCGATGCCGATCTGAGCGTGCATGGATGTGGGAATAGCAACAAGCGGGAGCGCAAGCAGAAGCAAACGCGCAGATTGAAGCAGTCGCATGGAATACCCTCCTGATCTTTCGATCAATGTCTTTCGATCAATGCCTTCCTTGCAGGAGAGTTGACTCTCCCTGGAAGTGGTGAGGACTTGTTCAAGGCAGCGTCGGCTATGCGGGATCAACTAGCCCGCGCCGTGCGGAATGGGGCGGCCTTTACCTACGAAGGAAACCGCCCTGAAGAGTCAGCCCCCTGTTTCGGGGCTTGTAACTATCGATCGATATGGCCCGATATGGCCGAAAACCAACAACCCAATCAGCCCTCTCAAACTACGAACCAAACGGCCGGCTTGGAGTTGTCTTGGGTCTCAATGAAAGTTCTCAGGAGTCTCGCGCTTCTGTGGCGCATCTCAGCCACGCTCCGCGCAGAAATCGGCTAGAGAGACTGGCAGATCCGCCGATCGCCAGCGGCTAAATAAGGCACCTGAGGGGCGAAGAGGCACAAAGGCCCACGGTTGGTCGCGGGCCTTTGTGGAAGCAATGGATAAAGCACGCAAGCAGTGTTATTTCGGCTCGGGTTCGGGCTTTGGCTTCGATTCCGGTTTTGGTTCCTGTCTTGGTTCCGCCTTGGTAGCCGGGGCCGGATGAGCTGCAGGCTTCGGCTCTGCCTTGGGTGCCGGGGCGGGATGGGAAGCAGCCACCGTCTCAGGTTTTGCCGCAGGCTTTGGAGCAGCCTTGGGCTCAGGCTTAGGAGCATTCTTCGCTTCCGGTCTGGGCTCGGGCTTCGGTTCAGCCTTTGGCGCGGCCTTCGGTGCGGCCTTGGGTTCAGTTCTTGCTTCTGTCCTGGGCTCAGCCTTCGGCTCGGCCTTTGGCTCGGTTTTTGCTTCCGCCTTGGGCGCGGCAGCCTTGGGCTGGGCCTTCGGTGCCACCGGGGCAGCCGCTTTCAGTTCTGGAGGCGCGGCATGCTTTTCTTCGGCCAGCGGCTTGGCCACAGCCAAAGTCTTGGGGTGCCCGCCATTCGCCTTGGCGTAGGAGGTCTTGTCGGCCTTGGCAGCCGCGATGTGCTGCGTCTGGAAAGCGGTCGGAGCCACATGCGATTCATGCACGGCAACCAGTTCCGCGGGGGATGCAGTGTGCTGAACGCCGCCCGGGCCGCCGTTATAAGCAACGTGATTGACGTTGACGATGGTGTTCTGTTCGACAATCGTGCGGTTGATGTAAGTGGTATGGATGACGGTGGTGTTCACGTTCACAATAGCGGTGTTATAGGAGAAGACCCCGCCTTGCCACATGCCGCCGGCAAATCCGATGCCACCGAAACCGAAGCCGTAGTTCACACCGCCGTAGTAGCCGACGTGGGGTCCCCAATAGCCCTGATTGAATCCGAACTGCCCGTTATTCCAGGCCCAATAAGGAGGCGTCCACAGCGCGCCACCGTAGGGAGCCGGCACCCATGCTCCGGGCACCCAGAAGTAGTCGCCTTCCCCGTAGGCCCAATAGCCGGGAGTCCACATCAGGTTGGGCTGGGGGCAAATCGGCTGTACATAGATAGGCAGGACAGGCGGGGCAAACCCGACGGTGATAACGATTTGCGCGTGCGAAGAAACAGGAATCGCGAACGCGAGCAGTGCAAGCAGGAGCCAGCGGAGAGGGCGAAAATGTCGCATGATTGGAGCCTTTCTTGCCTGACTTGCCCGAGGGGAATCGATTTTCCTCGGGCAGGCCCAGGGATTGGTGGGGTTGTTGCAGCTTCGGGATCACCTTTCCCGGAACCGGGCCGGACAGCATTTTCTCAACGGCCACCGAAATCTATCGAGAGCACGCGAATCCTCAGAAAAGACGGGAGTGGCTGTGTCTCGCAACCACCCCCAAGGACCTACTGCTGTGCTACACGGGAAGATTAGCGGCATCCCGCTCACGCGGTCTGTCCGGAATTGCTCAGTTTGCAACGAATTGCGGGCCGCCGGAAGGCGCCCCTCAGGGGCGAATGCTGAGACCGACGCCAACGACATGGCGCGCTTCAAGGTTCACCGGGACGGGAACCAGCACCGGCGGAGTGCCGGGGGGAGCTGCGTTCACCACGGTGGTGCCTATCTGGCCGGCCACCTGGCCCACGCCAATGTCGAAGGCAAAGTGAGGGTGGTCCTTCTGGGTGACTCGCACGGCGTAGTCGAGCGTAGTGGGAATGTGCGCGCGGCCTCCGAGCAGGATTGCGCCCAGGTTCTTCGAGGTGGGCGGCTCCTGGGTAAATCCGGCCGCGGGCACGATGACGGTGTGGAACGGCGCAGGAAGCGGAATGCCGAGACCGCCGAACAGACGCCCGCCAAAACGGGTGGCCTGCCCGCCGATGCCGTAGATTGAAGCGTTGGTGGCCTTCCAGCCCAGGTTGGCGAGGAATGGTACCGGCGGGTGCGCCCAGGTCTTGGTCGCGGCCACATAGAGATCGCCGTTGGTATAGGTCTTGCCATCGAAGAAGCCGCTGACGAACTTGTCCCCGGTGCGGACCACGAATCCGGCGGCAAGACCCGGCGTGAGCGGGCTGCCCCAGCCATCCTTGATGGCGACCACCTTGCCGTTGAAGATATTCATGCCCGCGTAGTGCCACAGGCTGCTGAATGCCGCGCTGTCGCCCTCGGTGTGAACCGAGCGCGTGTAGCCCACCTCAGCGCGGTTGGCAAACCCCTCGGCAATGGAGAAGGTGTGGATGTTGCCGATGACCTTCTCGGCATCGACAAAGTGGTAGCCGACCGCCGGATGGGAGAAAAACTGGCCTTTGCCCGAGTAGACGACATACGCAGTGGGAGTGATGAATCCGCCGGTTTGGCCTTCGAGCGTGAGGTTCTGGGCACGGATTCGCTGGGTGAACTGCACGGAGACGGCGAGCAGGACGAAGAGCGAGAGCTTGCAAACGATGGGGGATCGCATGGCTTTTCGGTTCCTTTGAGGAGCCGGCTTCCCGGCTCCAATCCTTTCGAAAACCAATTCGTTTTAACACAGATTGTGCGGCGCCGTCTGCCGCCGTGACGGCGGTGGTAGACTCACGCCATGCCGCGCGGATTCTTCATCACCTTCGAGGGCCTGGATGGATCGGGCAAGAGCACGCAAATCAGGAGTTTGGCTGAATGGTTGGAGAATTTACATGAAGGACCGGGCGCACCTTGGACTCGAGGAACGAAGAACTCCGGCCCGGCTCCGGTTCTGACCCGGCAGCCGGGCGGAACGGCTGCGGGGGACCGCATTCGGGCGCTCATGCTCGATTCCCGCTCCGCGGGTCTCGCGCCGAAGACAGAGCTGGCACTGATGTTTGCCGACCGCGCTCAGGCGATCGCAGAGGTAATCCAGCCGGCACTTGACCAGGGACGGATCGTGCTTTGCGACCGGTTTACCGACTCGACCGAGGCCTACCAGGGCGGCGGGCGCGAGCTGGGGTCGGAGATAGTGCTGGAACTTCACCGGCTGATCTGCGGCGACCTGCAGCCTGACCTGACCTTGATGCTGTTGCCGCCGCTCGAATCCAGCCTGGCGCGGGCGCGAAGGCGCAACGAGCGCTCGCTGGCCCAGACGGGACGGGACGAAGGCCGGTTCGAGCGTGAGCATGATGAGTTTCACCTGCGGGTCTGGGAGAAATACCGCGAGATTGCCGTGCGGGAGCCGGCACGCGTGACGTTGATCGAGGGCGACCTGGGCATCGATGAAGTCCACGACAGGGTGGTTGCGGCGGTGGCGAAGCTGGTGGCCTGAGGGCGCAGAATTGTTTAACCGCCTGCCGCTCTTGCTCCCTATTCATTGCCCCGTTCGTGGCGTGGAGCAGGCATGCTCGTCGCCCATCAGGTCGGCGACACCGAACTGCGCCCTGGTTATGCCGCTTTCAGCGTGACCGGGATTCTGCGTGGCAATGTGAATCCATTCGTGCAGAATAACTCGCGCCAGCGCGCCGGCCATCACCTTGTCCCGCCCCTGCCGGCTTAGCCATCGCGTCTGCGCCCCAATCACCTGGCCAACCCGAGTGCAGTCTACATGGACGAAGGGCTGGATCTGGCCGTCGGTCCGGCGTACCCAGCCAAGCGGCACCGCAAAGGCCGTTCTGCGTTCCAGGGGCTCCAGACTGCAATTCCCATGCAGGAAGACACTGACTGCCGACTCCACTTCGAGTCCGGGAGAAAGGTCTTCGCCGCGGACAAAAGCGGCATTCATGTCCAGTTCCCGCGTTTCCGCCCCGCCGTTTGCCAAACCGGCGCGCAACGCCGCCGCCAATTCGGGCCATTGCCCGGCTGGCATGGGGTGATCGGTAAACACAACGATCGTGGTGTGCCGCGGAGGGGTGGGCAACTGGCCCACTGCACCCGGGACGCACGCCACGGCAGCAAGCAGCGCGAGGACAACTCCACTCCGGCCGCCGATGCAGCGGAAACCCGACGCGGGATGGCCTGTCCGATCCACGCACGTTATGATGCACGATTCGATCACGTTTGCGCTATGGCTTGTATCACTTTTTTTTATCGGCATTGAGCAGCCGAAACTTAAGGCCTTCAGAAAAGTTTTCATGGACCCAGTCTGGGCCTGATTAGAGCATCCGTCCAATAGATTGATAGAATGGATTCCATCTGGATTGGAGATAGCTCGATGGAAGTCAGGCAACTGCAGTTCTTCAGGACATTGGCCGAGGAGTTGAACTTTACCCGCACCGCGGAGAAGGTACACACGGTGCAGTCCAACGTGACCGCGCAGATCAAAGCTCTTGAAGAGGAGCTAGGTACTCCGCTCTTCGACCGGCTGGGGCGGCGCGTCACCCTTACCGATGCGGGGCGGCGGTTTCAGCCCTTCGCCGAACAGGCGCTGGCGGCCATGGAGCAGGGGCAGCGGGCGATCCAGGCTGGCGCGGAACCGAGCGGGCCGCTGTGCGTGGGCGCGGCTGAGAGCGTGCTGACCTACCGGCTGCCGCAGGTGCTGCGGGCCTTTCGCAAGCGCTTTCCGCATGTGGAGCTGATCTTCAAGCCCTACTCCGATGCGTCGTTGGTGCTGAAGCTCGAGTCGGGCAAGTTCGACATGGCGATCCAGATGAGCGATGCGCCGCCGGGCGCGGCCATCGAATCGGTGCGCCTGCGAACGGAGCGAGTGTTTCTGGTTTGCGATCCGGAACACAGGCTGGCGGCGCGGCCGGTGGTGAGGCCAGCGGACCTGGCGGGCGAATCGCTGCTACTGACCGAGGCGGGCTGCGCGTACCGGCAGAAGCTGGACCGGGTGCTTACGCTACAGAATGTCAGGCCGGGGAACGTGACGGAGTTCTCGAGCGTGGAAGCGATCAAGCAGTGCGTGACGGCGGGAATGGGTCTGGCGATATTGCCGGCAATCGCTGTGGCGCGCGAGCTGCGGCAGAACCAGATGAAGGCGCTGCACTGGGCGGGTCCGACGCTGGATATTGCCACGCATGTGCTGTGGCACAAAGACAAGTGGATTTCGCCGGCGATGCAAGCGTTTGTGGAGTTATGCAAGGATAAGCTGGAGCAATAACTTCTGGATCAATCTGAGTTACAGAATCATCTTAGCCGCGACCTGACTACAGGTTACCCCGTCATTTTCTTGAGATACTCGTAGTCGACTTTAATCGCTTCGAGGGCCGGCATTTCAGTGAAAGGCGGCTCCTGCTCGACGAAGATGGCGGCGATTTTGCCTTTGCGAGCCGCGGCGAAGATCCGGCTGTACTCAATCGATCCGCGGCCTAATTCGGTTGCAACAGGCGCTCCGGGACTGGGGTCCATCAGCGTGGTGCGCGGAGTGAATCCCTTCTTGAAGTCCTTGATATGCAGCAGCCGATAGCGGTCTGGATAGCGGGAGAGATAGAGAGCCGGATCGAGACCCGCAACGACCATCCAACCGCAGTCGAGCTCCAATTTGACAAACTGCGGATCGGTGAGACGGATGAATTCATCGTAGCCTGTGGTTGACCCATAGTCTTTGAACTCGAAGTTATGGTTGTGGTAGCCGAGTTCGAGGCCGGCCTTCTTCACCTCTTCGCCGATTTTGTTGAACTGGTCGGCATTCCACTCCCAGTCATCGATCGTGAGGCCATTGATGATGGCGCGAAAGAGTCCCATCTGGCCGTCGGCCGGGTCGGTCTTGAATCGAGAAGTATCGGCAACCCACGGGACTGTAACAATCATGAACTGCTGGCCGAACTGATGGGCCACCTCGATCTTCTGCTGGAGATTGGCCATGAGATCGAAGAGCATATAGTGGCCGGAGGGGTTTTTCAGGCCGTTGTCGTCCAGGGCTTTCTTGAGATCGGCGTTGGAGATTTTGGAGAGCGGCGAGAGCTCGACCTGCTTGTACCCGACTGCTGCGACTCGCTTCAGCGTGCCGATGGGATCCTTGTCCAGCTCAGGACCTACGGTATAAAGCTGAAGGCCAATGGGCAGATTAAACGGGGATGCGTTCACAGTTGCCGGCTCAAGAAAATATGAAGCAGTAACGCCGGTGGCAGCGGCGGTCTTGAGGAAGCTTCGGCGCGACAGTGGATTCGCGGCGCCGGTCGTGGGCTTGTTCATCTCGCGCATTGTCGGATTTCGGTGAAGCGGTTGTCAATGCGCCGGCCGCGTTGGTGGGTCCCCACCCTCTCGCCGAACCACCGGCGAAAGGATGGGGCGCGGGGCACTTTGGTGAATGCCGTCTCCAGGTTTCCGCGGCTTCAGACTTCGCGGCGGGTTACCGACACGGATGGGCGCAACT
>Ga0206796_1141_pt1 | contig 15303 bp, 17 predicted proteins | sample Alteio_BWOrgCont_68_FD_152895 | JGI IMG/M metagenome (GOLD analysis project Ga0206796, IMG submission 152895) | Enriched cells from forest soil in Barre Woods Harvard Forest LTER site, Petersham, Massachusetts, United States -... | ecosystem: Environmental > Terrestrial > Soil > Temperate forest >...
CATCCAATAAGGGCTCGGTGAGACGGACAATGTCGTTCGACAATGGACTTGGCTCGGTCAGCGAAATCGTGGCTTCCCATCTCCGGCCGATTTGAGTCGCAATATCGGGCAAGTAAGCGCGGCCTTCGTCGGGATTGATTTGGCAGATGGCTATTTTTGCGGAGACGGAAAGCTCGCTGAGAGCCCAGCCGGCGACCTGGCTATTGGTATTCGTGACGACTGAAGCGAGAAGATTGGTTTGGGCGAGCTCGCGAAGCGCGGGAAGGGCGTCGAGCGCGCCGGGACCGAGCTTGCCGATCGCCTGGAGCTTGCTATCCAACGCGGAGTTGTCTTTGTCCTTGAGTCCGGACAATAGGGCGGCCAACTGGTTGGTCATGGGCGGGCCGAGCATGGCGACGGCGAGGGCGGCGTTGTGGCGAATCCAGGGGTCGGGAGAATTCCAAGCGTGGGCGAGCGCGGCGCAAACTTCGGGCGTGGCGATACCGATGCGGCCGAGGGCGAGCGCAGCCATGGCGCGGTTGTGGTTCAATCCCTTATCATCGCCGATCACGGTTGCCAAGTGAAGGCCGAGGGGAGTGGAATAAACTTCGGCGATGTAATTGTGCGCGGCTTTGGCGTTGGTGAAGCCGGCTGCGCCCATGTCAACGGTTCCAATCAGCGCGGGAATAGCGGGCGTTACATTGGACTGCATGCGGCCCAGCGCGATGGCAGCCTGGTAGGCGTGCCCGGAGTTATACAGCAGATTTGTTAACAACGGGACGACCTCCGGCACTTTGGGCCAAACGGAGTCGTCAATATTGAGGAAGTCTTCGGGACGCGGCCAATTGGTATTCGAGCCGGAGAGGCCGTATTTGAAGGCGTCGGTTGCGGCTTTGGAATCCGACACAAGCCAGCGAAGACACCAGAAGGAAAAGTTTTGATGGTAGAAATCTTTCTCCTTCAAGGCAGCGATGACTTGCGGTGCAGCGCGACGAGCAGCGAGCGGACCGAATTCCGAGATAGCGTGCATGGCGGCTTGCCGGACGTCAGCGGAATTGACGGGCCGGGACAAATGTTTTTTCAACCACGCGGGCGAGTTGGTCCAAAGGGTCGCGTATTTTCGCGAAAAAGCCGTGTCGTGGGTGGTGGTTTCGGCCGCGAGATGAGGAATGACGGCGGGACCGAGCTGCCAGAGATTACTCATGCCGGCGTCCCAGGTCGGGCTGAAGCCAGGGGTCATGTCCTGAACGAGGATGTGGTGGACTTTTGCACCCGTGGGATCGAAGCCGTGAATAAAGAAAGCGACGACGGCAATTAGAAGGATGAAGCAAATGATTAACGTTCGCTTGGATCGTGGTCGCTCCATAAAAATTTGCCGAGGAGTGTGCCGCAAATTGTGGATGATGCGAGTGGAAAAGGTGGGTTATTTACGGGAAAGCATCAAACGACATCCAAAGAAGACAAGCGCGGCGCCAAAAGCACGCTCCAGCCAGATGGATAGGCGCGACGCGCGAAAGGATTGGATGCCGCGTTGCGCCAAAAATGCGTACGACGACAGCACTATCGAATCAACCATGATAGTTGTCAGGACAAGAACGACAAGTTGCGGCAGGGCCGGACGATGTGCGTCTATGAACTGCGGCAATAGAGCGGAGACAAAGAGCAGGGCCTTGGGGTTGGTGATCTGGATAAGCAATCCCTGAAGAAAGAGACCGCGTTGCGCCGGCAATGAGACGGCAGGTTTCGCGGCGGTTGAGGTTGGGCGGCGGAAGGTGGAAAGAATGATGCGGACGCCGAGATAGAACAAATAAATCGCGCCGGCGAATCGGAGGAAAGTAAACAGGGTTGTTGCCGCTGCCAGCAAGGTTCCGAGGCCGCGCGCGACGCAAACGAAGAAGATAAAATTGCCTAGTTGAATCCCCGATATCCCCGCGAGACTCGAGCGAAAGCCATAGCGCGTGGACTGCGCCATGGAACACATGACTGCCGGACCCGGGGTTAACGCCACGAGGGACCAGGTTGCAAAGTAGAGAAGGAAAATCCTTGTACTCATTGGAGTTGCAGATTAGCAGATTTGAATAAGGCATCAAGGTTGAAGGGGAAATGTTTTACGCGAATTGCGCGAAAGACCCAAGTGGGAATCATTGAACAACCGACCTGCTTTGTAAAAAACATCTTTTAAGTCAGCAGGCGTGAAAGGCCACCTCTCCCCGGCCCTCTCCCCAGAGGCGGAGAGGGAGAAGAATCGACGCTCGTTTGTCGTGATCATGGGGCCTTTGCCTGGTTTCCGTATCTTTTCTATAAAGCACATCCGACATCGAACGCATGCAGTTGTCAGAAGTTGGCTTTAAATCTCCTGAATAACTTCTTTATTACCAGAGCCATAATAATCAACAGCGAAGCCGTCACCCCGTATATAAATAGAGCAACACGCCAGCCGTACATGCGCCAGGCCGGGCTGATGGGGTTTCGCGGCGTGCGGCCCAAAACGGATGAGTAAAGCTTTGCGCCATCCTCCCAATCGCCTTCAGACCACGAGCCGTCGCTGTCAATGGACAATACGGATTGTGGGAAATGGTCGCGCGCAACAAGCAAACAGGCGGTGACAACGGCATCGTAGGGCTTCACTTGTGTTTTGCAAAAATTAAAACCTTCCTCGCCGGGAAAAACAAACGGTTCATGAGCATCATCGCCGATCCCGTTCAAATCGACGTCTGACGAACCGACTATCGAAGCGGGGGTTCCGTCAGGACCGGCCAACATATTTGTACGCGTCTCGATAATGCGACGCATTTCATTGATGCAGGCTTTTAAATCGGTGTCGTTGGGTTTCTGATGCCACGTGAAATAGTGAGTATAACCGGCATGAGCGGTCGCGCAGAAAAGGCTCGCGAACAAGACATATAGTTGGAATCGCAGTATGCGCATGTCACGGTCCTGGATAGTATTGCAAGGCCCGGTTTGCGGCAGCCGCCACGTCAACGTCGCTGCCTTGGCTCAACTCCCGCAGCCGTTGGGCGGCTCCCGGCGTCACCAGGCGATTTTGGCCCAGCACCAACAGGGCGGTGACCGCCTGGGCGCGTTCGATTCTCGCATCCCGCCAGAGGGTGCGGTTGATGCCGACCTTGCCCAGCCATTTTTCAATCTTGTGGTGAAAAGCGGAATCGGGTTTCTGCAATTTTTGGAGAAGGAACGGGAGCGAGTTGGTTCCCATGGCAACGATGGCGTTGCTGGTGGTGATTTGACTCTCGTTAAAGTGGCCATACCGTTCTCCCTGCACGCGGATCACGTCATTTTGGACAAAGAAACCGCCGCCGTAAGTCCCGTAAGCCGCGCTCAATTCACGGAACCAATAAGTGTCCAGCGGTTTGCCTTCATAGTAAGGGCCGGGGTCGCGGGTAAGAAAGAGAACGAGCGCGATGAGAATCGCGGCGACAGCGATCCATCCGAGCCAAAAAGATTTACGGCGTTTTGTCATCGCAGTGTTGCCGGTGATTTCATGGTTTCATCTTGCGGCCCGGCATCCTATGGCAATGCCCACTGTAACAGGAACTTTGCCGAAGCCGCCACGTTAGTATCACTGGATTTGCTCAATTCTTGAATCCTTTTGAGCGCCTCGGGCGTCACCAATCGATTTCGACCCAGCAAAAACAGCGCCGTGACCGCTTGGGCCCGTTCCCAATCCGCATCTCTCCAGGGCGTCGAATGAATGCCCACTTTGTCCATCCATTTTTCGACATGTTTGCGGAACGCGCTGTCATGTTTATCCAGTTTCCTAAGCAGGAATGGCAGGCAATTTGTTCCCATCGCGAGGATAGCTTCGTCAACTGTGGCTCGGTCCTCTCTAGCTTGACCGTAGAGGTGTCCATGCAGAGCATGCGCGCTTATTCTTCGTGAGCTATTTGTTCCTATCGAGCTTATGCTCAACTCGTGGAACCAATAAGTATCCAGCGGTTTACCATGGTAATATGGGCCTCGGTCGCGACTGAGAATGAGAACAAGTGCGATGAGAAACGCCGCGGCAGCAACGCATCCAAGCCAAAAAGATTTTCTCCGCTTCGTCATTACGGTTTCAGTTCATGGCACTCGGACAACGCCTCTTTCGCCGCCGCCGCTACTTCGGGATTTTTGCATTTGGAAAGCGCCTGGATTTTTTCGCAAGTTTGCATCGGCAACGGGTCCATCCACTTCAGCGCAACGATGGCCTGGCCGCGTTCGATGTCCTTATCCGCAGGGATGCGCTTTATTCCCAGCCTGTGCTGCCAGTAAATGGCGTACCACGAAACGCGGGTTTTGTGGCCGCCCAGTTTTCTCACCAGAAATGGCAGGCAATTTGTGCCCATGCTCCAAAAGGCCCTTTTCACGTCGTCGTCCTTTTCCAGACAGCAGCCGTAACCCTCGCCGTGAGGCCGTATGGGGATATTCAGAACCATGTCTGCCGAGCCATTGGTAGAAACGAACATAATGGGGGTCTGGCTGAACCAGTATTTGAGAGGCTTGCCGTTGTAGCTGACACCCGAATTGCTTGCAGCGCGGATGGCAATGACGCCGATGATTGCGGCGATGAGCACGAATGCGCCGCCGGCGAGCCAAAGGTTTTTGCGTGGGTTACTCAACATCTTTTCTTGCTCCGTGTTAATGGCTCGCGCATCCTTTCCCCGGCTTAACTGCTCCCCACAACCATGCAAAAAAATCGGTTGGAAGCATTCAGCGACGGGGTCATCGCTGTGATCATCACCATTATGGTGCTGGAAATGCACGTTCCGCAAGGGGCAAGTTTTGCAGCGCTCAAACCCATCATCCCCGTCTTTTTCAGCTACGTCCTGAGCTTCGTCTATGTGGGCATCTACTGGAACAATCATCATCATCTGTTGCACACGGTGACGCACGTGGACGGGCGCATCATGTGGGCGAACCTGCACCTGCTGTTCTGGCAATCGCTGATACCATTCGCGACGGGCTGGATGGGCCAGAACCAGATCATCGGAAGCGAAGTCATGGACAAACATTTCGATGCGCTGCCGACGGCGACTTACGGGTTCGTGCTGCTGATGTCGGGCTTCGCGTTTTTGCTGCTGCAAAAGGCGATCGTGGCGAAGCAGGGGAGTCATTCACTTTTGGCGGAGGCGGTTGGGCGCAACCAGAAGGGAAAAATCTCGCTGGTGTGTTACGTGATCGCGATCGGCCTTGCGTTTGTGAACCATTGGCTGTCGGACGCGCTGTATCTGCTGGTGGCGGCGATGTGGTTCATCCCGGACCGGCGGATCGAGCGGGTGTTGAGGAATCGTGAGGAGTGAGACGTGGAAGCACCAGGGAGCAATAACCAACGCGGAAAGTTTTCAGTCAGCAATACGCAGCCGTCCCCAATCACCCGCAACGAACGAAAGCAGTTCGCTTAACGGTGGGTCAACGAGCCGGCCTGGGCGCGGAGTCGCACGATGATGAGCTGGGTCTCGGCGGCTTTGCGTTTGCGAAGTTCAACGCAGCGGAGGATGTACTTCGTGGGCACGGACATCTCCGGGTTTTGCCCGACGGACGAGTCATGAGTTGTCGGTTTAGCATTCATGCCGAGTCAGTATCAGCATAGGCCGGGCCAAGTCTTTTTGACGGGTGGTCGAAAATGAACAGTTGTCCCAAAATCCGCGCAAAAATTGCACAGAGAGGCACTTGGGTGGAATCAGCAGTGGGTTTGGCGAGGGGTTCACCGGTGGGTAGAGTGGTTTTAGCGGTGGATTTTGACGCGTTTTGCACGGTTTTCGCGCACGATGGGTGGATTGAGCATGGATGGGTAGTTTTGGGGGCGGTGTGGTTTCGGAGCGGCGTTAAAAAACTTCCGGGACGCCTTCTTCGAGCATCCGGACGCAATGGGAAATGCCGCTGGCGTCGGCGAGTTGACGCAGCCAGCGAGGCGGTTCGTCCATGTCCTCGAACGAAAGCCGGAACGTTCCGTAGTGCATCGGCACGAACGTGCGCGCCTGGACGTCGTGAAAAACTTTGATCGCTTCGTCGGGGCCCATGTGGACGTTGCGGAAAGATTCGGGACGATACGCGCCGATGGGCAGCAGCGCGATTTCCGGCGCGAAATGTTTTCCGATCTGCTTGAAGCCATCGAAGTAAGCCGAGTCGCCGGCGTGATAAATTTTTCTGCCCTGATGTTCCAGGACGAACCCGCCGTAGCCGCGGTGATTGTCGCGCAACACACGCGCGCCCCAATGTTTGCACGGCGTCAGCGTCACCTTGTAATCGCCGTGCTGAAATGATTCCCACCAATCCAGTTCGATGATGCGCTCGAAGCCGAGGTCGCGCGCGAGATCGCCCATGCCCCACGGCATCACGCCGATTTTTGGATGCGGCAGTTTGCGCAAGCTGGGCTTGTGAAAATGATCGAAGTGCGCGTGCGTGAGGAGAACCAGATCAATCGGCGGAAGATCTTCGATGCGCAAGCCGGAGCGTTTGATGCGCTTGAGGAGGAAAAGCCAATTGGCGAAATTCGGATCAATGAGGACATTCAAATCCGTGAACTGGACAAGAAACGACGCGTGCCCGATCCACGTCAGCGCGACTTCGCCGTGGGTGAGCTTGGGAAACTCGGGGCGCCGGTGCACGCCCGTGCGCGGCGTGAGGAACGCCTTCCAGACCATCTCGCGGAAAAACGTGCGCGGGTTGAAGGCCTTCGATGGCGTGAGGTCCTTGAACGAGCGCGGCATCTTCTGTTTCGCGCGGGGCGGACGCGGGATCCTACCGGTCTGTTTGGAGAGTTTAGACATAGCTTTCTGTACAGACGAATAATCCATGCCTGAATAAAAAACAAGCGGACGCGTCAGAAAATACGTTGCAGTGATGGTTGTTGTTGGTTGGGCGAATGAAATTTCCGGAACGGATTTTTCAGGAACCGAGAGACAGTTAACCCGCCGGCGGAGGTCCGGCGGGTTTTTTTATCAGAGCCTTTCATTCGATGTTCGGCGCGCGTTCTCTGCGTTCTTTGGGGTAAATAAAGCGAGTTAAAACACAAAGATCACAGAGAGCAAAAGATAAGGCGGGGCAGGGGCCTAGTTCTGTGCTCTTTAGCAATCCGCACTTGCTAGTGACAATTTTCCGGACCGGAAGTAAACTGCCCCCAATGCACGATTTGCAAAAGCAACTGGAAACTTTTCTTCGCGCCAAGCCATGCGTCGGCAAGGAAGTCTATATCGCCAAAGGCGCGGCGGTCATGGGCGACGTGCGAATCGGAGATCATTCCAGCATCTGGTATAACGCCGTCGCCCGCGGCGACATCAATTACATCGAGATCGGCCAATACACCAACATCCAGGACAACGCAGTGCTGCATTTGGCGGATGATTTCCCCTGCATCGTGGGTGATTACGTCACGGTCGGGCACTCGGCGATTTTGCACGCGTGCACTGTGGGGAATGAATCGCTCATCGGCATGGGGGCGATCGTGCTGGATGGCGCGGTCATAGGCGAGCAATGCCTCATCGGCGCGAAATCGCTGGTGACGCAAAACACGAAGATACCGGCGGGTTCAATGGTGATGGGCTCGCCGGCGAGAGTGATGCGGGAATTATCGCCAAAAGAGCGCGCGGGATTGAAGGCGTGGGCGGCGAAATACGCGGAGAACGCCGCCTATTGTCTAAAGCACGGGATTAATGCGGGCAGTGCATTTTAAAGCATTTGTAGCGGCCGCTCTATGAGCGCCGTTTTTCGCCTCAAAAAAGCGGAGATGTCTTGTCAAAGCCACGTAAATAAGCTGTTATAGGTGGATAATGTCCAAGTTTGCCGTCATTTTGTGCTTTGCACTTTGCGCAGTCGGCGCTCAGGCACAAGTGGCGACGCCTCCCCCGCCAATCCAGCAATCTTTCCGGACGACGCCTGGCGCGCGGATGCACACCAGCCTCACGCAGCAATTCGAAATCCGCGAACCGAACAACTTAAAAAGCCAGCCGATTCCGCTGGGAAACACCACGGGGTATGTACGAGTGGATCCCACATTGCTGCCCGTTTCTTGCGAACGGATCAAGCACGCGTTCTTATCGGAACTGGGCGCCTTGGACAACTGGCGGAGCAAGATATACATAGATATGCGCCGCGCGCGGTCGCTGAACGAGGGCATCATCATTGACTCGGAGCCGTTGGGCCGCGATTGGACCTACCATGTCAGTCTGCCGGACACCGTCAATCAAACGCGGTTGGTGACGAGCCTGGTGGACACACTGCTGCTGGAAATGGCGAACCGGAACGCAAACCGCTCCGCGGAAATCCCCGCGTGGCTGGGATACGGGCTGACGGAGGACATTTTGCGTTCCGCCCATATCGAAATGGTGCTCGAACCGGCAAAACCGAACACGAGGGGAATTCCCTTCAGTTACATCACCGCATCGGGCACGAACACGAACGTGCTGGCCGTCGCCCGCGCGAATCTGCAATCAACGCCGCCGTTGACGCTGGACCAGTTGAGCTGGCCCGATGATTCGCGGCTGGACGGCCCAAACGGCGAAACGTTCCGAAGCAGCGCACAACTGTACGTGCACGAACTGTTGCAGCTTCCGGACGGGCGCGCGGCGATGCGGGCATTCATCCAGGAATTGCCGCAACACCTGAATTGGCAGCTATCTTTTTTGCACGCGTTCCGCAACGATTTTGCTACCCAGCTCGCGCTCGAAAAATGGTGGGCTTTGCGCGTCGTTGATTTCAGCGGACGCGACGTTTCTGAAACATTGTCGGCGGAGGAAAGCTGGCAAAAGTTGCAGGAGATACTCCGTCCGGTGGTGGACGTGCGGTCGCACGTGAATGAACTGCCGTCGCGCAAGCAGATGACACTGCAAACGATCATTGAGAAATGGGACGCGCCGCGGCAAGTCAGTATGCTCAAGGAGCGGAGCAAGATGCTCTTCACGTTGCGTTCGCGGGTTTCCCAGGAGATGGCAAAACTGACGGATGATTATCGGCGGACGATAGACGTGTATCTCGATAAACGGCATCAGGCTGGATACCTTCGCACGCCGCTGACCCGCGAGGTAATGGGACTCGATGAAGTCGAGAAGAATACCATAGACGATTTGAACATCCTGGACAGCATCGGGCAAGACTTGCGGCCGAAGGCGGAGATTTTGCAATCGGCGGACGCAGGCGGCAGTGTTAAGCGTTGATAATGAGCAACTTGCGTAGGAATTCATTATTTTGGGCGGCTTGCTTGACAGGCAAGGGTGTGAATTTATAGTCCCTTACGATGTCAATTGCAGCATCAGCGGACGACAAAGGCGAGCCTGGAGGAGACGCCAAATTCAACGAACTTAAAAAATTTCAATCAGCAGGACGCGGTTTTTGGAGCCACGTTCCGGAGGCTGATTGGAACAACTGGCGCTGGCAGCTACAGCACCGGATAACGTCGCTGGAGCAGCTCCAGCGGCTGATGCCGACGTTGACGCCGGAGGAGCACGCCGGGACAGTGCTGGCCAATTCGAAACTGGCGCTGGCCATCACGCCGTATTTTTTCAACCTGATTGACCCCGCAGATGAGAATTGCCCGATACGCTGGCAGGTCATCCCCCGCATCGAAGAAACGAGCACCGCTGCCTGGGAGATGAACGACCCATGCGGCGAGGACTCGCATTCGCCGGTGCCGGGGCTGGTGCATCGGTATCCGGACCGGGTGTTGTTCCTGGTGACGGACCGTTGCGCATCGTATTGCCGGTATTGCACACGCTCGCGCCTGGTGAGCAACGCCAGCGGCTATGATTTTCATCCGCAATTCGAGAAGCAGATCGATTACATCCGGCGCAACACGCAGGTGCGCGACGTGCTTCTGAGCGGCGGCGACCCGCTGTTGTTCAGCGACGATAAGCTGGAATATCTGTTGAAGGAATTGCGCGCGATATCGCATGTGGAATTTTTGCGCATCGGTTCGCGGATACCGATCTTCCTGCCGCAACGCATCACGCCGGAATTGTGCGCGATGTTGAAAAAATATCATCCGCTGTTCATGAGCATCCACAGCAACCATCCGCGCGAGCTGACCACGGAAGTGCGCGAGGCGCTGGGCCGGCTGGCGGAGGCGGGCATACCGCTGGGCAACCAATCCGTGCTGTTGCGCAACGTGAACGATGATGTGACGGTGATGCGCGCGTTCATGCAGAAACTTTTGATGTGCCGGGTGAAGCCGTATTACCTGTATCAATGCGATTTGATCGCCGGTTCGGCGCACTTGCGGGCCGGCGTCCGCAAGGGACTGGAAATCATGGAAGGATTGCGCGGGCACACGACCGGTTACGCGGTGCCGCAGTATGTCATTGACGCACCGGGCGGCGGCGGCAAGGTGCCGGTCAATCCGGAATATGTTCTGAGCCGGAACGCGGACCGCGTCATCATCCGGAATTTCGAGGGCAAGATATTCGAGTATCCCGAAGCCGCCGACGGCACGCCGCTGGTACCCGCGCCAAAGGAGATCGAAGAGCCGGAGCTGGTTTGACCCGATGGCCCGAGAGTCCAATCAGGCTTTACAGGCGCGAACGGGAAAGATCATTGCCGCACTCAAGAAGGCCTATCCCAACGCGCATTGCGAACTGAATTTTTCCAATCCGCTGCAGTTGCTGATCGCGACCATTCTGTCCGCGCAATGCACCGACAAGCGGGTGAACATTGTCACGGAAAGTCTGTTCAAGAAATATCGCTCCGCGAAGGATTTTGCGGAGGCGAAAATCCCGGAACTGGAGCAGGCCGTCCGCACAACCGGTTTTTACAAAAACAAAGCGCGCAACATCAAGGCGGCCTGCCGCGACATCGTGGAGAAGCACGGCGGAAAGGTGCCGCAGACGATGGAGGAATTGATTGAGCTTGGCGGCGTTGGCCGCAAAACGGCAAACGTGGTTTTGGGAAACGCGTTCGGTATCAATGTCGGCGTCGTGGTGGACACGCACGTTGCGCGGCTGTCCGGCAGGCTGGGACTCACAAAAGAAAAGACGCCCGAGAAAATCGAACAGGCGTTGATGAAGCTGGCGCCGCAGGCTGACTGGACGCTCCTGAGTCATCTGCTTATCTGGCACGGACGGCGCCGGTGTTTTGCGCGTAAACCGGATTGCGCGCATTGCGAGGTAAAAGAGCTTTGTCCGAAAATTGGAGTCTTCAGCCAATGACGACTGGCGGCTCATGGTATTTGCTCCGCTCCGGCGCTTGCGAGCCGGCTTACAACATGGCGTTCGACCAGGCGCTGCTGGAAAACGCAGCCGCCATTGGCCGGCCTGTGCTGCGATTCTATGGCTGGACCGAACCCGCCGCGACGTTCGGGTATTTTCAGAAGTACGCGGACATCGCCCGCTGGACTCATCTGCGTCCGCTGATTCGCCGACCCACCGGCGGCGGCCTGGTGCCGCATGACGCGGACTGGACCTACAGCCTCGTTTTTCCTCCGACCGCCCCGTGGTATTTACTGAAGGCGACAGAAAGTTACCAGCGCGTTCACGAATGGATCAAAACGGCGTTCGAAAAAATGGGGATAAGTACGGAGCAGGCCCCTTGCTGCAAAAAATCCCTGCCCGGACAATGCTTTGTCGGCCACGAAAAGTTCGACGTTCTGTGGCATGACCGGAAAATTGCCGGAGCCGCGCAACGGAGGAATCGCGAGGGATTGCTTATCCAGGGGTCCGTACAACCACTCCCCGTCAAACTGTCGCGCGCGGATTGGGAAGAGGCGATGCGGAAAGAGGGCGTGCGAATTCTGGGAGCTGATTGCGAGATATTCACGCCGCCATCGCCTTTCGTTGCGCGTGTTGCCGAGTTGCGCGAAAAGATTTATTCGCAACCCTGCCACAATGAACGGCGGTGAAAAACACGGCGCCCGGAATTAATTTTTATTCATCCTTCTCCGCAGCCGTACGGAGTTGCGTTCCGGCGGTTGTCCGCTTATTTTTTCAGGCTCGATGTTGCGGTTAGTATTATTTGATATAGACGGGACACTGATTCACACGGACGGTGCGGGCATCAAGGCTTTCGGCAGGGCGTTTGAGATGCAGTTCAAGATCCCAAACGGAACGCAGGGCATGAAGTTTTCCGGCAGGACTGACACGGGCCTGGCCCGGGAACTGTTCACAAGGCACGCGGTCGAAACCTCCCGCGAAAACTTCCAGGCTTTCTTTGACTGCTATTTCGACTGGCTCGCGCATATGCTCACCGAAGTGCGCGGCGATGTTTTCCCGGGTGTCTGGCGTTTAATTTACGATCTGCAATCTCTGCCGACGCCGCCAACACTGGGGCTGCTGACAGGCAATCTGCGTTTGGGAGCGGAACTCAAACTCCGGCACTTCAATGTGTGGGATTTCTTTCAGTTCGGCGCTTTCTCGGACGAACACGAAAACCGGAATGAAATCGCCCGGGCCGCTCATGATCGCGGTTCGCGTTTAGCCGGGCGGCCCTTGCGCGGCGAGGAAATCCTGGTCATCGGCGACACGCCCCTGGACATCGAATGCGGCCGGGCAATCGGCGCGAAAGTCCTGGCCGTTGCCACGGGCGGCAGCACTTTGGCGGAATTGGAATCGCACCGTCCTACCTGGGCCGTGACCAACCTCGAAAAAGTCCGCGCGCGGGAAATCTGTCTGCGTTAGGGTTTTAGTGTGAGTGCGGTTTTCCCGTGCCGCACATGCCGCAGGAACCGGGATTTCCCGAGCAGGAAGGCGCTTCGGATTCACCGCCGTTGGCGCTGGAAGCAAAGACAGAGAATTTTTTCGCCAGCTTCGTCGAACCGCAATGCGGGCATTGGGTGCCTTCCCAATTGCTGGAGCGGACCAGCACTTCGCTGTCCTTGTCACATTTCGCGCAATGAAATTCGTAAATCGGCATGGCTATATAGTAGGATTGCCCGGCAAAAACTCAAGTCACTGCTTCGGTTTCAAGAGATGTTCGTCAAACCAATCGGCGAAGACGCGAACGTCCGCGTCCATACCCGGCCAGCCGTGATCTTTGCCGGGTTTAATCATGAGCTTGTATGGCGCGCCAACTTCCTGGCAGCGTTGCTCAAACATCTTTGCCTGGTAAATGGGGACTTCGTGGTCGGAATCGCCATGCATGACCAGCGTCGGCGCCATGTTGGCGGTGACAAAGTAGATGGGTGAAATTTCCCTGCCCAGGGCTTTACGGTCTTCCGGTGAATAGGAACGCGGGCCGAAGGCAGCCTGATGTTTGACGGTTGAACCAAAACCCACACCGTCATCGCCTTCCTTGCTCCAGTTTAAAAAATCCGTTGGCGGAAAAAAACAAGCCACGCATTGCACGGCGCTGCTTTCGCGGTCAACCGGATCTTTCGCGTTCGGATCGCCCGGGCCGCCCTGAGTGCCGATGGTCAGGCACAGGTGCGCTCCGGCGCTGCTGCCGGTGATGCCGAGGCGATCCGGACTGACGCTGTACTTTGGCGCGTTGTGCCGCACAAAACGCACGGCGCGATGAAGGTCGCGCTCAATCTCAGTGATCGTATATTTCGGTTGCGAGCCGTGCACTACGGCAAACACGGTGTAACCACGCTCGAGTAGCGGTCGGTAGGCACCGGGATTGACATTATCGTGACTGGAAAAAAAGCCGCCGCTAACAACCCATAAAATCCCCGCGCCGTTGGGTTTTTCCGGCTGGAAAACATCCAGCGTGAGCGCCGTGCCGAATTTGCGCCCGTAGATAACGTCTTCAATGCGGGTGAAATCGGATTTTGGCTGTGCCTGTAAGACGGCAAGCGCGGATGCCAGGCAGAGCAGCGCGAGCAGGAGCTTTTTCATGGATTGTCTTTCAGCCGGGGATGGTTGTTCTTGATTCCGCGCAGATACAGATCAAACCAGTCGGCGAACATGTCCAGGTCGCTTTGAAGATCAGCCCACCAGCCGTGGCCCTGGCCGTCCTTCACCACGAGCTTCGCCGTCGCGCCTGCCTCATGAGCTTTGGCAACGAAGGTTTCCGATTGCTGTATAGGCACCAGGTTGTCTTTATTGCCGTGGAGAATCAGCGTTGGCGGCATGTTCGACGTTATGAAATAGATCGGCGAAATTTCATGGCCCAGTTTCTTGCGGCTCTCGGGATCATCCGCGCGCGGACCGAAAGCGTCTTTGAAGCCTTTCAGGATCCCGAAGCCCACACCGTCTTCGCCTGCCTTGCCGTAATTCAGGAAATCCGTTGGCGGAAAAAAGCACGCCACGCATTGGACCGCGCTGCTCTCACGGTCAATGGGGTCCTTTGCCTTGGGGTCACCGGGGCCGCCCTGTGTTCCCATCGTAAGTGAAAGATGGCCGCCAGCGCTGCCGCCGGTGATGCCGATGTGGTCAGGGTCAATGCCGTATTTCTTCGCGTTGAATCGAATGAACCGGATCGCACGATTCACATCCGGGACGATCTCCGTGATCGTGAATTTCGGCTGTGACCCATGCACGACCGCAAATACGGTATAGCCGCGTTTCAGGAACGCCTGGTAGAATATCGCATTGATCGCTTCGTGCGCGGAGAACCAGCCGCCACTGACAACCGAAACAATGGCGCGACCATTGGGATGATTTGGTTCAAATACGTCCATTGTCAGCGCCATGCCGAATTTGCGGCCATAGATGACGTCCTCGACGCGCTGGTAATCATTGGTGTCCGCCTGCGCAGCGACCGCAAACGCGACCGCGGCCAAAAGGATTGCGAAGATTTTTTTCATGCGTTCACACATTGAACTTGAACAGCATCACGTCGCCGTCCTTCACCATGTATTCCTTGCCTTCCATCATGTGACCGGCAGCATTGACCCTATCCGCGACATCGAAACCATCATCACCGAATTGGTCCTCGCCGATCTTGAAGCCGCGAAGAAGCGCCAGGAAAAAGGCGCCAAGGACGCCAAGCGTGGCGACAAGATCGCGGTTGCCGAAGCCGAAGTCCTCGCCAAGCTCGTTCCGCACCTGGATGCCGGCAAGCCCGCGCTCACTCTGGAATTGACGCCCGAGGAAAAGGTTATCGCCAAAGGGTTCTTTCTGCTCACGGACAAGCCCACCATTTTTGCCGCCAACGTCAAGGAATCTGAACTCGCGACTGCCGATAACAATCCGTTCGTTGCCAAAGTCCGCGAATACACCCGCACCCACCACGCCTGCGAAACGGTCGTCATCAGCGCGCAGATCGAGAGCGATTTGATTGATTTGCCGCCGGACGAGGCGAAGGAATTTCTCAAGGAACTCGGCGTGCAGGAATCGGGCATCGGCGCGCTCATCCGCAGCACGTACCATCTGCTTGGACTGCGCACTTACTTCACCGCGGGCGAAAAGGAAGTCCGCGCCTGGACCATCCATGCCGGCGACACCGCGCCCAAAGCGGCCGGAG
>Ga0206796_1123_pt1 | contig 15077 bp, 16 predicted proteins | sample Alteio_BWOrgCont_68_FD_152895 | JGI IMG/M metagenome (GOLD analysis project Ga0206796, IMG submission 152895) | Enriched cells from forest soil in Barre Woods Harvard Forest LTER site, Petersham, Massachusetts, United States -... | ecosystem: Environmental > Terrestrial > Soil > Temperate forest >...
CGACGCTAATCGCTCTCGGCGCCCTACCCAAATGGTAGCAGGAAAGGAAGACTGGGTTTCACGACGCTTGCAGCGGGTGGGAATCCTCATGTCTTTTTTCACTATGTCGCAGAAAGAACTCAACCGGCTGGAAGTCGTTCAGCAAATCCGTGCGCGTCGTATGAGCGTTGTGCAGGCAGCTGCGTTGCTCAATCTCAGCCGAAGTCAGGTACACCGCCTTTTACAGGCCTATGCAAAGGATGGCGCACCAAGCTTGATTTCCGGTAAACGAGGAAAGCCGAGCAACCGCCGTCACAGCGAAGAGTTCAGGAATAGCGTTCTGGATTTGGTGCGCAGCAGCTACCGCGATTTTGGCCCGACATTGGCATGCGAGAAGCTGACACAATTCCATTCCTGCCCTGTCTCTCGCGAGACGCTGCGCAAATGGATGATCGAGGATGGGCTGTGGGTCGATCGCAAGCATCGCCTACCCTCGGTTCACCAGCCGCGGAATCGACGTGAGCGTTCAGGTGAACTGATCCAGATAGATGGTTGCAAACATTACTGGTTTGAGAACCGTGGACCCGAATGCACTCTGCTGGCTTTCATCGATAATGCGACCAGCCGCAACATGCATGCGGCCTTCGTGCCTTCGGAATCCACCTTGGACTATCTTCGCGAGACGAAGGCCTATGTGACGCGTCACGGCCGGCTTCCGGCCCTCTCCCTCCCTTTCGGACGGGATTCCGCCAGCCTGCCGCTTCCCATACAACTCATTGCCCCAACGGGACATGAGCCGACACTGCTTGCTCTCGCTTCACGGCTAGAAGCGGAAGAACGGTGGACGCAGCCTTATGCTGTCGCGGGATTAAGTGAAACTGTCTAAAGCTGAGCTTCGATAGCCGCCTTATCTATAGCCGACCATACTTGCACAATCTTTTCGCTGCGGAACTCATAGATTACATTCTCGGTAAAGAAAACTCTCTTGCCGTTTACATTGAGGCCTAAGAATTTTCCCTTTGGCGTACAATCAAAGCCTATTCGGCTCGCTATATAAGGCGGATCGGAAATCAGTAGCTGGACATTGAAATGAAGATCCGGAATATCATCAAAGTCTCTCTCCAGCATTTCGAGATAACCTGATAACCCGACCCGCCGGCCGTTGTGGATCGCTTCTTCATGAACGAACTGTCCCAGCTTCGGCCAGTCCCGCTTATTCAAGCAGGCAATATAGTCTCTGTAGATTTTGGAGAGATCGGCTTTACTCACTGCAAATGGCCCAATCTTTCTACGAAGCTTCGCTGCAAGTCAGGTGCATGTTATGGCAACGCCCCATGCATCAAGCCGTGGGCCGGCAGGCCGAAGGCCGCAAATAGGCTCGCGCCCAGCGGCGGGGCATAGAGGACGACTTCGTCGATCTGTCCGCTGCCTGTCAGGACATGCAGGGAATGCGGCAGATAAGGCGCGTCGCCGCGGCGGGTGTAGACGGCCGCCGCCGGCTGCCCGTTGGCGACAAGGGCCAGCGAGCGGAAGCCGTCATAGCGCGGCCAGACGCTGGTCATGAAGCGTGCCACCGCATCGCGGCCGGTGAATGTGCGGTGCCACGGCGGCATGGTCAGGACGATGTCCCTGCGCAACAGGCCGATCAGCGCAGCGATGTCGCCGGCGTTCCAAGCGTCGACATAGGCCTCTACCGGTGCATCGTCCGCCGCCACAACGTCCTGCGGCGGCAGGGCTGTCCGCGCCCGTTGCAGGGCGCTGCGGGCCGCCGCCGCGCTGATCCCAAGCGCGGTTGCCGCTTCCGCCGCCGTCATGCCCACGCCGTCGTGCAGCAGCAGCACGGCTCGGGCGCGGGCTGAGAGCCCGTGCAGCAGTGAGACGAAAGCCAGCCGGATGTCCTGCCGGCGTTCGGGGCCGAACGGCGGAACCTCACCCGGCCACGGTTCGACCCACGGCTCCGCCCCCGCCTCCACCTCATCGAGGCTGGGGCCGAACAGAGTTTGCCTGCGCTGGCGCGTGCGCAGGGCGTCGAGGCAGACGCGGGTGGCGATGCTGTAAAGCCATGGCCGCCCCGCCGCTCGGTCGCGCAAGCTCGCAAATTCGCGCCAGCCACGCAGGAGGGTCTCTTGAACGCAGTCCTCGGCATCCTGCACGCCGCCCATCATGCGGTAGCAATGTCGCTTCAACTCGCCATGCATGGCGCCGGCCAGGTTGGAAAAGGCGCCTGACGCATCGGGCGCCTTTGAAGCATCGGGAACGGTGATCGAAGTCTCCATCCGCGTCAGCCTAGCGCCGCCACCCCATCAGGGGAAATGATAAAATTGCCGCCGGGCGGTGCCTCCTCGATCAGTTCGAGCAGCTCATCGGCGACCTGCTGCGGCGTCAGCTCTTGCCCCATGGCCTTTAGGAAGGCGGCTTCGCTGGTGCCGTTATAGGCGGCATAGCCCTTGACCCCCGCTGCGCCGATGGCCGTTTGCGGCATGAGGCGCGCCGGGGCCAGCGACAAGAACCGCAGGTCGAGGCCGGCGCGGTCGGCCGCCTTCTGGGCATAGCCGGTCATGAAGATCTGCATCTGCTTGGCGCCGGCGTAGCCGCCGGAAATCGGCGAGCCCTGGCGCACGGCACCACTAGTAATAGTGACGACGATAGTGCCAGGAGGCAGGGGGCGCTTGAGCGTCGCCTGCAGGAAATGGAAGCTCATACGCACATCATTGTTCCAGTTGCCGCTGAATTCCTCCCAGTCGACCTCCGTGAAGGGACGGCACGGCGGCATGGCACCACCGCACAGAATCAAGATGCGCGGTGCCTGGGCGGCGAACACGCGGTCCGGTGTATCGGCCGCCGACGCGTCGCACGCCAGCACCGCCACGCCAGGCAGGTCGCGTGCCAGGGCGTCGAGGCCGGCCTGCCCTCTCGCCACAACTAGAACCTGCGCGCCGAGACCATGAAAGGTTTCGGCCAGGACGCGGCCAAGACCGCGGCTGGCGCCGATGAGAGTAACCGGGGTACGGGACAAATCGGTCATTATGGGGCTCCTCCGTGACAGTGACGTGGAGTAGGACGTCCCGGCGCCCGGCGATGCATCGCGCCCGCCGAAATTATTTTGAACGCTTGCGCGTCTTGCCGCGCCGCCTGAAAATTGCAGGCCCAGACCGCCAAAATTTGCGCCGGAACGGGCGAGCGATCCGGAGCCCCCGCTACCCGTGCGCGGCAAAACTAGGCTCGAGGAAGCGCACGACTTCCCCATCTTCGATGGGCCTGATGTGCAATCCGAACGACGCGTTCAGTTTGTTGACAAGATTCTGCGCCCATAACGCATTCCATGCCACGCCGGCATGGCCGTCGGCGACTACGGCATTGTGCGGATCGTCCCCCGACGTGTTCGTGACTTCCCACCCGGGCGCAAAGCGCACGGTCTTGTAGGCCGGGCGCCCTTCTGCGTCGCGTGTGCCCCAAAGGCCCGCGAACCAGGCGCGGTCGTCGAAGAAGGCGATGTGTCGGTCCGTTGCTGCCAGCTTCCGGAGCGCGTTGTCAAACCGGTCCAGGCCGGACGTGATGTTGGCGATCTCCTTGGCAGATTGCCAACGCTCGAAGTCTACCGACCAGTCGGCATTGCTGAGGATGCCGATCAGGGCGATGTAGGTGTCGGGATGGCGTTCGCGGATTAACGCGACGGCGTCGCCGACCGCATTGGCGCAGGCCGAGATCTCATTGACCGCGTCTGGCGCATTGGGATCCCTGGCGAGTCGATCCAGAAAATCGTCAGTGCCGATGACCGTGACACCGCTACGGATCACGACAACACCTCCCCGCCAGGCCTCGGGCTCACGGTCCATCAGATCGACGAGACGGCGCGCCTGACGCTGCTTGCTACCCATCAGCGCCTTACAGGGTGCGCTGGAGATCGCAAAATTGTAGCGATAATCCTCCTTTGGCGGCGTGCGGGCGAGATTTCCGAGTGCTTCGTCGACAAAGGCACGCATCCAGCCGGTTCCCCATGCACCCCACTCGCCGAAATCGATCTGATCGCCCCTCAGGCGCGCAAGGACCTCCGTCCACTGATAGGTTGTCGCCCGGAAGGGACCGCCACGCAGTGAGGCATCGGAAGCGAACATCAAATGGTCCTGATACGATTGACTGTCGGAATCGCCCAGCACTCCCATGCGGATCTTCGAGGGGAAAACGGCCGCGCTTGCGGGGACCGCAGGAGCCGAAGGAAGTTTCACGGGCAAACCCAACAGCGCCAGCCCCCCGAAAAGCACGAGAAACGCCGCCAATATGCTAAAAAACGTGGCGAACAACACGATTAGTAGGCGCGGCATTCGAGCAACCTGGTGACGGGAGCCACTGAAAGCGGGCACCGCGACTGCGCTTGACTGCGCTATAGGTAGCATGGTTTTAGCGGGCGAAAAGAGGGGTGGCCTTCCAAGGATTTCTCGTCGAATGCAGCCGGCTATTTGACAGCGCCTGCCGTCAGGCCGGCAACGATCTGACGCTGGGCGAACAAGGTCAACAGCAGCACGGGCAGGGTCACAACCAATGCAGCCGCCGCCAGCGGTCCCCAACTCACCTGTTCGAAGGAGAGCATGTTGTAGACCGCGACCGGCAAGGTGCGTGTCTCGCGGCTCGCCAGCACGACGCCAAAGACAAAATTGTTCCACGAGAAGATCACGGCGAGGATCATGGACACGACGATGCCCGGCTTGGCGATCGGAAGCGCTATTTCGCGGAAGATCTGCCAACGCGAGGCGCCGTCGATCATCGCCGCCTCCTCAAGCTCGATCGGCGTGGTCTCGAAATAGCCTATCATGATCCAGATCACGATCGGCACCGTCACGACAAGATGGATGATGATCTGCGGCCACAATGTTCCAAGCAGGCCGAGCGTCTGGAATAGCAGGAACATGGGTATTAGAAATGACAGGCCCGGCGTCATGCGGGCGATCATGATCACCATTGCGGCCTTATCGGCCTTGAGGCGTGCAATGCCATAACCGGCGGGTACGCCAACCAGAAGGGCAAGCAGGGTTGCGCTCCCGGTGACGATCAAGCTGTTCCAGAAATAAAGCAAGAAGTCATTGGCCGCGAAAATTTCGGTGTAGTTCGACCAGGCGAACTGCTCTGGTATCAGGATCGGAGGATAGGCGCCGTTGTCGATTTCGAACTTCAACGAAAGCGATAGCATCCAGATGAAGAATAACAGAGCCGGAGAAACGATAACGAGAGCCACGAATATCGTGCCGATAGGGCGGAGAACGCGACGAGCACTCATCATATCCTCCTCAAGCATTCCATCTAGCGCGCTGGCGAAGATGCAGCAGCAGAAGGGACATCATGATGATGATGACGAAGAAGACGACAGCGATCGCCGAGCCATAGCCGATGTCGTAATAGGAGAAGGCGACGTTGTAGAGATAGAGATTGATCGTCTCAGAAGCGGTGCCCGGGCCGCCCTGCGTCATCGCATAGATGATGTCGAAGCTCTTCACCGCATCGATGGAACGGATGATCACGGCAACCATCATGAACGGCATGATCATCGGCAGGGTGATGTAGCGCAATTTCTGCCAGGCGTTGGCGCCGTCGATCTCGGCTCCCTCGAAAGGCTCGCGTGGCATCGACGCCAGGCCGCCGAGTACGATCAGCATGATCAGCGGCGTCCACTGCCAGGTCTCGACGAGGACCAGTGACGGGATCACCGTGCTCTGGTCGAAGATCCACACCTGCGGTGGCATACCGACCAGAGAGAGCAGGTAGTTGAGCACGCCGAGCTGGGGATGGAACATCATCGTCCACACCAGCGCGACCGCCACGGGCGTCGCCATCATCGGCATGACGAAGATACCACGCAGCAATCCACGCATCGGCAGTTTGCTGTCGAACACCAGTGCCGCGGCAGTTCCCAATATCAGCGGGGCCACTACCGAGAGTACGGTGTAATACAGCGTGTGCCACATGGATTCCCAGAAACGCGTATCTTCGACGAGGCGGAGATAGTTGGCCAGACCGACGAAGCGCTTGGCGCTGCCGATCTGCGATTCGCTGGTGCTCATCCAAAGGGTAAAGACCCAGGGAAAGACGATCACCGACCCGACCAGCACCAGCGCCGGAATGACGAACGGCCAATAGCTCGGCCGCACCGTTCCGCGCCTGGCTCCAGTGGACGCGTCGTCGGTCATGGCCGGAAAGGAGGCGCTCATGGCGCCTCGCTGCGGGCAAGTACAGACCTGAAGGCCTCGGTGGCCTTATTCATCTCGGTGGCCGGATCCGCACCTCCAAGCAGATTAGTCAGGCCGACCCCCATGATGTCACGAAATTCGGTCACGGGAATGATCACCGGCAGGCACAGTTGGCTCACAGGCGCCGATTGCGACACCGCGTCGACCCAGCTGGCTGGCATTGTCACGCCCTTGCGTACTTGCGCATCGTTGAGGACTGAATTGCGGAATGGCACCCCCGCCCCGGCCTGGAGCAATCGCGCGCCCAACTGCCTTGAAATGGCCCATTGGCAATAAAGATAGGCCGCTTCCTTCTTGGCGGAGGCCTCGACCACGCCGATGCCATCGCCAGTGGTCGGCGCCGCTTGGGCGGCTGGTCCCTTCGGGACAACACTGTAGCCGACCTTACCGACGACGCGCGACTTCTGGGGGTTCTCCAGTGGCGGCGCAAAGCCGACGCCGTCGAGCCACATGCCGATCTTGCCCTGCAGGAACGCCGACTGGCATTCGGCCCAGTTGAAGCCGGTGACACCGCGCGGCGCCGATTTGGTCATCAGCCGCTGATAGATAGTGGCGGCCTCTATTGCCTCGGGCGAGTCTGTCTGTAGCGATCCGTCAGGCCCGATCGCACTCTTGCCATAGCCCAGCATCAAACTGGTCCAGACCGGCACGTTGGCGTTCTTGGCGCCCCGTGCGACGAAACCGAAGATATTGTTCGCTGGGTCCGTCAGCGTCTCCGCCGCCTTGACGAGTTCGTCGAAAGTCTTGGGGCAATCAAGGTTCTTGGCCGCGAAGAGGTCCTTATTCCAATACACAATCCAGTAGTCGACCGAGAACGGTAAGGCCCCGAAACGGCCATTCTTGTCCTTGGCAAAGGCGAGGCCGGCCGCCGCGAAATCGCTTTCGACCAGGGTCGGATCGGTGAGATTGGGATCCTTAAGGAAGGGATTGAGATCGGCCAGCCAGCCGCCCTTCTCGAATTGACGCTTCTGCACATGATAGCTGATGTGGATCACGTCGAAGCTCGGCTTGCCAGAGGTCAGTTCGATCACCGCCTTCTGGCGCTGCTGCTGTTCTGGGGTCTGTTCCGAGTTGACCTTGATGCCGGTCAAATCCTCGAATTCCTTCTGATATCTCTGCAGCGTTTCACCACGCGGGCTCTTGATCAGATTAACCTCGATGGTGGTGCCGGCGTATTTCTTCCAATCGACAGCGGCATAAGCCGGCCTAACGCCCGCGAGACCCGCTGCGCCCATCGCAGCCGATCCAGCCAGAAACTGCCGCCTTGTCGGCTTCACCAGATCAAAACTCATTGTGGTGCCCTCCCCGATATTTTCTAGTTTAGGCGTATGCCTAAACATGGGTCCTCTCGCCCGTCAGACCATCAGTGCTAGATTGCGCGCATTGGCGATGTGTTGTGTGATGGCGTTGACGGCGCGCTGCGGTTCCCTGCTTTCGATCGCATCCAGGATGACAAGATGCTCGCGCATCACCGGCACAACGCGGCCGTCGATCCGAAAGCACTCTTGGTTAATTAGGCGCATTTTTATCGAATTGACGCGATAAGCCTTGGCAATGATCTCATTGCCGACGGAATCGATAATCGTGTCGTGCAAATTCCAATCGATGGCCTGTGCCTGTTCCACGATTTCGGGTGTGAGCGCGCCCGACAGACCCTTGGCCAGCATGTCCTCATGTTCCCTGCGCAGCGCCGCCAACAAAATGTCGGAGGCCGTGGTCGTGAAGAGCGCCACCGCTTCCTTTTCCATGAAAAGGCGAAACTGGAAGGCATCGCGTATCAAAGTGAGATCGATATGGGCGATCTGGATCCCGCGTTGGGGAATCGTAGTGAGCAATCCCTCCGCTTCGAGCCGAGGCACTAGTTCGCGAATAGCGCCAAGCGGCAATCCTGTGAGCGCGACGAGCTCGCGCTGCGACACGAACTGGCCGGGCCGGACGTCACGAGCGAGCAGATGACGCGTGAAGCTTGCATAGGCCTTCTCCCGCAGCCGGACCGGTTCGCCCCCCTCATCCATTCGCGCCTCCAAACTTCGTGTGTTTCAGGCCGCTGCCGTGCGTTGCATGCGGTCGAAAAGGCCGGCCAGATGCCTGGCATCGCCGTCAGAGATCCTCACCAAAGGCGCGCGCGTCGCCAACCAGCCGCTATCGTGGGTGCGGTGAGCAACCAACGCCTTCACGGCGGGTGTAACCGGATAGGTTAGGAGTGCATCGACAAGATCGTCCAGCACCGGATCACTGCGCCCCTCGTAAACGATCGGCAGCATGCGCAGGGGGCAGACATTGGCCATGCCTGAAATTGCGCCCTCGCCGCCAAGGCGCACACCCGCGGCGAGACAGCGCTCATCGCCGATGAGAATCGCAAGATCGCGATGGGCTTCCAGAAGGCTCTGGGAATAGTTCCAATCGCCCGAAGAATCCTTCACGCCCGCCACAGCATATGGAAAGGCCGCTCTGAGCCTCCCAATTAAGGACACGGACAGTTCAACTGCCGTTATGGCAGGAATGTTATAGAAGAAGAAGTCACGCGCCGAGGTGCCCAGCCTGGTGAGTACGCCGGAAAACCAGGCGAACAACCCGTCATCGGTGACATTCTTGTAGTAGGAAGGCGGCGCGAGGAGAATGCCGCGGCAACCGGCATCGATTGCCTGTCCTGCCTGGTCTGCGGCGTCCTGCAAGCTGTTGGCCATCACCCCCACGACGATCTGTGCCGGTGCGATGTCGTTAGCCAAGAAGGCGGCCAGAAGCTCCCGCCTTTCAATGAGGCCTATCGATGAGCCCTCGCCCGTCGTGCCAAACAGAGTGACGCTGCTGCACCCGTTGTCGAGGCACCAGCGCGCATGAGCCACGGCGCGCGCGACGTCGATCTGGCCATGGCTGCCGAACGGCGTGGTCAAGGCTGCTGAAAGGCCGAAGCGCTTATCTGATGGCACGCCACTCTCCGCCTTAAATCCACAATGTTGTCAGACGTAACAGACTAACATGTCAGCTACAAGTCAGCCTGTGATCAAATCATGGCTTGACAAGGCGATGATCAGACTTGGTACCAAAAATAGTTAGGCAATTGGCAAACTAATTCTTGTTTAGCCCTCGGAAGAATAATAGTTAAGCTAATGCCTAACCAATCGATCCCTATCGATCTCATGTTCCAGGCCCTTGCCGATCCGACACGCCGCGCCATGATCGAACGGCTGAGCTGTGGTCCGGTTTCGGTCAAAGAGCTAGCCCGCCCGATTGCCATGTCCCTGCCCTCGGTGCTGCAACATCTGCGGATCCTCGAAGCGAGCGGGATCGTGCGTTCGGAGAAGATCGGGCGCGTGCGCACCTGCCGCGTGGAGCCCGCTGCGCTGCAAGCGGTGGAGCGATGGGTCAGCGAACGTCGAATGAGCTGGGAGCGCCGCCTCGATCGTCTGGGCGATTATCTTTCCACACTTCCCCAAGACATCGCCGCGGAGGAATGACGATGACGCAACGATCGGTAGCCCACGCCACCTTTGTTCTGGAGCGGATCTATCCCGCCTCACCCGCTCAAGTTTTCAAAGCATTTGCCGATCCCAAAGCCAAGGCCAAGTGGTTTTCGGGGCCGGATGAATGGGAGAAGGATGAGCGCATCTTCGATTTCCGCGTCGGCGGCCGCCAAACCAATTCCTGAGGGCCGAAAGGCGGCCAGGTTCATGCCTTCAACTGCCAATATCAGGACATCGTGCCGAACGAACGCATTATATACAGCTACGACATGAAGCTGGACGATGTCAGAATTTCGGTTTCGCAGACTACTATCGAACTCCAAACCCTCCGACAGCGGCACCAAATTGGTGTTCACCGTATATGGCGCATTCCTCGACAGCTATGACGACGCGGCGTCGCGCGAGCATGGTTCGGGCTGGCTGCTCGGCAAGTTGGGCCAGTCTCTGCAGCATGACACTGCCAACATGTGATAGAAGGACGGGATTCATCCTTTGCAATCCCGCCGAACCATGAACCTCAGTTTCCACCCAAAAGCCGGACCGGCTCCAGATCTATCAACCGATCCGACTTTTTTCGATCTTGTCAGCGGCAGCTATGCACGAATCGTCGGCGAAACTCTCGTGCCGGAAATTCTGACCCGCACCGAGGCGGCACGTTGGCTCTACGAGCAGGCTCCGTTCTGCCTGCTGGCACACAACACCGAGAAGGATCCCAGATTCATTTATGGAAACAAGGCTGTACAGTGTTGTTTTGAATATGATTGGCAGGAACTGACCAACCTTCCGTCGCGCCTTTCCGCCGAGCTTCCCAATCGTGAGGAACGCAAGCGATTGCTCGAAATGGTAGAGCGTCAGGGCTTCATCAGCGATTATCAGGGCATACGCATTGCCAAGTCGGGCCGACGTTTCCGTATCGAGAACACCACCGTTTGGGAACTGCGTGACGCCGTAGGCGTGCGTTATGGCCAGGCGGCCATGTTTCGTCACTGGGAAAATCTTTGAAAAATCAGTTTAGTATAGGAAAATCCTCACCGCCCGGGAACGATCCCGTGGCCAATGTTAACGGCCATCTTGCTACCGGATAAGCAGCGCCATGCTGTAAAGACCGAATGCGAACACGGTGTGGCCAATGAGGTTCAGTGCTCGAACCTGCATGGCATTGGGCAATTTCGAAGCCGCCCAGCCAATGCCCAGGCCGGGCTGAAGCAGAAACCAGCCAGCCCCAACGGTGACGAGCCCTACGATCCAGGCCGGTATGAAGGTTGGCTCAGCCAACCAGCCAACACCTGCGAAAATCACAAGGATCAAACCATATAAGACGCCGACCGCGTAGTGGCCGATCCAGCCCAGCGCCAGTTCATGAACGTAGGGTTTGGCCTTGCCTATATCTTCGTGGAAGACCTTTCCATATTGCAAGTGCCAGAACCACCTGCCGACCATAGCCCAATTCGGCGGAGCAAGCCCGAAGATCCGGTTCAGCATGATCGCCCAGATATCCAAGAGGGCGGTCGCGCCGATCCCGATCACGACGGAGCGCCACAGAGCGTCAAGCATTTTGGATGTCCTGAGGAGAATGGAAGGGACCGAGGATTGGTCTGAACAATCCTATAACGCTGTCACACAGAAAGCGAAGCGCCTTGGCTTCCAATTCTCCAAAAAAACAGGACATTACCCCAGCATAACCTCTGCTTCCTCAGGCGTAGGGGTCAGAATTCGGCGAGCAAGGTCGACCAAATAGCCGGCGCGCGCCAGCACAGCAACTTCCCCCCGGAAGTCATAGTCCTGCTCCGGGCGACGCCAGGGGCCGATGCGTTTGCGCTGTGCGAAAAGAGCGGCGGAGCGTTCTTCACTTTCGTTCGCGTCGTCGGCGTCGAAGGCTGCGGCAATGAGGAGGCGATCGATCCCCTTGGCGCCAGGGGCCGCGCCGATTCGACGCCGGGACAGCCCCTTGCCCCTGCCGGAATGAATACGCGCTTCCATGAAGGCTGCGTTGTCGACAAAGCCATTGCGCCGGCAATAGTCGATAGTCCTCTCGATCATGCCGGTCGCATCAACCTGCGGCCTCAGCTTGCGTTGCGCCCGGCGGGCAAGAACACGCTTGAGATTGGCGAAACTGGTGATGCGCTGGCCGAGATAATGCAGCGCCGATTTACGCATCAAGCCTTCTTCCCGCGTGAGATTCTCGGACAAAGGCGATGGTCCACCCAGCATCTCCACTTCCGCTCCAATCGTGCGCTGATTCGGTTCAAAAAAAGAAACTTGCCGCATCTTGTTGCGTGGCGCCATCATTGCCCGATGAATAACAGCGGAGCCCTTGCGATGACCACGCATGACGACCATCCCTGGAAACATGACGGAGTCCGCGTTATCCCCGGCGGCGAGCTCGACCCCAATACTGCGCAGACGCCAGGCATGGATCGCAAGGCCGCAATCAATTTCGCCCGCGTCGGTGCCCAGAAGATCTGGGCCGGCACGGTAACCATCCACCCCAATGCAAAGACGGGCGCGCATCACCACGGGCACCTCGAAAGCGTCATTTATGTCATCAAAGGGCGTGCCCGCATGCGTTGGGGTGATCATCTCGAATTCGTGGCCGAGGCCGGCCCGGGCGATTTCATCTATGTCCCGCCCTATGTGCCGCATCAGGAGATCAATGCCAGCCCGAACGACGTGCTCGAATGTGTGCTGGTGCGCAGCGATGGCGAGGCGGTTGCCATCAATCTCGACATCGAGCCTGTCGAGAAGCCCGAGACCATCCGATGGATCGATCCGATCCATCGTCACTAGAGCAGCGCGCCGAAAGCGGACGCCGGTTTATGGAAAAAAAACGATGCGATAACAATAAGTTATAGCATCGAACTTGATTCATAAATCGACTCAGAGGCGTTAGTTGTGTTGGCTTGAGATCATCCGCGTTCAAGCGCGAGATAATCACCTTTCGGCGCAGATTATCTACACCTGTCCACTCGCTCCGGCTCACGGCAGACGAGACAGGGCGCAAATTATCCGCCAAGGGCCCATGCTCCTGAGGTTGGTCGCACGCTGAGGTATCGAGACGATCCGGCCTCGGGGGGTGTCAAGGACCATTGCACTACGCTGGTGCAGCAGTGAGCCTTTAGTCGGTATTTTCGCGACGAGCGAAAGTCGCGCACCCGATGAGATAGGCCGTCCAGAGTAATTGTCGCGGACAGCCAGTACAGTCCGCGATAGGCCGATTTTGGGTCGTGGTAAGCATCACTAGCTCAGTGAGTGGATTCGAATCTCTCCATTGTTCAAAAAGCACGCCTTATTGAACAACTTCAGGTCCAGCGGATTCGGCAGCCGGACATCCAGCATATCAGGGTACGGCTTCTTCGATGGATCGTATGAACGGTCAATCTGGGATATGAAAACCATCACGAGTCCTCGATCCCGCGCGAATGATCTCAATGCGCTAACTTGCACTGCCAATGAGGGATTTTCACGTTTTTGATCAAGCAACTGAAGGTAATCTATGATCACCAGCGTGCCTCGAGACGCAGATACCAGCGTCGTCATGATGTAATCAGCGCTTATGGCATCGGAGCAGTCGAATTCGAATAGGCTGGCGAATTGTGCCGGCTCCGTGCCAATCGCCCGGAATCGCTCCAAGATGTCTTTCTGGGTGTATTCCAGCGTGAAAAATACCCCCCGACCGCCGGATTTCATCGCTTCAACGGTGAGTCTGAGTGCCATGAGGGTTTTGCCTTGGCTTGGTCGAGCACCGACCAGCACCAGATCGCCCTGCGCAAGTCGCCCAAACAATTCGGCGGCCGGTGTCAACGCGGCGTGCCGGGCTGCGAGCAAGCTCCAGCCGCTATAGCCTTCTTGGATGGCAACGCGATCAAGCGCTTCATGCAGTGGAAGGGCAGCCTCGCGAGCCAATAATTTGGCTCTGCGCTTCAAATGGTAGATCGGTGCGGACAGCCTCATCGGTAACCTCCTACAGCGAGCGGAATTTGCAATCCCTCCTTTTGCTTTTGCTCGCACAGTCGGTTCAGCGATCAGACAGCCCCGTATGAATTTTACTTTCCCATTCGGAGGGGGGAGGCGCGGGCCAGGCCAGAATCGGATCATAGCTCAATCTTTGCGCATCGAAAATCGCGTGCACCCGGTTCAAATGAAAAGTCTTTGTGAGACGATTCCTGCCGCCCCCCTTTCGCGAAACTCGGCGATGACCAGCGGGTCCAGCGGGTCCTTGGTCGATCGCCACGGGCAGTCGAGCCTCGCTCGCGACACAAGCACGACCGATCAGCATGAGCAAACCGCCAGTCACAGATAAGGCGAGCCGAAGATGGCGTTGATCTCGCGCCCAAGCGCCGAGAATCCCACGCCACCACAACTAGGCCAGAGCGATGTTGCCGCGACGAGGCTTGCTTGACAGGGGCGGCCCGAACGCGCACCAGACACATATTCCTGTCAGGCGGTGCGTATGCCCTTTTCCCTGGTTATTTTCGATTGTGACGGCGTGTTGGTCGACAGCGAAATCCTGTCGGCGGAGGTCGAAGCGGAGGCGTTGAGCCATCTCGGCGTTCCCGTGACCTCGCAAGATGTCATGAACCGCTTCCTGGGACTTACGCAGGCCGAACTCGAGCGTAAGTTCGAGCGAGAATACGGCATCAGGTTGCCACCTGATCATGCCCAGACTACCAGCCAGATGCTGCGCAAGGCCTATCTCACGCGTCTCGATCCGGTTCCAGGCGTTAGGAAGGTGATCGAGGAGCTTGCGGTTCCCTTCTGTGTCGCGTCCAACAGTCCACCGTCAAAGCTCGGTCTCGGGCTCAGCGTCACCAATCTCTTCGAACTGGTCTACCCGAACATTTTCTGCTCGAAGCTGGTGGCCCGTGGTAAGCCGGCACCGGATCTGTTTCTATACGCGGCGAAGACGATGGGCGCCGATCCCGCGCGTGCCGTGGTGGTGGAAGATAGCGTCGTCGGCATCAAGGCAGCCAAGGCGGCGGGAATGCTTGCCATCGGCTTTGTCGGAGGCCTTCATCACATGCCGCCGAGCGACCAGGCTCTCATCGCCGCGGGCGCCGACCACATTGCCCAAACGATGGAAGATGTGCAGGCGCTGATCACTGCTTGACCATGTGCCGAAGCCGGGGCAGCATCCGGCTTGCAAAGTCAATCGTCCGAAATACGCCCGCCTCTCAGGGATTTGACGCTTGACCGGCGCGCCTTGGATTCAAGCCGCCGGGCGTTCGCCGCACGGCTCGGTCGCGTCGCCTTGCGCGGCGGCGGTGGTGGAATCGCGGCTTCACGCAGCAAGGCCACCAGCCGGTCGACAGCGTCCTGGCGGTTGCGCTCCTGTGTACGAAAACGCTGCGCGACGATCACGATGACGCCGTCCTGGGTGAGCTTCCTGCCCGCCAGC
>Ga0206796_1143_pt1 | contig 14899 bp, 13 predicted proteins | sample Alteio_BWOrgCont_68_FD_152895 | JGI IMG/M metagenome (GOLD analysis project Ga0206796, IMG submission 152895) | Enriched cells from forest soil in Barre Woods Harvard Forest LTER site, Petersham, Massachusetts, United States -... | ecosystem: Environmental > Terrestrial > Soil > Temperate forest >...
TATAAAACCCAAACTTATATCTAAAAATACACCAATAAAACTATTAATATCTTCACTAATTCGTTGATCTGGATTATCCATTATTTGGGTTAAAAAACGGCTTTTATAATAAGCTTTATAGCGTAACCAATTTTCAACATAATAGCGAGTTAGCCATTTACGCCATCTAATTTCTAAAAATCTTAGAATATAAGATGATAGAACATTAAATAAAATATAGAAAAATGCAATATAACAAAACTTGCGGATAGCATACATAAATCCAATTTTATCAAAATGTTGCAACGTCTCATAAAATACATTATTCCATTTATTAAATAAAACTGACACGTATATCACTAATAAATTAAAAATAATCACTAAACTAACTAATGCTAGTGCTATATATTTTTCTTCACTCTGCCAATACGGTTTAGCTAAAAACCATGCATCCTTAATCCAAACAAGTGGATTGCGATTAAAAGTGGTCTGGCGATTATCCATAAATATCAATTCTTCTAAAAATATTGTCATTGCGAGTCGACAAAGTCAACGTGGTACTCTTAAATTAAATGTTACTACAAAACCTTCTGTAAAATCTATGATTTCTCGTAATGATCATCCACATTAACTAAAAAATTAGCATATATTGTTTGTACTACACTAAGGCCCACAATTGCTGCCGTCTCGGCCCGTAAAATATTTTGACCCAATTGCATCATCTGATAACTATGCATGATGGCTAATTCAACCTCGCTTGAAGTAAATCCACCCTCTGGTCCAACGAGTAGGAGTAGACTCTTTGGCATAATTTTAGCTAATTTACTCTTGGTATTTTGGGGTGAACAAATCAGCTTTAGTTCAATATTACTATACATATCAAGTAACTGGTTAAAGGCAAGTGGTTCACTAATTTTAGCTAAAATATTACGCCCACATTGCTCAGTGCTGCTAATTATAATATTATGCCAATGCAATAGACGATTTGAGACTTTATCTGCAGCAATCTGCTTCGAGCGTTCACTAATTATAGGAATAATTTCATTAACTCCAAGTTCAACTGCTTTTTGTATAACTAAGTCCATTTTATCATTAGCAATCAAGCATATGGCCAGTTTAATTTCTAACTTACTAAGCTTAGTCTGAATTATTTTAGTATGCACCCAAACTTTAACTAAGCGCTTATCCAAGACCATAAGAGTTGCAAGATATTCGTTCCCATCACCATTAAATAAAGCAATCTCTGAGTTAACGTAGAGGCGTAAAACTTTTATATGCCTAACAACTGCAAGTGGTAAAGTTAACTCTTGCTTTTCTTCTAAGATTAAATTAACATAAAATCTAGGCACAGCTTACCCATTATGCAGAAGTGGTTTTAAATTGGTAACAATTGCATGACGAATCCGCCCGGTTAGAGCTTCAGGTGTTTCATCATCAATTACATAAATTGGTTGGCCAATTACTACCGAGACCACACCCGGGTAAAGAAAAAAACTACCTTTAGGCATTAAATATCCAGCATTATGCGCTACTGGAATGATTGGTAACCTAAGAGATAACCCCATTTTCCCCACTCCATATTTATAAGGTTTTTCTATTCCTGGAGCAACTCGCGTTCCTTCAGGGAAAACTAAAATCCAAAAATTTTTCTTAACTCGGTCAGTACTTTGTTGTAATACCTGTTTAGCTGCTGAAATCCGATCCGAACGATTAATCGCTATTGGTGATACAGCCGCCATGGCCCAACCAAAAAATGGGATACGAAGTAACTCACGCTTTAAAATCCACACATGCTGAGGAAAAATTGTTAAAAAAGCCACTGTTTCCCAGGTAGATTGATGATTACTTGCAATGATTGCTGGACCTGGAACTAAATTATCCAAGCCTTGAACCACATAATTAACTCGACATAAATGTTTAGCTAAAAAAGTAAATAATACTCCCCATTGTATGGTCCATTTATGCCGCGTCTTAACACTAACTAACATTAAAAAAAGTGTGGCTATACTTACCATTATTGCTGAAAAAGCCATAATTGCCCATAATATACTTGAACTTACTACTACTGCTAACGTCTTCTTATTCTTCATAATGATCTAACTTTCTTGCATAATTAAGTACTCACTCACTTCAAGCAGATTTTCAAAAATTAAGGTATTAGGCGGCAGATTATTTTTAACTAAAGTTTTTTTGCCATTGCCAGTTTTTACTAGAAACGGTATACCGCCCGCAGCATAAATGGCTTGTAAATCGCGCTCACTATCACCTACCATTATTACACTATCTAGATTATCAATATTAAAGCGCTCACAAATATCAAAAATCATTTTTGGTTTAGGCTTACGACAGTCACAATTATCTGTGGGTTTATGTGGGCAACAAAAAATAGCAGCGATTTCACCACCAGCTTGGCCAACTAACTTATGCATTTTACTATGAATTATGTTTAATTCTTCCAGTGTGAATAAGCCACGACCAATACCGGATTGATTAGAACAAACCACAACAGTATAACCACTTTGAGTTAGATTGGCAATAGCTTCAAGACTTTCAGGAATTGGTTCCCATTCATCAAGATTTTTTATATACTCATCACTATCGTAATTAATTACGCCATCTCGATCTAAAATAATTAACTTCACACCATTAACCTCTAGTAGTTATAGTTCCGATAATTTACAATAATAATTTAAAAACGTATTTAATCGAAGGAGTAATCCTAGTCGATTATTTTGCAAAGCAATATTATCGACTATTACCATCACATTATCAAAAAAACTTGTCACTGGAATATTAAATTTAGCTAGTGTAATAAAATAATTATTCCAATCACCCTCTCGTCCATACTGAATGGCTATGGTCTCAGTCTCTCGTAACAATTTAAATAAAGTTTGCTCAGCACTCTCACTTAATAAATCTTCAGCAACATCTAAGCTGATAGTGATGGAAGCATTTTTCTTTAAGATATTTTCAATGCGTTTATTAGCAGTTAGTAATGGCTGATTTTTCTCGTCACTCGCAAATTTTTGTAATTTTTCTAATAAGCTCGGTAGATAAGTAAAAGTTCGAGGCTTTAAAATACATACACTTTGCACACAATTAGTGGCAAAACCTTTTTCCGTAGTTAAATAATTATATAAGCGGTTTAAGATAAATGCATAAACTTCATTTACTGTATTTACCTCTAAATTTAACTCAGCAAATATAGTAAAAGTTAAATATAACAGTTCATCCACATTTAAATTTTCTTCAAGAAGAATCCGAACAATACCAAGTGCTGCACGACGTAAAGCAAACGGATCTTTATCTCCAGTCGGCATTAGCCCAATTCCCCATACCCCAACTAAGGTTTCAAGTTTATCAGCTAAGGCCATGATGGTGGAGAGAGGGCTATCAGGTAACTTATCACCACTAAAACGCGGGTAATAATGTTGTTCAATGGCATTAGCTATCTCTGGTTTCTCACCTTGATTTAATGCATAATATTTACCCATAATTCCTTGCAATTCAGGAAACTCACCGACCATTTCACTAGTTAAATCAGCTTTAAGCAAATAAGCGGTATGGCTAGCAGTTGCTGAGGAAAAATTCATTAGTTTAGCTATTTGCATAGCAATATTTTGTAGGCGTATACTGCGCTCGAGTTGGGAACCTAATTGATTATGATAAACAATTTTAGCTAACTTTTCAACAAAATTACCCAATGGTCGTTTTTTATCCACCTCATAGAAAAATTTTGCATCACTAAGGCGTGCAGCTAAAACCTTTTGGTTACCTTGAATAATTATTTCAGGCTGAGGGGATGCTATATTTGCCACAAAAAGAAATTTATTACTTAATTTGTTATCTGTATCTAACAGCGCAAAATATTTTTGGTGTTTGGCCATGGATAAGATCAAACATTCTTGAGGGACTTCTAAAAATTTGCGCTCAAACTCACCCTGGAGTATTACTGGATATTCAACTAGTGCGGTTACTTCATCAAGTAATCCAGGAATTAGCTGTAAAACTAAATTTAACTTTTTAGCCTGGAGCACTAACTGGTCTTGAATTACTTCACGTCGCTTCGCAAAATTAGGCAGAACCTTACCTTGTTCTTCAATTTGCACTAGATAGCTGGTAGCACTCTTAATCACTATTTTACCTTGGCTCATAATGCGATGGCCAAACGTATAGTTAACCGGAATTAAACCCCAAGGTAGTTTAAATTTAGGATTATCACATAGGATTTGATCACTATACAAGATCATTAAGTTATGTACCGGACGGATAAATTGGTAATCTTTACCTTGCTCATCTGGCTTACCCCAACGCATATTTTTAGCAACTGGCAACTTTTGTAATGCAGTTAAAATGATCTCGGGTAGTCCATCTTCAAGAGTATGACTTAACTCTTGATATTTAGCATAAAAATAACCATCATCACGTTGTTCTAACTCTTGCCAATTAGATATCTTGCAGGATTTGGCAAAACCTAATAAAGCTGGAGTGGGTTGATTATTCTTTAAGCCCTGTAGAATAGATGGGCCTCGGCGAAAATGTTGTTTTCCTAATGCAACATGTTTAACTTTAGTAAAGATAACACCAAATCTTCTAGGTGTCACAAAAAACTCATAAGAAATTTCAGTTTCTGATAAATATGGCCCAAGATAAGCACGTAAATTCCTAGCAAAGGCTTCGCCAATATTTTTTTCTAGATTAAGTGGGGGCAACTCTTCAGTTAAAAACTCAATTAATAAATCTGCTTCTTCAACTGCACTACTTAACATACTGTGTCCTTTACCTTCCAAAACCCAGATTTTATCATTTATCAGTCCAATCAATAAATTTATTCAAAAATTGCAGTCTATGTGAAGGATGGTTTTAATGAATTTGGCAAAACTAATCTGGATAAATTTAAAAAAAACTTATAGATGTATTATAATTAGGCCTTAAATGATTTAATAAGCCCGGACTGACATGTGTACTTGATCCGGAATAACCAAAGACTTGATTAATAAACTTCATTCCTAACTAATATATTCTGAAAGGTGTAATAAATATGTCATTAATTCCTAGTGCATTTGCCGAAGGCACCACTAAAGCCTCAGCTGGACAATTTAACTACGTATCATTTTTACCTATGGTCATTATTTTTGTTTTATTCTGGTTTTTACTAATTCGCCCGCAACAAAAAAAAGCTAAAACCCATAATCAAATGTTAACGGAACTGCAAAAAGGGGATGAAGTAATTACTAGTAGTGGTATTTTAGGTAGAATTTCCAAAATCGAGGATCAATTTATCTTATTAGAAGTTGCCAATAATGTGATAATTACAGTACAAAAAAGTACAGTTGGAGCTAAAGTAGAAAAAGGTACTCTAAATAAAACCGTGCTTTAAACCATAAGAAGCTTCTTACTTAACTTAACCGAAATCTGAACGGTTCATTTTTGGGCATTACAGAATATGACTAAATATCCTTTGTGGAAATATCTTATTATCCTTGCTGCTGTAATTATTAGTTTTGTGTATACTCTACCTAACTTTTATGGTGAAGTTCCTGCCGTACAAATTTCAAGTAATAGCAACGGAACAATTGTTGATACTAATACTTTAGCCACAATTGATGCGAATTTAGCCCAAAATGATATAACTCCAGTTGGTGAGATATTTGATGGTAAAACTTTAAAACTAAAGTTTTCGGATACCGATACTCAATTAAAAGCTCGGGATTTAGTTCAAACACAGTTGGGAGAACGTTATATAGTAGCACTTAATCTGGTCTCAGCTTCTCCAGAATGGTTAAGTAAAATCTATGCTAACCCCATGTTTTTAGGGCTTGACTTGCGCGGTGGGGTGTATTTTCTACTTGAAGTAGATATGAATGCCGCAATCAAAAAAACTTTAGACAAGTATGCTGGAGATATTAAGCGTGATTTACAAAAAAATCTAATTCGCTATGGTAATATAGGAGTTAATAATAACAGTGTGGTTCTGCAATTTCGTGATATAAATACAGCAAATCAAGCCTATACTCAATTACACCAAGATTTACCAGATATTCAAATACTAAATAATGGCTCATCTAGTTTAAGTGCTATAATTTCAGACATTGAAATCCAAAAAATTAAAGAAGCCGCAGTCAAACAAAACATGCTAATTCTGCATAACCGTGTAAATGAATTAGGTGTGGCTGAACCAATAATCCAACAGCAAGGCCCGAACCGGATTGTGGTTGAATTACCTGGAATACAAGACACTGCTCGAGCTAAAAACATTTTAGGCCGTACTGCAACTCTTGAAGTACATATGGTAGATGATATTCCAGCTGATCAAAACTTAACCTCAGCTAATCTGCCAGATGGTACCGAACTTTTAGATAATCCGGATCCAAATAGTCAAAACACTAAAATCTTGATTTACAAAGATGTAGAATTAACTGGAGATAATATCACCGACGCTTCTCCCGGCTTTGATGAAGATGGTAGTCCCGCAGTTAATATTCGCTTAGATAATGTTGGTGCAGCAATTTTTAAACAAATAACTGGCGAGAATATTGGTAAACGAATGGCCATGGTCTTAGTAGATAATGGAAAGAGCGAGGTAGTAACAGCTCCAGTAATTAGAGCTGAAATTGGCGGTGGACAAGTACAAATTTCCGGTGCCATGAATGTACAGCAAGCTAACGATGTAGGCTTATTGCTTCGTTCTGGTTCTTTAGCTGCACCGATGAATATTATTGAAGAACGTACCGTAGGACCGTCTTTGGGCAAAGAAAATATTGCTAAAGGTTTTCGCTCAGTACAATGGGGCTTTGCGGCCCTTGCTTTATTTATGATAATTTACTATAGAATATTTGGAGTTATTTCGGTAATCTCACTAGCTATTAATCTATTGTTGCTAATTGCTCTATTGTCTATGTTACAAGCAACCCTTACTTTACCTGGAATTGCTGCAATTGCTCTAGCTTTAGGGATGGCAATTGATTCTAATGTACTGATTAATGAACGAATCCGTGAAGAGTTAAGAGCCGGGCGTAAACCGCATATCGCTATTCAGTCAGGCTATGAACGCGCGTGGGCAACAATTATTGATTCTAACGTAACGACTCTAATTGCAGGATTGGCATTACTTGCTTTTGGTTCAGGTCCAATTAAAGGTTTTGCGGTGGTTCATTGTTTAGGCATTTTGACTTCAATGTTTAGTGCGGTTTTAGTTTCACGCGGAATTGTAGCATTCTTATATGCTAATCGACGTATTAAAAAATTATATATATGATAGGCAGGAATAACTATGGAGTTGTTTAGATTTAAAAAAGATATTCCGTTTATGAGTTATGGAAAAGCTACTACTGCAATTTCATTAATAACTTTTATTTTAGCAATATTTTTTATGTTTTCTAAAGGATTAAATTTATCAGTAGAGTTCACTGGTGGAACTTTAATGGAAGTATCTTACTCTCAAGCAGTAGATTTAAATAAAATCCGCTATCAGCTAGAAAATCAAGGTTTAGAACAAGCACAAGTGCAAAATTTGGATAGTGCAAATAATGTAATGATTCGTCTGCAAAATAAAAAATCTATAAACTCGGCATCATTATCTAACCAAGTATTTGCAATAATCTCAACTGATGGTCCAAACCCACAATTAAAAAGTGTGGAATTCATTGGTCCTGAAGTTGGACAAGACTTGGTAACCAATGGCTTACTAGCAATGTTATTTGTATGTATTGGAATTATGACTTATCTAGCCATGCGTTTTGAATGGCGATTTGCTATAGCCGCAATTCTAGCTAATTTACATGATGTAGTAATTATTTTGGGTTGTTTTGCTTTCTTTCAATGGGAATTTTCATTAACGGTATTAGCAGCAGTGCTTGCCGTACTTGGATATTCAGTAAATGAATCCGTGGTCGTATTTGACCGGATTCGTGAAAATTTTAGAACTATCAGAAGTGGTAGTATAGCACAAATTATTAATAATGCTATTACCGTAACTATGAGTAGAACGGTAATCACTCATGGTTGTACCGAAATGATGGTTTTATCTATGTTCTTTTTTGGTGGTCCAAGTTTGCATAATTTTGCCCTAGCTCTAACCATTGGCATCTTATTTGGAATTTATTCTTCAGTACTCGTAGCCTCACCAATTGTAATATGGTTGGGTGTATCCAGAGCAAATTTGGTAAAACGGGTAAAAAGTAAAGAAGAAGCTGTCGTATAATCTGTATACCTTTTTAAAACCATTCTAACTTAAGGTTAATTAATGCAATTTATTGAGCTAATTCTTCATTTAGATACATATTTAGTCCAAGTAGTAAATACCTACCATCATTATTTTTATGTAATTTTGTTTTTAATTATTTTCTGTGAAACAGGTTTAGTCGTAACTCCATTCCTACCTGGAGACTCACTCTTATTTTTGGCTGGTGGCTTGGCGGCCAATGGTAGTCTAGAATTCTATATTTTAATCATAACCATCTTTGTTGCCGCATTCTTAGGCGATAACAGTAATTTCTTTATTGGCAAATTCTTAGGTGATACCTTATTTAAAAATCCGCGTTCCAAGATTTTTCGTCGAGATATTTTAAAAAAAACTCATGACTTTTATGAGCATCATGGGCGTAAAACCGTTATTATTGCTAGATTTGTACCTCTTATTCGAACTTTTGCTCCATTTGTTGCTGGGATCGGGCATATGCAATATATGCGTTTTATTGGTTTTAGCCTAATTGGATCATTGTTATGGACCGGTATATTTTTAGGTGGTGGTTATTGGTTTGGCAATGTTCCAATTATTCGTACTCACTTATCCATAGTTATTTTAGTAGTTATGCTTTTATCCATAATTCCTATCATAAAAATGCTAGTAAGTGAAATAAGGCAAAGTAAGGCATGACTAGGCCACTACGTACTATAAAAAGCTTTGTCTTACGCCAAAGTAAAATTACTCCTGGACAACAACAAGCACTAAACCAATTAATGCCAAAATTTGGCATCTCCTATCAAGAGCAGCTGCTTGAATTAAGCCAAGTATTTGGGCGGAATAGTCCAAAAATCGTTGAAATTGGTTTTGGCATGGGCCATGCAACTTGGCAAATGGCAAAAAATAACCCAGGCAATGATTATTTAGGCATTGAAGTACATAGTCCTGGGGTTGGTTCTTTATTAATGCTGGCTAAAGAACATGCTATACCAAACTTACGCATAATACACCATGATGCACATCAGGTAATTCAAGATATGTTAGTTGATAATACAGTTACTGGCTTTAATCTTTATTTTCCTGATCCATGGCCCAAGAAGCGCCATCATAAACGCCGCATTATTCAAGTGGAATTTATAGAGCTCTTATGTACTAAACTCAAAAGCAATGGTTATATTCATCTAGCCACCGACTGGGAAGAATATGCAATTTGGATGCTAAATGTTTTAGCTCACAATTCTAAATTAGTCAATCAAACGCTAAACCCTGATTTCAGCTCACTTAAAGCACAGCGACCACAGACTAAATTTGAAGAGCGTGGCCAAAATTTAGGCCACCCAATATGGGATTTGATATTTAACAAAGTTTAATTGAAAGGTAAATAATAATGAAAAAACTATTAGAATTCCTGCAGAATCAAGTATTTAACTCTAGGACAATTGTTTTTGAAGAACGGTGTTTATACTTAATAGACAAGAAATTTGACGAAATAAATCGAGCCAAAGACGCAGGTTATATAAGAAGTATATTGTTTTTAATCATTGGCTTAAGCCTAGCAAGCAATATATTTGCAGCAAATCTTGCTGATAAATATATTGCTCTTGATGGACATAAAATTCACTATTATGTGACTGGTACTGGTAAACCCGTGGTATTATTAACTGGTTATGGGGTTACGACTAATTTTTGGTCAGCACCTTTTATCCAATGCTTAGCCCAAAATAGAACTGTTTACTTACTTGATTATCAAGGGATTAATACTGGTAGTCCAGCAAGTCCACAACTAAGTATAAAGATGATGGCGGATGATACTAATCGCACCATTGAAAAATTACACTTAGATCATCCTGAAGTTGTAGGTTGGTCCATGGGGGGAACCGTTGCCCTGCAATTAGCTTATACTTATCCACATTCAATTTCTGAGTTAGTTTTAATTTCACCCGCACTACCCACTGCAAATATTGATAACCCATTGCCCCACCCAATACCCAAATTAAATTCTGCAGATGATGTATTAAATTTTGTTTTTGCCAATAATATTTATAATTATAAAAAAAGTTACTTAAATCAATATAAAGCTCAAATACTTAACCCAGATAAACTACTTTTTCCTGATCATGCACAAACTAGTTTAGAGAGAATAGCGATTAAAAGTTGGGTTATCAATCTTAATAATTTAAGTAATTTATACCACACTCAAACTCCAGCTAAATTTATTTTAGCTGACAAAGATATTATGTTAAACCATGAAGAGCAAGCTACACTATTAAAAAATTATGCAAATAGTACAATTATTATAGTAAAAAATAGTGGCCATGCGATTTTTTATCAATATCCAAAATATGTTTGCCAAGAAATTTTAAATTAGATGTTTAATCCAAGTTTGGTGGAGGTACGTAATTTTTTCTTTAATATCTGGGATAAAGCTAAGCATACACAAGAATTAACTGATTTAGAAAAAATTGCGTATAGTATAATTTTGGAACACCCGGAATATCACTATATTTTAGAAGATAGAGTACAATATTTAGAGTTTGAATGGACTCCGGAAATGGGACAAACCAACCCATTTTTGCACTTGAGTATGCATTTAACTATTTTGGAACAGCTCTCAATTGATCAACCAGCTGGAGTTAAGCAATTTTATCAAGAGTTGTGTAATAAAGAAAGTGCTCCTCATCAAGCCCAACATGCATTGATGGAATGTGTGGGTGAAATGTTATGGCAGGCAAATGCCAATGCTACCAATTTGGATGTAAATGTATATTTTAACTGTATTAAATATAAGCTCGGAAAAAGTAACGTATCGTTATTATAGAAATAAAATGACGTACAATCTCTTATATATCGTCATTGTAAGCCTTGTATAACAAAGTGTGGCAATCTATTTAATTATGGAGAAGATTGTTACGAATTTCTATGAAATTCTCGCGATGACCAATAGATTAATTGGGAAATTAACACATGCAAAAAAAATCACCACGCCACTTAGCTCGTAGTCTTGCAGTACAAGGAATCTATGCCTATAAACTTAATCAAAATAGCATATTAGAAATTGAAAATTATTTGGCCATTACTGATGCTGCAATTTATCATAAAGCTAATAATGCATTAATGCATTATTTATTAGAAGAAAGTATTAATCAGTTTGACTCTCTCTTGCCACTTTATACTCCATACTTACACCGTAACTTATCTGAAGTTAATTTAATTGAACAAATAATTTTAGTCATTGCAGCACTTGAATTAACCTGTAATCTAAGTGTTCCAGCTCCAGTCATAATTAATGAAGCCATTGAATTAGCTAAATTATATGCCGCACCTGAATCTTATAAATTTATTAATAGTTTAGTCGATAAACTAGCAAGTGTGACCAGATTAAAATAGCTATTACTACTCTCCACCATACCACAAGATATAATGTAATCTTACAATTTGATCCACACTCATGAAATAGTTAGGTTACAATATCCATATGGTAACTGGATGTTAAAAAGTGAAATCATAGATAATGCAAATTGACCAAAATATAATTGATGAAGTCATAGCTCGTTCCGATATTGTGGAAGTAATTGGCAAAAGTCTTAAGCTCAAACGTTCTGGAAGTAATTATTTTGCTTGTTGTCCATTTCATAAAGAAAAATCTCCCTCATTTTCTATTAATACCACTAAACAATTCTTTCATTGTTTTGGCTGTGGCGAATCAGGTAATGTAGTTACCTTTGTCATGAAATATAATAGCTTAGACTTTGTTGATGCAATCAAGTCATTAGCCGCAAATTATGGCGTACATATTCCAGAAAATATAGTCAAACTATCGAAACAGGAAGTACAACAACAGAAAGAACGTCAAGCTACACTAAATGATACCTTAAGCAAAACTGTACAATTTTATCGTAACAATTTAGTTAATTCAAGTTTAGCTGGGCATTATTTAAAAAATCGTGGCCTATCCGATTCAATAATCCAGCACTTTTTACTTGGTTATGTACCCAATCAAAATACCGCCTTAGCTAGTTTATTTTCTGATTATGCAAGGAACCAATTTTTAATTGATGCTGGATTAGTAGTTAAAAGCGAGAATGGAAATTTATATGACCGTTTTCGTGAGCGGATTATATTTCCAATTCGGAATACTCGCGGCGACATCATTGCTTTTGGTGGGCGAATTATTGCCAAAGGTGAACCGAAATACCTTAACTCACCTGAAACCTCTTTATTTAACAAATCTCAAGAATTATATGGCTTATATGAAGCACAAAAATCTATTCGCGATAAAAATTATGCCATTGTAGTTGAAGGCTATATGGATGTAATCGCCTTAGTTCAATTTGGAGTAGATAATGTAGTAGCTACCATGGGTACAGCAGCAACTGAAGAACAAATTAAAAAACTTTTTCGCGGCTGCGATGAAATTTATTATTGTTTTGATGGAGATAAAGCTGGACGTAAGGCTGCCTGGCGCGCATTAGAACGCTCAATTTCACTGATAACAGATACTAAAACCGTGCATTTTTTGTTTTTACCTGAAGAACATGATCCAGATAGTTTCATTCGGAAGCAAGGCGTTGATACATTTAATACTCAACTTAAACATCACTCCTTATCCATGTCGGGATTTTTGCTCAATCAATTATCGAGTGAAGTTAATCTTAATACCGATGAAGGTAAAGCCAAGTTAATTAGTTTAGCTAAACCGTATATTGAGCAAATCAAAGCTTTAGCCTTACAAGTCATGCTAAAAAAACAATTAGCTAATTTAGTTGAGTTAGAACCAGGTGTGTTAGAAAGCATTTTAAATAATCGTTCACGTTATGCTTTTTATAATAGTAAATGGAATAAGAATCAAGTTAGACAACTTGAACCACGTAAAATCCCAAAAATTAATACTCTTGAACTACTAATTAAAAATGCACTAAATAATATTTCGTGGGTTATAAACTATCGTTTGCCTGATGAAATTGGTAGCTATAGTCGCGAAATTCAAGAATTAGTCTTATTCCTTGATTTTATTAGCAATACTTATAATGAAAATGATAAAATAGAGCTTTCTTTAATTAAAGATAATATTGAATTAAGTAATTTAAATTTAGATAAGATTTATGCTAAAGAACACAGCATCAAATTTAGTGAAGAAGAATTTAGGCAAATTTTAGATCGACTCTTTGGTTTTAGCCCACAAACAGCAATTAGAATCCCTAAAATTCCTATGAAAGGCATAAATGAACAATAATCAGACCAAAATTTCAACCATTCAGCTCGTGTTATTATCTACCGGTAGCATAATTGGTGCTGGATGGTTATTTGCTCCTTATTACGGGTTTCAAACTGCTGGGGTAGGCGTATTAATTGCCTGGGTAATTACAGCGATACTTACTGCAATAATTGGCTTTTCCTTTGCTGAAGTAGCAAGCTTATTACCCATTGTTGGAGGAGTCTCACGCTTTATTGGAGTTACCCATAATAAAACCATAGCATTTATTTTCTTAGGTTTAAGTTGGCTTAGCTATGTGGTTTATTTACCCATTGAAGCTCAATCTGCAATTCAATACCTGGGTTTTTGGTGGAATGGTTTAGTAAGTCATAGTGGTAATGGTGAGATAGAATTATCTAAAATGGGTTTGCTACTGGCTTTTGCCATTATAGTTGGCCTGACTTGGTTTAATACCTTCTTTATCAGTAGAGTTGCCAAAGCTAATTCTTGGGTTAGTATCTGGAAATTAATCATTCCTTTAGGCATAGCATTATTATTTATTTTTGTTTACGGTAAATCAAGTAATGTGGTGATTAACTATAAAGCCATCCCATTTTCCTTTGAAAATATTTTATTAGCCATTACCACTAGTGGGTTAGCCTTTGCTTTTAGTGGTTTTCAAAATGGTTTAGCTTTAGCAAATAATGCCAAAGATCCAGCTAAAGGGGTAGTTTATTCATTATTTTTCCCGATTGTTTTAGGTGGAATTATTTATTTTTGTCTATCTCTAGCTTTTATAACCTGTCTATCCCCCGAGAAAAAAATTGCGTTAAATGCAGTAGCACCCTTACTCGGGTTGGTTACATTATTTGCTGTACATACAATTTATGTAGTTTTATTTATTGATGCCATATTAGCACCTCTAGGTACAGCTAATGTCTATACGGCTGTAACTGGACGAATATTATATGGTTTAGGTAAAGACTTTCTGCCAAATAGTATTTTAGTCCGATTAAACAAATATTCAGCACCATCGATATGTTTATGGATTAGTGGCATAATTGGCATGGGGTTTTTACTCCCATTTCCAACCTGGAAAGAACTAGTTAATTTTTTATCTTCTATTACAATATTTGCTTATCTGGCTGGTCCAATTACCTTACTAATTTTACGTTATGAATTCCCAGATCATCAACGTTACTTTAAAGTTAAAGGTTATCGAATTGTTGGCTATTTAGGCTTTGCTTGCTGTAGCCTATTTATTTATTGGTCTGGGTTAAATAACTTAAGCTGGTTATCGGCCTTACTTATAGTTGTAACTATTGGTTATGCTCTGGTGAGTAAAAAAGACTCTGTGCTTACTACTTTAAAAAATTCTTGGGTAATTATTGTTTATTTATTTGGCATAACCCTTATTTCATATTTACATCATACCAAATGGTTAGCTTTTCCTGAAGATAATGGTTTAGTTATACTCCTTGGGTTTATTTTTTGTCAATTTCTGGTGCTTACTCGTTTACCTAAAGCAGCAATAACCACTA
>Ga0206796_1144_pt1 | contig 14847 bp, 15 predicted proteins | sample Alteio_BWOrgCont_68_FD_152895 | JGI IMG/M metagenome (GOLD analysis project Ga0206796, IMG submission 152895) | Enriched cells from forest soil in Barre Woods Harvard Forest LTER site, Petersham, Massachusetts, United States -... | ecosystem: Environmental > Terrestrial > Soil > Temperate forest >...
CTGCAGTCGGTGCCTCGACATGCGCATCCGGCAACCAGGTATGCACCGGCCACATCGGCATCTTCACCGCGAAGGAGGCGAAGAAGGCTAGCCATAGATAGGTTTGCATCTGCACAGGAAAGCTATGCTTGAGCAGCACAGCGATATCGGTGGTGCCAGCCTGCCAGTACATCGCCATAATGGCGATCAGCATCAAAACCGAACCGAGCAGCGTGTAGAGGAAGAACTTGAAGCTCGCATAGATGCGCCGCACACCGCCCCAGATGCCGATGATCAGGAACATCGGGATGAGGCCACCCTCGAAGAACAGGTAGAACAGCACGATGTCGGTGGCGCAGAATACGCCGACCATCAGCGTCTCGAGCACCAGGAAGGCGATCATGTATTCACGCACGCGGGTCTGGATCGAACGCCAGCTGGCGAGGATGCAGAAAGGCATGAGTAAGGTGGTCAGCACCACGAACGGGAGCGAAATCCCGTCGACGCCCATACGGTAATTGATGGGCCCGCCTGAGGTGCCGCCGAGCCAGTTGAAGTTCTCGACGAACTGAAACTGTGTGTTCGAGGGATCGAAGGCGAACAGCGGAAACAGGGAAACGACAAAGGTCGCGATTGTGGTTCATAGCGCGATCACACGAGAATTGCGCTTGATTCCTTCCTGGTCGCCGCGCAACACCATCAAGAGCACGACACCCACCAGCGGCAGGAACGTTGTAACGGAGAGAACCGGCCATGACATCAGTGCGTGCCTCCGAGCATGGACCAGGTGAACAAGGCCGCAATGCCTATCAGCATGGCGAAGGCATAGTGATAGAGGTAGCCCGATTGCAGCTTGACGACGCCGCGCGTGACATCGACCACGCGTGCCGACACACCGTCAGGCCCGAGCCCGTCGATCGTCGCACCGTCGCCCTTCTTCCATAGGAAGCGGCCGAGCCATTTGGCCGGGCGTACGAAGGCCCAGTCGTAGATTTCGTCGAAGTACCATTTGTTGAGCAGGAAATTGTAGAGGACCGGATTCTGCTGGGCGAGGGCAACCGGCACTCTCGGGTTCACGATGTACATGTAATAGGCGACAGCCGCACCGATGAGCATCATGGTGAACGGCGCCAGATGGACCAATGCCGGCACACGCTCCATGCCTTCTATCACCTTGGTGCCCTCGCCGAGCGACACCGCCTCGCGCCAGAAGGATTCCAGCCCCTCGGCCGTGGCAAAGCTGCCATGGAAGATCATGCCGGCAAACGTCGCCCCCAGTGCGAGGACGGCGAGCGGGATCATCATCGAGAGCGGCGATTCATGGGCGTGATCATAGGTATGGGCCTCGGCGCGAGTCTCGCCATGGAACGTCATGAAGATCAGCCGCCATGAGTAGAACGAGGTCATCAACGCCGCCACCACCGTCAGGAAGAAGGCGTAAAGGCTTACGAAGCCACCGGTCTCGCTGTAGCTGGCATAAGCGGCCTCGATGACGGCGTCCTTCGAATTGAAGCCGGCGAAGCCGATTTGCGTGAAGGGCAGGCCAACCCCGGTGAGTGCAAGCGTACCGACGATCATCGCCCAATAGGTCAGTGGGATTTTCGACTTCAGGCCACCCATAACGCGCATGTCCTGCTCGTGATGCATGGCGGTGATGACCGAGCCGGCGCCAAGGAACAGCAAGGCCTTGAAGAAGGCGTGCGTGAACAGGTGGAAGATGCCGATATTATAGGCACCCACGCCCAACGCAACGAACATATAGCCGAGTTGCGAGCATGTCGAATAGGCGATGACCCGCTTGATGTCGTTCTGCACCAAGCCGACGGTCGCGGCGAAGAAAGCCGTGGTGGCGCCGATGAAGGTTACGAAAACGAGGGCGTGCGGGGCATGCTGGAACAGGGGCGACAGGCGCGCCACCATTACCACGCCGGCGGTGACCATGGTCGCAGCATGAATGAGCGCGGAGACCGGCGTCGGGCCTTCCATGGCGTCCGGCAGCCAGGTGTGCAGCAGGAACTGCGCCGACTTGCCCATCGCGCCCATGAAGAGCAGGAAGCAGGCGACTTCCAGCGCCGGCAGCTCATAGCCGAGGAAGTGGATATTCGTTGCGGCCTTCGAGCCCGCGGCCTCGAAGATCTCCTTGAAGCCAACCGTATGGAAGATCGCGAAGACGGCAAAGATACCAAGCGCGAAGCCGAAATCGCCGACGCGATTGACGACGAATGCCTTGATCGCGGCAGCATTTGCCGAAGGCTTCTTGTACCAAAAACCGATCAGGAGGTAGGACGCCAAACCCACGCCTTCCCAGCCAAAGAACATCTGCACCAGATTGTCGGCCGTCACCAGCGATAGCATGGCGAAGGTGAACAGCGACAGGTAGGCGAAGAAACGCGGACGGAACGGATCGTCTTGCATGTAGCCGACGGAATAGAGGTGGACGAGGGACGAGACGGTGGTGACCACTACCAGCATGACTGCGGTCAGCGTATCGATGCGCAGCGCCCAATCGACCTGCAACGCGCCGACATGGAACCATTCGAGCACCGGCACCGTGGTGGTCGAACCGCCAAAGCCCACCATGAAGAAAGCGATCCAGGACAGGAAGCAGGACAGAAACAGCGCCCCCGTCGTGAGATATTCCGCCATGCGGGTCTTGCCCGGCGAATGGGGGGATGCCTCGACTTCATGGTGATCATCGTGAGCACCAAGATCGTCATGGCCGCCGGCATGCGCGTCATGACCGTGGTCGTCGTGACCATGTCCAGAAGTTTGCGCAGCATCGGCCGGCGCAAACTTGAAGGTTAGCATGTCGGCAATGCCGGCGATCAGGAAGCCGAGGAGCGGCAGGAAGACAATTGCGTTATACACGCCCTCAGCCCTTCATCACGTTGATATCTTCGACGGCGATCGAACCGCGGTTGCGGTAGAACGCCACGAGAATGGCAAGGCCGATCGCGGCCTCGGCGGCTGCCACGGTAAGGATCAGCAGGGTGAACACCTGGCCCGTGATGTCGTGCAGCGCCGCTGAGAAGGCGACCATATTGATGTTCACCGCCAGGAGAATGAGCTCCACCGACATCAGGATGACGATGACATTCTTGCGGTTGATGAAAATACCGAGCACGCCGATGGTGAAGAGGATGGCGGCGACAGCGAGAAAATTGGAAAGATCGACGGCCATGTGTCAGATCCCCTGCCCTGGCTGAACCTTGCGCACTTCAATCGACTGCGCCTTGGTGCGCGCCGATTGCAGCATCGGATTTTGGCGTTTTACGCCTTCCTTGTGGCGCAGCGTCAGCACGATGGCGCCGATCATGGCAACCAACAGTACAAGGCCCGCGGTTTCAAAGAAGAAGGCATAGTGGGTATAGAGGACGTGGCCCAGTGCCTCGGTATTCGTGATAGAAGGATCAATCTGCAGCGCCTGGTTGGGCTTCACGTCGGCGATGATGGTCCAGCCGATGACCACCATAAGCAGCTCGAGCAGCACGATGAGGCCCACGACGAAGCCGATCGGCAGATATTGCAGAAAGCCCTGGCGCAATTCCGTGAAATCGACGTCGAGCATCATGACGACGAAGAGGAAGAGCACCGCGACTGCGCCGACATAGACGACGATGAGCATGAGCGCGAGGAACTCGGCGCCCGTCAGCATGAACAAGCCCGCCGCGTTGACGAAGGCCAGGATCAGATAGAGCACCGAATGCACAGGGTTGCGTGCCAGGACGACCATCAGGGCCGACGCCACGCAAACAAAGGCGAACAGGTAAAAAAAGGCTGTCGCCACATTCATGTTCAAACCCCTCTCCGGCCCGTTGCCGCGCCGTCTACTTCCGTTCTAAATCCCCGTGCGATGCACGGCACGAGGCCCCAGGAGCGCTTACCGGTACGGGGCGTCCTTGGCGATGTTCTTGGCGATTTCCCGCTCCCAGCGATCCCCGTTCGCCAGCAGCCGGTCCTTATCGTAAAAGAGCTCTTCGCGCGTCTCGACTGCGAATTCGAAGTTCGGACCTTCGACGATGGCATCGACCGGGCAAGCTTCTTGGCAGAAGCCACAATAGATGCATTTCACCATATCGATGTCATAACGCGTGGTGCGGCGGGTGCCGTCATTGCCGCGCGGACCGGCCTCGATGGTAATCGCCTGCGCCGGGCAAATCGCCTCGCACAATTTGCAGGCGATGCAGCGCTCTTCACCGTTGGGATAACGGCGCAGCGCGTGCTCGCCGCGGAAACGCGGCGACAGGCGGCCCTTCTCGAAGGGATAGTTCAGTGTCGCCTTGGGTTTGAAGAAGTAGCGCATCGACAGGAAGAAAGCCGAGACGAACTCCTTCAGGAACAGGGATTTGGCGGCCTGGTCGAGCCCAATGGACGTACGCTTTACATCGGATGTCATGGTGCCCACCCAGTGATTTGAAGGAAGCATGCGACGAGGACGACCATAGCGATCGACAGCGGCAGGAAGACTTTCCAGCCAAGACGCATCAGCTGGTCATAGCGGTAGCGCGGCACGAAGGCCTTCACCATCGCGAACATGAAGAAAACCAGGCTGACCTTCAGCAGGAACCAGATGAAGCCGGGAATCCAGGTAAGGGGAGGCAGGTCGATCGGCGATGTCCAGCCACCCATGAACAAGATGGCGGTCAGCGCACACATCGTCATGATCGCCACATATTCGCCGAGCATGAACAAAAGGTACGGCGTCGAGGCATATTCGACCATGAAACCGGCGACGAGTTCGGATTCAGCTTCCGCCAGATCGAAAGGCGGCCGGTTCGTCTCGGCAAGGGCCGAGATGAAGAAGACCACAAACATCGGGAAAAGCGGCAGCCAATACCAGTTCAGGAAGGTCAGCCAGGGAACACCGATGAGAGTGGCAAGGCCGTGGTTGTGCTGAGCATCGACAATCGACGTCAGGTTCAGCGAACCGGCGCAGAGCAGCACGGTGATGATGACGAAGCCGATGGAGACCTCATAGGACACCATCTGCGCCCCGGCCCGCAGAGCCGAGAGAAACGGATATTTCGAGTTCGACGCCCAGCCCGCCATAATCGTGCCGTAAACGCCGAGCGAAGAGATCGCGAAGACGTAGAGAATGCCGACATTGATGTTGGCGATCATTACGCCAGCCGCCACCGGAAGCACCGCCCAGGCGGCGAGCGCCAGGACGCAGGTGACGAGCGGGGCCAGCAGGAAGACGCCCTTGTTGGCGCCGGCCGGGATAACCGGCTCTTTCAAGACGAACTTCAGCAGATCCGCGAAGGACTGCATCAGGCCAAACGGGCCAACGACGTTCGGGCCGCGGCGCAGCTGAACCGCTGCCCAGATCTTACGATCCGCCAGCAAGTAGAAAGCGATGAAGACCAGAAGGCAGACCAAAAGCACCACGCTCTCAACGAGCGGCAGGCCGACATTCCAGAGGAGACTGTCCAGTGTCATATCCGCCCCTTACTCAGCTGCCAGCGGCAACGCGCCGGAGGCGAGCTGCGAGCACTGCGCCATCACGGCAGAAGCGCGCGCGATGGGGTTGGTCAAATAGAAATCGGCGATCGCAGCGGCAAAGCCCGTCTTGTCTACGGTTCCGCCGACATTGGCAAGCAAGGTCACAGCGGCCGCATCCCCGGTGACAACGTGGTCGATCGAGCCGAAATGCGGGAAAGCCGCGATGAGCGCCTTGCGAAGTGCGCCGAGCGAGTCATAGCCAAGCTTGACACCCAGCACGTCCGACAGCGCCCGCAGGATCGCCCAATCTTCGCGTGCCTCGCCGGGCGGGAAGGCAGCGCGATTGGCGAGTTGGACCCGCCCCTCGGTGTTGACATAGAGGCCGGTGCGTTCCGGATAGGCAGCCGCCGGCAGGATGACATCGGCCCGATGGGCGCCGCGATCGCCGTGGCTGCCCTGATAGACGACGAAGGCGCCCGGCTCGACCGCAACCTCGTCTGCCCCGAGCAGAAACACTACGTCGAGGGCACCTGACTTGGCCATCCCGGCGACATCGAGGCCCCCCTCGCCCGGCACGAAGCCGATATCGAGAGCGCCGACCCGCGATGCCGCATTGTGCAGCACGCCAAAGCCGTTCCAGCCTTCCTTTACGACGCCCAGGCCGATCGCCGCCTGGGCCGCCAGCGAGAGGAGCGCCGCGCCGTCGGCCCGGGCATAGGCACCGCCCCCCACGATGATGATCGGCTTGTGCGCACCCTTGAGCACATCGGCAAAGCCGCCCTTGCCCGCCCCGAGATCGGCGAGGGTATCGGGGCCGGCACCGAGATAGTCATAGGTGTAGGTGAGATCCACGTTCTCGCCGATGACGGCGACCTTGCACCCCTTCAGCCAACGCTTGCGGATGCGGGCATTGAGAACCGCAGCCTCCCTGCGCGGATTGGTGCCCAGCAGGAGAATTGCATCAGCCTCCTCGATCCCGGCAATGGTCGGGTTGAACAGATAGCTGGCGCGGCCGAGGGCTGGATCGATCTTGGCACCATCCTGGCGGGCATCGAGATTCCTGGAACCCAAGCGGCCCATCAGGTCCTTTAGGGCATAAAGCTCCTCGACGGCGGCAAGATCGCCGGCAATAGCGCCGATGCGCTCGGGCTTTGCAGCCTTCACCTTGGTGGCAATGGCCGCGAAGGCCTCCGACCAGGTCACCGCCTTCAGGTGGCCATCGACGCGCAGATACGGCTTGTCGAGACGCTGGGTTCGCAGACCATCCCAAATGAAGCGGGCCTTGTCGGAAATCCATTCCTCATTCACCGCCTCATTGGTGCGCGGCATGATGCGCATCACTTCGCGGCCACGGGCGTCGACACGGATGGCCGAGCCGACTGCATCCATCACGTCGACCGATTCGGTCTTCGACAGCTCCCATGGACGGGCGTGGAACTCATAGGGCTTGGAGGTCAGCGCGCCGACCGGACAAAGGTCAAGCACATTGCCCTGGAGTTCGGAGCTCATCGCCCGCTCGAGATAAGTGGTAATCTCCATGTCCTCGCCGCGCCCGATGGCGCCAAGCTCGGATACACCTGCGACTTCCGTGGTGAAGCGAACGCAACGGGTGCAATGAATGCAGCGGTTCATCACTGTCTTGACCAGCGGGCCGATATATTTGTCTTCAACGGCACGTTTGTTTTCGGCATAGCGGTTCTTGTCGACGCCGTAGGCCATGGCCTGGTCCTGCAGGTCGCACTCGCCACCCTGGTCGCAGATCGGGCAATCGAGCGGGTGATTGATGAGCAGAAACTCCATTACCCCCTCGCGGGCCTTCTTCACCATTGGGCTCTTGGTAAAGACGACGGGCGGTTCGCCATTTGGCCCGGGACGCAGATCGCGCACAGCCATGGCACAGGATGCCGTCGGTTTAGGCGGGCCACCCTTCACCTCAACCAGGCACATACGGCAATTGCCGGCGATGGAGAGGCGCTCATGGAAGCAGAAACGCGGGATCTCGGCACCCGCAACCTCGCAAGCCTGGAGGAGTGTGTACTCCGCCGGTACTTCGATTTCCTGTCCGTCGACGATCAGCTTGGCCATGGATAACCTTGACGATCAGGCCCGGAACGCAACACGCAATCCAGACTCTTTCCAAACTCGACTTCGCAAAATTCCGCGCCGCGATCAACTGCTGCAACGCGAAAAAGAAGCGCTGTGAATGGCCAGGGTCATTGTGCCGACCCCAGCCGAGAATGTCCTAACCACACCGTGCGTTTCGCCAGAGCTGCGCACCCGGTGTTTGCGCCCATCCGAAGGCGAGATTGCTGGGCCCACGCTCGGTCAGATGGGCCAGCCGTCCCATTGCTTCCTTCAGATCGGGTAGATGTCCCTCTTCGACCCACCACATGACGAAATGCGGCTTGTCCATCTTCTCGAACCACTCGCTGCGTTTGCGGTAGAAGCCGGTGTTGTGCACTGTCTGCCACACAAACTTCTCAAGGGCTTCGACACCCTCCCAGACCGTGAGGTTGGCAATGACCATCGGATCCTCGTTGACCTCAAAGCCCGTCGCATTCCCCTCATCGTCCTTGAGCCGCCAGATGAAGCCCGGCATGCGCTCACCCAGGCCGTTGATACGGTCGAGATTGTCGAAAAACTCGGCCGCGCGTGGATCGCCCTTGCCGTAGCGCAGCTTGGCTATATTCAGTTCGGCCAAGTGCATTGGGCTTACTCCGCAGCCTGCAGCACCGGGTCGGAATGCGGATTGGCAGCATATTGATCTATACGCTCTTCAATCTCATGACGGAAATGCGCGATCAGGCCCTGGATCGGCCATGCCGCGGCATCACCGAGCGCGCAGATCGTATGCCCCTCGACCTGCTTGGTGACATCGAGAAGCATGTCGATTTCGCGCTTATGGGCACGTCCGTCAGCCATGCGCGTCAGCACCCGCCACATCCAGCCCGTGCCCTCGCGGCAAGGCGTGCACTGGCCGCAGCTCTCGTGCTTATAGAAGTAGGAAAGCCTCGCGATCGACCGGATAACGTCGGTAGACTTGTCCATCACGATCACCGCCGCCGTGCCGAGGCCGGAGCGCAGTTTGGAAAGCGAGTCGAAATCCATCGGCGTATCGACAATCTGCTCGGCTGGCACCATGCGGACCGAAGCACCGCCGGGGATGACTGCCTTGAGATTGTCCCAGCCACCGCGCATGCCGCCGCAATGGCGATCGATCAATTCGCGGAACGGAATGCCCATTGCCTCTTCGACGTTGCAGGGCTTGTTGACATGCCCCGAGACGCAGAAAAGCTTGGTGCCGACATTATTCGGATTGCCGATGCCGGCGAACCATCCCGCGCCACGGCGCAGGATAGTCGGCGCAACCGCAATCGATTCCACATTGTTGACCGTGGTTGGGCAGCCATAAAGGCCCATGTTGGCTGGGAATGGCGGCTTCATGCGCGGCATGCCCTTTTTGCCCTCGAGGCTTTCGAGCAGGGCGGTCTCTTCGCCGCAGATATAGGCGCCCGCCCCGTGATGGACGTAGAGATCGAAATCCCAGCCATGCTTGTTGTTCTTGCCGATCAGGCCGGCCTCGTAGGCCTCGTCGACGGCACGCTGCAGCGCTTCGCGTTCGCGGATATATTCGCCGCGGATATAGATGTAGGCAGCATGGGCGTTCATCGCGAACGAAGCGATCAGGCAGCCCTCGACCAGATGATGCGGATCGTGCCGCATGATCTCGCGGTCCTTGCACGTGCCCGGTTCGGATTCGTCGGCATTGACGACCAGATAACTCGCCCGGCCATCCGACTTCTTGGGCATGAACGACCATTTCAGGCCGGTCGGAAAACCTGCACCGCCGCGACCGCGAAGGCCGGAAGCCTTCATCTCGTTGACGATCCAGTCCTGGCCCATCTCCAGGATCTGCTTGGTGCCATCCCATGAGCCGCGCATGATCGCAGCCTGCAGGCCCGGAGACTGGAGCCCGTAGAGATTGGTAAAGATACGGTCGCGATCAGCAAGCATGGCGAACCTGTCGATAAGTGATTTTCAAAAACGGCATGCAAACGGCAAGCGAGGCTCGCCGTTCCCTTCTCATTCCGGCTTGTCGCCGGCCGCGTGTTCGGGACGCCAGCCGGTGGCAAGTTTCTTGGCCTGCTCGATCCACTGATCGCGGACGGCGCGGCCTTTGAATGTGCCAAGGTTCTGGTCCACCCAGGCAAGATTGTGATCGTTCCACTCGGCAATCTGGTCGAAGTGATAAACACCCAACTTGTGGAGCACGTCCTCGAGCTTGGGCCCGACACCCCAGATCAATTTGAGATCATCCGGCCTGTCATCCCGCGCCGAGGAAAGCAGCTTCGGCTTGTGGTCATCGGAAACGGGCGCAGCATCGGTGCTCGCAACCGCGACGGCAGGCACCGGAGCGGGCGCCGCGGGGGTGGAAGATGCAGGCGCCGGAGCGGGCGCCGCAGGCGCTGCCGGGGTCGGCGCAGTCTTGGCAGCCGCCTCGGCGGCAGCCTTCTCAGCGGAGGCCTGCCTGGCGGCCTCTTCGGCCGCGGCCTTCTTGGCGGCTTCCTGTGCGAAACGCTGCTTCCAGGACCCAATCATCGAGCCGTCATAGAGCGAGGGGTCGGTCAGCGTCTGTACACCGCCAAGGGGCTCGGACGAGAACCGTCCATTCTGGGGGCCAGGCTTGGCCGGGTTGCCAGCGGCAAGATCGTCCAGAAGCTTCAGCGTGCCCTCGGGCGTCAGGTCCTCATAATAGTCGCGGTTGATCTGCATCATCGGCGCGTTGCAGCAAGCGCCCAGGCATTCGACCTCGAGCCAGGAGAAATTGCCATCCGCCGAAACCTGACGTTCCGGGCCGACGCGCTTCTTCAACACATCTTTGATTGCCTCGGCACCGCACAGCTGGCAGGGGGGCGTACCGCAGACCTGGATGAAATATTTGCCCACCGGAGCGAGCGAGAACATGGTGTAGAAGGTTGCGATCTCGAGCACGCGGATCTTCGCCATGTCAAGTCGGGCGGCAATCGTCTCGATTGCGGCCTGTGATACCCAGCCGCCCTCTTGTTCCTGGGCGCGCCATAAGAGCGGAATCACCGCCGAAGCCTGGCGGCCGGGTGGATATTTGGCGATCTGCTGGTCGATCCAGGTCTCGTTTTCAGCCGTGAACGCAAAAGACGCCGGCTGGAGTTCCTGGGGCGCGAGCCTGCGAACGGACATGCGCTCTATCCTCTTTCCTGACATGCTGCCGGCCGGTCATCCAACCGATCGGCGCAAACATACAATCAACTCAACGATCAACTTCGCCGAACACGATATCGAGCGACCCCAAAATGGCTGAGACATCCGCGAGCATATAGCCGCGACACAGCCAATCCATCGACTGGAGATGAGCGAAACCCGGCGCGCGTATCTTGCAGCGATAGGGCTTGTTGCCGCCATCGGAGACGAGATAGACCCCAAATTCACCCTTTGGGGCTTCCACCGCGGCATAAACCTCACCCGCTGGCACGTGATAACCCTCGGTATAAAGCTTGAAGTGATGGATGAGCGCTTCCATCGACCGCTTCATCTCGCCACGCTTGGGGGCGACCACCTTGTTGTCAGGGGTCGACACCGGGCCGGGCGTCGCACGCAACAGGGCACAGCACTGCTTCATGATGCGCGCTGACTGGCGCATCTCTTCCATGCGGATGTTGTAGCGGTCGTAATTGTCGCCGTTCTTGCCGATCGGAATGTCGAAGTCGAGCTCGCTGTAGCATTCGTAGGGCTGCGCCTTGCGCAGATCCCACGCCGCGCCCGACCCGCGTACCATCACACCCGAATAGCCCCAGGCCCAGGCATCCTCCAGCGAGACGATGCCGATATCGACATTGCGCTGCTTGAAGATGCGGTTGTCGGTCAGCAGACCTTCGAGATCGTCGCACACCCTGAGAAAGGGATCGCAGAAGGCCTCGATATCGTCGATCAGCTCCGGCGGAAGATCCTGATGGACGCCGCCCGTTCGGAAGAAAGCAGCATGCATGCGACTGCCGGACGCGCGCTCATAGAAGATCATGAGCTTTTCGCGTTCCTCGAAGCCCCACAATGGCGGCGTGAGAGCGCCGCAGTCCATGGCCTGCGTGGTCACGTTGAGAAGGTGTGAGAGGATGCGTCCAATTTCCGAATAGAGCACTCGAATGAGCTGGCCACGCTTGGGCGCCTCGATGCCGAGCAAGCGCTCGATCGCCATGCAATAGGCATGCTCCTGATTCATCGGCGCGACATAGTCGAGGCGGTCGAAATAGGGAAGCGCCTGCATGTAGGTCTTGGCTTCGATCAGCTTCTCGGTACCACGATGCAACAGGCCGATGTGCGGGTCGACGCGCTCGACCACTTCGCCGTCGAGTTCCATGACCAGACGCAGCACGCCATGGGCGGCCGGGTGCTGCGGGCCGAAATTGATAGCGAAATTGCGCAGATGCGGTTGGTCGTTCATCGCGTTTCCAGACTTTCCAGAGTGGCCAGAACCATTCCGATCCCAATTACGTCCACCGCGCCAGATGGCCGGCGCGGGGAATGTCAGCCCGCTTTTGCCTTCTCGTCGCCGGGCAGGACATAGTCCGTGCCTTCCCATGGCGATAGGAAGTCGAAATTCCGGAACTCTTGATTGAGGCGAACCGGCTCATAGACGACGCGTTTGGCTTCATCGTCCCAGCGCACCTCAACGAACCCCGTCATCGGAAAGTCCTTGCGCAGTGGATGGCCGTCAAAGCCGTAATCGGTGAGCAGGCGGCGAAGATCGGGATGGCCAGTGAACAGGATACCATAGAGGTCATAGGCCTCGCGCTCGAACCACAACACGCCAGGGAATATATCGATGGCGGAGGGGACAGTCGTGGCTTCGTCTGTCTCGACTTTGACACGTATGCGCGCATTTTTTTTCGGTGAAAGCAGATGATAGACGACATCGAAACGCTTCTCGCGCGAGGGATAATCAGCCCCGCACACATCGATGATCGAGACGAAGCGGAAATTCTCATCCTCGCGCAAATATTTGAGCACGGTGAGGATATTGTCGGGACCAGTCGAGACCGTTAGTTCGCCGAACGCGTACACGACATCGGTCACGGCCTGCGGGAAAACCGCCTGGAGGGCTTGGCCAATCGCCTGCAAAGTTTCGTTGTTTGCCATGTCAGCCCTGCCTCAGCGCTCGATCGTTCCGGTACGGCGGATCTTCTTTTGCAGCAGCAGCACGCCATAGAGCAGCGCTTCGGCCGTGGGCGGGCAGCCCGGCACGTAGATATCGACTGGCACGATCCGGTCGCAGCCGCGAACCACCGCATAGGAATAGTGGTAGTAGCCGCCGCCATTGGCGCAGGAACCCATGGAAATGACGTATCGTGGCTCGGGCATCTGGTCGTAGACCTTGCGCAGCGCCGGGGCCATCTTGTTGGTGAGCGTGCCCGCGACGATCATCACGTCGGACTGGCGGGGCGAGGCGCGTGGTGCAAAGCCGAAGCGTTCGACGTCATAGCGTGGCATCGACACCTGCATCATCTCGACGGCGCAGCACGCCAGGCCGAAGGTCATCCACATCAGCGAGCCGGTACGGGCCCAGTTGATCAGGTGGTCGGCCGAGGTGACGAGAAAGCCGCGGTCGGCCAGCTCGCTGTTGATTTCCACGAAGAACGGATCGGTCGAGCCGGCCGGCTTGCCGGTATTCGGATCGATGATGCCGCGGGGCGCGGGCGCCACCAGCGTCCCGCCGGAAGAATCGAGGTTCAATCCCATTCGAGCGCACCCTTCTTCCATTCATAGACAAAGCCAATGGTCAATACAGCCAGGAAGACCATCATCGAGGTGAAGCCGAACAGGCCCACATGCTTGAACGTGATCGCCCAAGGAAAGAGGAATGCCACTTCCAGGTCGAAAATGATGAAGAGGATCGATACCAGATAAAAGCGCACATCGAACTTCATGCGGGCATCATCGAACGCATTGAAGCCGCATTCATAGGCTGACAGCTTTTCCGGATCCGGCCGCTGGAACGCCACCAGGAACGGGGCCACCAGAAGGGCCAGGCCGATCAAGCCCGAAACCCCGACAAAAATTATGAGCGGCAAATAGGCAGCGAGAAGAGTGTCCATCGGCAGAACCTTGGCTGCGGCAAGGCAGCGGCATTACTAAATGCCGTAGCCGCCACGATTTGGACGATACGGGCAGGAGCAAGCGAGAAAAGCCGCGGGCTCATGCCAGCGTCTCAGACCAGACGACATAGGGATAGCCCCTTTGCGTCCGGTCGTGATCCGCCTGTTGCGAGCCTTAAACCACGGTTATGGGAGGCGCAAGCTTGGAAGCGTTCCAGCCAGGAGATTCATACCGCAGTGCGGCAACGGGCGGCAGCGCTTTGCCTCAAGAATGGGAGAGAGGGGACCGCAAATGCAAAAGCCAGCCGAACGGCTGGCCTATGCCAAGGGGTGGGGCAAACGACCCGTTCTGACATAGCGCCGACGGGTTGGTGTGAGCAAAGCCATGAACTTATTGGGTCCATGGCTTTGCATTCGCGTCAGTAGTCGGGAACGCAGCGGCCCGAATTGCCCGGATGTTTCCCATACGGACAGCCGCCGCGATATATAGGTGTGGGCGCATATTCCGGTTGACGGTAATAACGCGGCGCCGGCGCGTAGCCCACGTCCGGCCCATATCCTGGGCGTGGTGCATATTCATCATACCGATTGGGCACACACCGCCCCCACGGATTGGGATGGAAACCGCGGCCGCAACCACCCGCGATCGTCTGCAACAGCGTGTTTGAGTTGGCTGCACCCGGCGCAATCGTCATCGCCGGCGTTGACCCGATAGACGAAGCCAGGCCAGTCAACGCGAGCGCAGCGGCAAGAATTATCTTCATCACATCTCTCCCAGCTTAATTGCTAGGATGACGCTTCACACGCGAAAAAGTTCCCGGCTCCTGGGACGGATCTCTTTCTGGAAGATGGAAGCTGCGCAAGCGCCGCTCCCGTCACGAGACGAGCCCGAAGGACCCCTGTCGCAAAGAAGCTGCATTTTGGGAGAATCGAAATTCCACGCGGGGGAGTTCGATTTGTCGAGGCGAGATGGCGAGAGTGACGGGACTTCAACTCGCGACCTTCGGCGTGTCGCCCCTCTCCCCAGGGCGCACAGACGCGCGTCCCCAATGGAATCACCATCCATGAACATCCAAAACTTTGTTCTAATCGACGCCCCCCGCACGACCATTGCAGGGCACACCATCATAGCGCCCTTTCACGCCCAAGTTTATCGCGTCACCATCCGCAATTGCTGCCTAATACGTTACAAGGATGGCGAGCTCAGGGCCTGGTCGCCTAGCGCGTTTGGTCGCGGCGAACCCGCCGCCGTGTTCAAAAACCCATTCCGTCGCAAGCTGTTCGACGAAGCCGGTGAGTG
>Ga0206796_1145_pt1 | contig 14821 bp, 20 predicted proteins | sample Alteio_BWOrgCont_68_FD_152895 | JGI IMG/M metagenome (GOLD analysis project Ga0206796, IMG submission 152895) | Enriched cells from forest soil in Barre Woods Harvard Forest LTER site, Petersham, Massachusetts, United States -... | ecosystem: Environmental > Terrestrial > Soil > Temperate forest >...
TTAACAACAGGAAAAAATATTTTTTCATAATTAATTTATCTTTAATATATTGAGATTTTACTTAGATTTCTGGTTGCATTATAAGTTAACTTAAAATTTTGTTCAATCCTTATTTTCAGTACTGAACTTGAATTTAACTATGATAGCAACGAAAAATTTATAATTTTCCGTTGCTAGGATTTGATTGTTTAGTAGTAACCACACAGTCGGGGTAATATAAATTTATGCCTAAAAATTGGACATACCACAGAAAATAGGACAAAATGTTAAATCTGCATCCCAGTAAGTTCAACTAAAACACAGGTCTGTTAAAGAACAACTAATTACCTTTAATTTCAATTTACACAAAATTTATGACAGACTCAATTTTTAAAAGAGTACATGCTAGGTTTGGCAACAAAATCACGCCATTTCAACGCCACAGACAGTTAGTTAATGATGGTAAAACTATCACTTAATTTAGACTTGGTCATTTTCCAATATGTATTTGACCCATATAATCATCACAAATTTGCACGTAAAGTGTTATAATCCTATCTAGTCCGTCAATCCATTTGTTTCCTTCATTAATAATTTGGTCGTTAAAAATAAAGATTTTAATAAATGTATTGGCTTTTATATTTCAGTCCTTAATTTGCATTATATTACTTATTTATCAATTAACCTTTTTAGAGGATCATCTATATGCGACAAATCAATAACTTTATTTTATTAGTAGCTGGTTTATTATGCTTAAGTGCAGTATATGCTTCTCCTGGTGACAACATATTCCTTATAACAAAATTTGTTAATAATAGCACAGACAGTTTTACTATGGGCCTGCAGGCTGGAAATACTGGTATACCACAAGAACCGACTGTCGCTAACATTCCTAATGGTACTAGAGCTACATCAATAATGATACCCACAGTAATCATACGTCAAGATACCCCTTTAATATTTAATTTAGAATATAGTGGTCTATATCCTGTAGCTGATGATGATTGTACTATAACTGTCCCTACTAAAGGTTTTACAACAGCTGTAACTATTAGTACAGATCGTCTTTCAATTGTAGTTACTCCTATATCAATAAGTTATATTCATGGTTTATATACTGTTTTCTATGATGGAACAACTAATATTGTAAGCTGTGATTTTTCTAGTTTATCTACACTAAAACTCTAAATATATATGGACTAATGGTATCTCGCCATTAGTCCTTTTAAACTAGTTTCCACTCAGGCCTTGATTTATACAATGCCGGCTTCTGTCTGACGATCACGAATTAGCTTTACGGATAAATGAAACTCTAATCTTAGATTACCTAAAAAATAAGCTAAATCTCCTGTTGTTTCATCATAGGAACAGTAAATGAACCCTCAAGAAGACTCATTACTGGGGGTGGTAATTGCAACTACAAATGGAGTTATACTAATCACAGCCACAACAAAACCTTTAGTAGGATTACTTATAGTACAGTTTTTATTAACTAATTCATTTTTAAGGGCGCCAGTGTTGTAATAAAGTTATTTATGGCTGATTGGTATTGAGGTAATGGATATCCACACTACACTAGCCATAGCATCTCCTCAAAGAGCGTTAGATAAGGCATAAACTGTATTAAATATTGAGGTTTTCTCAGGCACTACTTAAGTGTTTCAAAAGAACATTCTTTTGAAGGATTGAGTATATACATCACAGGGGGTTAAGTTTAACCTAATTGCTGACAGTTTGGAAGGTGAACTCATCAGAATAAGCAGCTGAAATGCTCATCTGCACACCTGCACAATTTAAATTTAAAGTCTCACTCTTAGGATTAGAAGATCCATTATTCTGATTACTAAACACCCACCAATTGTTTTTGGTTCCACTGTGTCCTTGTGCAACAATAACATTTTGGCAATTAAATGTTTGCACATTGCCATGGTTATCTTCCCAGCCAATAGTCAAAGTGCCTTCAACAGCAAAGTTTAATTCTTTAGGGAATAAATCAGTCTTGGTGTTGCCTATTGCATTATTTTGATTAGCCGTTATACCTTCAGCTTGCAGTTGCTGTTCTACCCAATCAACTACAGTATATGAAGCTTGTCTGCCCGCCTGTACATTGAAATTATTTTGTGAGGTATAATTTATTACTCCTCCCCATGGCTGGTCTGCGGTTATTGCATAGCTGTCTTGAGCATTCATGCTAAATGTAGCCAATTGCATTATGTACCTGATGTTAGTAACCTCAGGAACAAATGATACATAATTATTCTGCTCCGTAACAGCATATACCGTAGAAAAAGCAGAAATAACTAGAAAGCTAAGTAGGTAGATTATTTTTTTCATATTCATTCTCCAAATTATTGTTAATTAATCTAATTTGCATGTACACAAATCAGTGTAATGGAATAATTGTAAATTAAATCATTTTTATCGAAACTTACTGTGAAAATATTATATTATTTAGTTTAAGTACTAATAATACTCTTCTTACTGTATTGGCAAGTTTATTTAATAATTACATTTCACTATTATATCACACAATTATTTATCAATATAATTATATTATTCTTTCCGATTAAAAAACCACCTCTTAATAAGGATCACTTTACTTTCAGTTGGCAACCATTCAAAACCACAATTAGATTTGCCACTTGATGGATCAGTAGAGCACCAATATGACTCCAACTTAGCTATACAATTATTTTTAGTACTTGTAATTTGTAACGTAAATGCACCAACATTAGTAACTTTTTCTTCATTTAGATGAATATAACCCACAATCTAAAAATAGACAGTCATACTATACAGCAAACTTTAAAATACTTGCAGAATAATACTAAACGCTACTATGTCGGTAAATATAGTGATGGGGTTAATCGTAACTTTTACTGCAGATGTATTTGTAGGAGGCAATGAATCAAGTGACCCAACGGCCTATGTTTATAATTGTGCATGTACTTATAATGATGGCACTGATTGTCCAACAGAATCCTAACTGAAATGACTTTCAATATACGCGGCGCGGTATCAATCCCACATGCGGAAGTACAAGCTTGTGCAACTGCATCTGCTGGGAGACTTGAAAAAATTTACCACCCAGCACGAACAAATAAGTAGTTTGTTTTAAAGCCTGGCATTATCATTTTACCTTGCAGATCCTGGACATAATAAGTAGTATTACCACACTCAACTCTATCCTCGGGATCGTTGGTCATGTTAAAAATAGCACTGTATAATTTTTGAAGAGTCACGTCGAGGTAAAAGCCAACTGGAACGATACAAGTAGCAATCACTTGATCACCAGGGTTTGTGATAGTAATCGTTAGGGTAGCTTGACTATTATAATTATAGATTCCATAAGTAGGATTGATATATTCAGCACTCGCAGTTCCAAAATAATCGGAAGACGAAAGCGACATGAAAAATGTATCTCCTGGACCTGCAGCGAAATTAAATGAGCTCCATTGATCTTTATCTGGATTTTTGTTGGGATTTACCTGGGCAGAATTACTCCATTCATTTATTAATAGTCCGGAAGGTAAATCATTCTCTATAAAAAAATCGCCTGGATTAGGTGGCTTAGGTAGACTAGCAGCAATATTAGACATAACAATTAAAGCAATTAAAGTTTTTTTCATGAATTTTCTCCTGAGAAACTAAACTACAACCGCTTGAGGCTCAATGGTTTTTACTAGTATATAACCTAAGTCTTTTGCTTTGTTATTCAGTCCCCGTATTATTTTTTCTTGATACATTTTGGCATAATAATCAAGCTCTTGTTCTACGTACTCTTCGCCATATTTTAACATTTAATCTTGGAACCACGCAGTTCTGCCAAAATAATAGTTAAGTTCTTTAATCATTACCTATCCCTATATTTTAATATATGAATATATTAATTGTCAATATTACTTTAGTAAATAATTCGCAATTAATAATTTAAGAGTATGATTTCGACCATGTGAAAGTAGGACATTACCAAGCTATCTATATAAAAAAGCTAGTCAATATAGACTAATTTTTTATACATTGTCAACGTGAAAAATCTACCACTCAGAATGAACAAATAAGTAGTTTTGATTCCATCTTTATTTAAATAATTACAATACAAAATCTAAAATTACCAAGAGTAGGCTGTTCACTAAAATTATTTCCACTAATCGTGAGTATAGTTGAAGATGAGGATATTTGTGCTAATGCATTTACTTGTGGATTAGACCCACACGATGCACTTCCTATGGTAAAGATGCAGATGTTACATAATTACCTAGATCACCCAAAGTAGCTGCTCGATTATCCCCTACTACCTCTTCTATTAATACCCGATCAATTCCAGTAAAACAATACCATAATTATCTTCTATTCCCCTAATTACTGCTCCATTATTTTGACCACCGCCAGAATAGAACCATAATTGTCCTCCTAACCCAGCTACCTGAAATGGTAGGTTATCTACTTGAGAAATAATTACAGTTTTGCCACTTAAAGTACTTGTTCCAGTTACATTTAAATTTGCAGGACTGCCAGTGTGTTGCTGGACTGTTACACTGCCCTGTCCATTATCTTGAATATCTAGCATATTTATAAAGCTATCACATAAAACCCATTGATTATTAGTTGCTTTAAAACTTATACTACTACCTGGCATCAAGTTAATCAATGAATTACTGCTACTATCCATTATCAAAAATGAATTAGTTGATAAATTACTAATTTCTATTGTTGAATATGGAATTAAATAGCTTAATTTTATTACTTCTACTGCTATAAGTTAAATCAATAACTGCGGTATTAGCTAGTGGTATAAATAGATTATTCATCACCAGTACTCGTTCTATACCATAATTGCTTAATAACCCATTAATATCGTTGTTATCATTACTAATGATATTGTTTTGTTGGGGTATGATGTCAAAGATAGTTATCATATAACTGACGTTCTGCATTGTTCCATTTATTCTAATTTAAAACCTTAGTATATAAAATCCAGAAATATGAATTAAATATTAAAATTTATTCTAATTGGAAAAATGTTATAAATTTTACAATTTCGTTGCTATAATCATGCTAGATTAAATTTAGTAATTAACTATGTTTACTACTAAAATGCAAAAAAATGAATTTGGCCAATTAATTGATAATATAGTTGAAAATTGGTCACCTAGAAAAATACCTGTTGCAAAAGAAATAAATGGTAAATTTTGCTTACTTAAACCACTATATATTGATGAACATGGCATGCAGCTATTTAAAGCATTTCAACAAGATAATAATGGTGAAATATATACTTATCTGCCATTTGGACCATTTGCCGACTATGATGGATTTATAAAATGGTTGTATGATGCAAGTATAAGTAAAATATGTTTTACTATAATAGACCTTATAACTAATACACCGCAAGGAATAGCAAGTTTTCATGATATAGATGTAAATCATGGCATTATTGAAGTTGGGTCTATTATTTATTCTAAATCTTTACAAAGAACAGTAGCCGCAACTGAAGCTATGTATCTTCTTATGCATGAAGTTTTTGATATTTATCAATATAGAAGATACCAATGGAGATGTAATGCCTTAAATCAACCATCAAGAAGAGCCGCTGAAAGATTAGGTTTTAAATTTGAAGGTATATTTCGTCAACATTATGTATTTAAAGAGCACAATCGTGATACTGCTTGGTTCTCTATTATTGATAGCGAATGGCCGAATATTAAACATCGCTTTGAGAAATGGCTTTCATATGATAACTTTTATAAAGATGGTAACCAAATACTTCACTTAAAAGATATTACTTAGCTATTAATTTATTGTATATAAAATATAGTATGTTAGAAAATTTAGATCAAAGATCACAGATGATAAAAAAACTAGAATTATTATTGTCAAATTTTAATAACTTATTTACTGGGTAAACTTCAGATGTGATTCAAAATACTCTTTACTCAAAAAAGATATTATTTTGGTAGAATAAATATGCAAATTCAGAAATTACCACAAGCATTAGTTAAATGGTAAAATATCGAAATATTATTAATTAAAATTATTTAAGGGGCTCAATATGAACACATCAATGCCGAATAAACTGATGAAAGCTTTATATGTTATTTTTTTACTAATGTGTAGTAATATCATATTTGCTGGTGATTATACGCAATTAACTTTGGTAGCTAACCAAGATGTTACAGCATCTGTATCCGCTTGTGCTGGTACACCAGTACGTGATATGGAGCAGGTGAATTGGTCTTGTGGAAAAGATGTATCATCTATATCATCTCCAGACAATATTTCTTATTCTCCACAAGTTTATGGGTTTTCATATTTTTATGTAGGAATACATGCTAAGCGTAGTGACATGAACTCTTTTTTTGGTAACTTTACAACTGATCCATCTTGCTCTAAATATCAGTGGCAGGGTCATGGTGGGCGTTTTAGTGCGGATTATATGACAAGTACTTCTGCTGCAACTCAAGCAAAAAGTGTGTTTTCTGCTAACGTTGCAATTACCCTATCGATGGAAAATGGTTTCCTAGTAGATGTAATAAAAGTTTCAAATTGTACTACTACTATTCAACCCTATAGTACTTTACCAAATGTTGATGAAGCACATTCGTAATATCATTCTGGGTTATGATAAATTAATAGAATAATTTTAATCTGTGGTTATTTGAATTATTTCATCATTTATGCTCTCGGTAATAGTAAAACAGTATCCTCAGCTATTTTATTAACTGAAGCAAATTTGCCTGGATTAGCTGCAGTAATAGTCTTTATTAAATAGATAAATTTATGTAACTAATTACCTTCAGATACATAACTGCAATTAGTAAGTCCAAGAAGTATACTACTCGAGTCCGAAGAAATATAATTAAGGTTTGCAGTGAATGTTATAGAGGAAAAATTAGGTATAGCTGTTTTTTGAGGAACTACCACTTCATATCCATTTGTGCCTCCAGTAATTACTGGATAGTAAGTAAAAAATTTGAGACATGTTGTATCCACCAAATTAAAAGTTGGATAAAGTGGTTGAGTTATTCTAAACCCTGGTTGCAATACAGAATTTGGTGCGGGTGGTATATCTCTTTCCATTGTTGAAACACCATTGACTTGAGGATTTCCACAATGGGTAGCAGAAATAGGATGTTTACTATCTTCCGCACATGCTTCTATCGTTGTAAGGTCAGATGGAAACCCACTAAGTGTTATTCTCATTACAAACTGATTGTCTGCATAAGACGATACATATGCTCCAAACACTATTGTAAAAAATAAAATTTTACGCATTATTTACCTTCCTTTAAAATGTATTATATTTTAATTACCGTGCATTACATTATACACATATTATAGCATATAGTATATCATAATGATTATTAAATATCAAATTCATTAAAGATGAAATTTTAGGTAAAAAGCTAATCATTTAAAACTAAGAAATGTGAATTAAATATTAAAATTTAGAATCAAGGCTTAGCATCATTTTTTTGCTACATAACCTTCTCTTCCCTCACTTTATGACGTTTGCCGTTACTCTAAAATGCCTCTCTTGTAAGGTTATTATGCATATCTTCAACTAAAATTGACTGACCACCATCAATAATAAAATTTTGTCTGTAATATTTTTTAAATTAATCGCTATTACCCTTATTAAAAGTTGTATAATAGCGATGTGTTAATAATATATATTAAATACTTTATAGGTACTAATTATGTTAAAAGAATCTAAAATCACCCCAGGCAGTCAAATTCACTTAGTAGTTAGCTCTTCCCTAAAAGAAGATGCAGAAGAACTTTTAAAACAAATGGGCTTGTCAATGGCGGAAGCTGTACGTTTATTTTTAAAGCAAGTTGTTCTAGAGAAGGCAATACCTTTTGCCGTAAAATATAGCGCTAACATTCCAAATAAAAAAACTATTCAAGCAATAGAAGATGCAGATAATGGTAAAGTTATAAAAACTGACCGCGCAAGTTTACGGCGTATGTGGGAAGAAATGTAATAGTGAATGTATTTTATACAAATTCTTTTAAAAAAGACCTTAAAAAAGCCAAAGCACAAAGAAAGAATTTTGAATTGTTGGATACAATATTAGAGCTATTATCAAGAGATAAATTGCCATTATTGCCGCTCAAATATAAAAATCATAAGCTCATAGTGCGTATTATTATTAAGTTTGCCACTCATTATTATTAACTTGATCCACCTCAAATCGAGCTCTAATTTCTAATTTATTTTTTACACGTAGTGGTGTAAGTCAATTCATAAAACCTTATTCTACTCCTTCCAGCTTTTTTGCGTTAAATTCCTAAAATATCAACTTTTATTCCACTTCAGAATTGGCAAGTTTTGAGGTGATTATCTCAGAGTTATTAGCTAATTCTAATTTTTCGTCTTCAGTCATTATTTTATCTCTCCAGCGCATCGATTCACCTCGCAAATTTACTCTAACTGTTTGGGATAATATCCGATCTAAAATAGCATCCGCTAAGGTTGGTTCTGCTAAATATTTATGCCATGATTTTACAGGTAACTGACTCGTAAATATGGTCGATTTTAGTTTATATCTATCATCTATTATTGTTAATAAATCATGACGCTGTGATTCATTAATTGGAGTTATCCCAAAGTCATCTAAAATCAGCAAATCTACTTGCATTAATTGTTGGAGTAATTTCATAAATCCACCCTTTGTGTGACTTAATTGTAATTCCTCTAAAAATATTGGCAATTTTACAAACTTTACACGGTAACCTTCAATACATGCCTTATTACCAATAGCAGAGGCTAAATGAGTTTTGCCACAACCAGTTGCACCAGTTATTACAATGTTTTGATGATTAGACATAAAATCTAACCTGAGTAAACTTAAGTACAAATCTCTTTTTAATCCGCGCTTTTCATCACACTCAATATCTTCCATCCGAATTCCAGGCTTTAAATCCGAACTTTGAAGCATTCTATTAATTCTACGGCTCTTTCTACCGGTCAATTCAGTATGTACCAATAAACCTAATTGTTCCTCGAAGCTTAAATTTTGATTCACTTGATTTTGACGCAGTTCTTCAACACCTGTTGCCATTGCAGATAACCTTAATTCTCTGAGTTCACTAATTAATTGTGACATGATTATTCCTATACATAATGTTTATGGTATTTATATCGCTATTATTTTCAGTTTCTAGTAATTTTATTTTAATGATACTGATCCGCTCCTCGTATATTCTCATGCAAGGGTATTGCCGAAGATTTTAGTTTAACTTCACTTAAAGCCTGATGCCTTATAATTCCCTCAATATACTCATAATTATTAACACCATTACTTAAAGCATACGTACAAGCACTCTCCAATTGTTGATTACTATATTTTTTACTCAAATTTAAGAACCCATTACTTCGTCTACAAGCGATTTCTTTATGTCCAGAAGCCTTTATTATTAAATCAACAATTTTACTCGTTGAAACTCCTATTTCTTTTGACCATTGTTCCATTTTATCAACTGTTAATAAGGCATACTCCTTATGAGCTCTTGGCATATGCAAGATATCCGTAGTTGTTCCTCGTGGATCATTTGATTTTATATGCTTTGCCACGCATTCACTTTTATAATAGCATTCGACTAAACCAGCGCTATGCCATATATCAATCTCTAAGTCAATTAACTTATATGGAACACTATAATGATGACTGTTTAACTTTATGTGGTAATCACTGCCAACACGTACCTTTATATAATCACGGTAAACATGTCTTTGCTGTGGCAATGGGCGTAAATATAGCTTATCTAGTTCATTAAATAGCTCCAGCCTATTCTCAGGATATTGCTTGAACTTCTTCTTATTCGCTATTGCCATCAACTCATATAACCTTTTATTTAGTGCTACTAATCCATAAATTTGCTCATGCCGTAATACAGCTAATATCCAACGTTGGATTATTAATACTCCACCCTCGGCATCAGGCTTATCTCTTGGACGATAAATACGCGCAGGCATTGCTGCTGCACCATAATGAGCTAGCATATGGTAATACGCAGGGGTTATATCAGGATCATAGCGATCTGATTTTGTGACGGCACTTCTTAAATTATCTGTAATAACAAGTGATACTGAGCCTCCAAAGTGCTCAAACATCCGAACATGGGACATTGTCCAATCAATAATGCGTTGACTCCATGTAGCTTCTACATATAAATACTTTGAAGCCCCTAAAACTCCAACAAAGATTTCTGCTTCTCGGAGTAAACCTGTATCTGTATCAATAATTCTAACTTTATCGCCACTATAATCAACAAAAACCTTTTCTCCAGATTTATGCATCTGACGCATATAATTAGGCTGTTTGCCTAACCATTTGCGATATAACAGCGTAAAATTAGAATAACTATGATCCATCAAACCTAATTGTTTGTGTTCTTCCCATAATAATTGTAATGTTAAATGCTTGTGTTTACGTAGCTCTTTGCTGACTTCTAGGAAATTAATTGGAGCTTTTTTAACTGGAACTATTGGACTTCGACTTGGATCTAATCGATTACTCAGTTTATCTTCATTTTGGTACTCAGGAGCAAGTGGCCATGACAAGCCACTTATCTCAAATAATCTGATATAGCGCCTGATTGTTGTTCTGGATATTCTGACAGATCTTGCAATTTTACGACTACTTAATTTGCCATCAAAGTGTAGACGTAATATTTCTACTAATTTCTTCATGCTGATTCCTCTTAAAAACATTCAATTTCCTTCAAAATAATTGATTTATGAAGGTTTGATTATACTTTGTTTATAAGAGCTTGATTTAGCTTGGATTATTATAACTTTGCCACCCATTATTAATAACTGTTCCACTTATTCTTAAATTTCTTTAAAATTGGTGTAAGTTAAATAATTTTACTTGGCAAACTTAAATAATTTTGGTGGGGCAAGTTAAATAATAACAGGTGGACCAATCTCGTAATAATTCGCACTCATAGGTAATTGGAAAGGTCACTGGGAACTTCATATACAGCCGGATTGGCTATTAATATATAAATAGAAGCAAATAATTTAATTTTAGATAGGCTTGGTAGTCATTCAGAATTATTCTTATAAATTTGTCTAAAAACCATATATTTTAAATATTTAGATAATTTTAGACAAGAGAATTAAAGATACAAAAAGAAGTGGGGTGAATGATGGGGCTTCCCCTCTATAATCGAAGCCCCTTGATTTCATTGATTAGTTATGTATTATTTTTGGATTGGGGACATTTTTAGGACGTCTTCTAGAACTATTTTTTACCATTAGAAATATTAAAGTTAAATTTATATTTAACTCATTACCCTTTTGACCACTCAACAATGGAAATATATTCAACTAAGTCTTTCAATTCATGAGTTACTGCACTCTTCAAAACATTAGTAACTGACCCAAGAGTAGAGTTATAGAACTCCCACTTTCAAAAAAATTGGCAAAGGGGAGAACACTTTAGTTCTCCAGTTGTAGACTCTAAAAGCACATCCATTAATCGAGTAGTAAGTGTGTGTTATAATAAATATACGTAATATACATTTCCAGTATTTGTACCAGCAATTAAAGTGCCATCTACAGCGGTTGTGATAGCTGTAAATGCTTGATTGCCTGATAAATTTGGTAATTGCCTCCAATTACTACCTTTGGATGGCATTTCATATATTAAACTATACCATGTAAGCACATATAAATGGTTATTTGATACAGAGATTGAATGAATCATACCTTGATTTATAGTTTGTCCTATTTGTTGCCATTGATTTGAACCAGAAGATAATTTATAAATACTACCAGAACCAACTGTTACAGCAGTACCTACATAAACATTATTATTTTGATCAATTGCCATACAATTAATTTCAGGAAGCGTATTACCAATTTGCTGCCATTGGTTTAAACTGTTATTGAATATATATACATTACCTTCCACAGTTCCAGCATAAAGTTTATTATTGCTATCCACAGCAATAGCCTTTATGTCAAAGTCATCATTAGGGGTATACGGTAACGCTATCCAATTATTATTTCCAGGAATTTTCTCGTATACATCTGTTCCAGATATAGTATAAATATTCCCATCTGGAGCTATCGCAAGATAGTGAGCTTCCCAACCACCGCCTATATCATTACCTAACTGTTGTATTGTTCCTCCATTTGATATTTCATAAACAGCAGAAGTCATTTTTTCTTGTTCTGTATTTTCTACTGCAGCATATACATTACTATATTTATCTACGGCTAGAGTCTCAATTGGGTACAAGTTTGGCGTTGCTCCAATTTGTAACCAATTACTTCCACTAATTGGTAAAATTTTATAAATATTATGAATGCCGCTACCATATATATTATTATTTTGGTCAATAGCTAAATTAAAAACTGGTATGCCTGATTCCATAGTACTACCAACCTGTGTCCATTGAATATTATCTGCTTGGGCAAAGCCAACCAATCCTATACAGGTACCGATAAACATAAATAATTTTATAGTTTTCATTTTTAATCCTTCAAAATGTTTAGTAATAGTATTAATATAAGTAAGCCATGTGTAATACCAAATGATAACCGTTTTTAGAGAAACTCTCTCAGAAAATATTACTATAAATTATTATAATATAAGATGTTCTCATTTGTCAATTTTTATTTTTTAAATCTCCTACAAGAATTGTTAAAACACAATGCATTCGGGTATTTGCTTGAATCGTATCATACATAAAAAAAATTGGAACAATATAAGTTCAGCACTAAATTAAACCACTTTGCGCTATCAAGTTGAAAGCTAAGGTATCTGCTGCAAATCTTGCTATTGCTAATTCAAGGGTTATATATTATTCAAATTATTAATAAAAACCTCATTGTTATAAAGCATAGAGTTAGCATCAATCAAACTAATATTACCATTATTCATTACAATATCTTCTGACTGACTTATTTGCCTATTTAATAATGGGTAATGCTTCTTAGCATAATCAATAATAGCAATTAGGTTATAGTTAGTATAAGTTAAATAATTCTCTTCCGTTTTAGCGATTAAGTCTAACTTTTTAACGTTAAGTTTACCACTAGTATCTTCAAACACTACCAAATAACTTTGTAACTCATCATTGTTATGAATTAGGTATTTAAAGTTCTTATATTCTTTTTGGGATTATTATTACTTTTTCTGTGGAATAGTTAAACGTAAATAAATCTCTGTTGCCACTTAGTTCTTATTCTCAATCTGTCCATTCAAATTAACATAATCACGCGTAACTGGGTCTAAAATGAACCACAGCGCTGCAAGCAGACGCGGTATCTACTCAAACAAAACTAATTGTCCTTCATGTAATTTAGCGTAATCTTGATTACCTTGATTTTTTACATAATTTGCAATCATTGCTTCGCTTCCACGTTGACCAACACTTGAAACAAAATATCCATTACTCCAAAATTCTCCTCCCCACAGCTGCTTTTTAACTTCAGGGCAATTCCTAAAAACCTCTCTAGATGTTATACTCTTTATCATTTTTATTATTTGCGTAACACTATACATTGGAATACTTTGCACCAGCATATTGTATATGGTCTGAATCACTTCCTATTTCCAAAAATGATATCTCATAACGCTTTTCTATCTCCAAGCAAGTCTCTTTTATGACCTCATCTACTTTGCCTGTTAGTATAGCTCTCCTATATTTTGCCGGAAATACTATATGGTAGAGCAAAACATTTACATTGTGATCTTTATCGATATATTTACTTTTCTTCATTCTTACATTATATTAGATTCGCAGCAAGCTGCGAGGAATTAAACCCAAAGTGATTAAACATATTCAGATCAAGGCATAAATTAATAGTATGATAGAATAACTCGCGTGTACAAGAATGCATTTTTAAAAATGAATAATCCTCCTAGCTAGGTTGTATAATAGCCGTGCATAAATCTTAACATACTGCTGTTATTCTTAAATCCTTACTTCAATATTTAAAAGGACACAATATGAACATATCAAAGCAGACAAATATACTAAGTCTTTTAACCATATCTGGTAGCTTTGCTGGAGAAGTTAATAATGATAATGTTACTTATAGTCCTGTAATTTATTCAGGTTCACAATACAGATTTAATAAGCCACATGGTATTACGGTAGATCCTAAAGGTAATATTTGGGTTACTGTATCTGTTGGCCTTGTGACTAAAATTCCATTAAATAGGCCGCCAGTCATTTATAGTTATCCTGAACCATATAATCTTAATAACCCACAAGGTATTACTACAGATACTAAAGGTAATGTTTGGATAGCTAACTATGGCAATAATAATGTGATTGAAGTTCCAGTAAATAGTCCAGCTACTCCGATTCTTTATAATAGCGGATCATATTGGTTTCGTCTTCCACAGGGCATAATTGTAGACTCTCAAAATAATATCTGGGTTACTAATCTTGGCGGTAATAGTGTAACCGAGATTCTCGCTAATCTGCAGAATCCAATAATTTATTCTAGTTCAGCATATGATTTTAATAGATCATATGCTATAACTACTGATACTCAAAATAATATCTGGGTTACTAATGGAGATAATAACAGCGTAACTAAAATCCCAGCTGCTGCCCCACAAAGCCCAGTAGTTTATTTGGACCCACAATATGGATTTAACTTGCCATATGCTATTGCTGTTGATACTCAAGGTAATGCATGGATTACTAATCTTCGCGGTCAAAGTGTGACAGAAATACCAGTTGATAGTCCAAATAATCCTATTGTCTATTCTGATCCATCATATAATTTTTCTACTCCAACTAGTATTACTATAGATGCTCAAAGTAATGTATGGGTAGCTAATAATGGTAATAATAGTGTGACTGA
>Ga0206796_1148_pt1 | contig 14234 bp, 8 predicted proteins | sample Alteio_BWOrgCont_68_FD_152895 | JGI IMG/M metagenome (GOLD analysis project Ga0206796, IMG submission 152895) | Enriched cells from forest soil in Barre Woods Harvard Forest LTER site, Petersham, Massachusetts, United States -... | ecosystem: Environmental > Terrestrial > Soil > Temperate forest > O...
CCACGATGGTGTCTTTGCCCGCACTGCCAAAGCCATTGTTGCCGCCGCCCGCCCAGGGAGCTACCGGATTGGCGAACGACGCTGTGTTGAACCACTGCGCCTGTTTCCTGGGAAACGACACCTTGCTGACGATGTTGGGCCGCGAGACGGCATTTCCGCCCAGACCCAGCACGTCAGGGCCGTTGTAGTAGATGTTCTGCGGTGAGCCGCTTTCCGCGACCGTGACGCCGGCAAGCTGCCATCCGCCCAGCGTTGTCCGGGTGAAGGCATTGCCGTTCTTGAAGAAGGGCTCCGCGTAGATATAGTTCACGTTGAAGATGTTGCGGCGGTCGAAGAGCCCCGATCCGCGATCGTAGCGCAGATTGTAAGGATCGGAGACCGAACTGGTGCCGGCTTCGTTGGCGGAGGTCAGATCGGCGCTTTGAATGTCGATCTCATGCGACCAGGTGTAGGCAAACTGCAGTGTCAGTCCATGACGATTCTCCATGCGCAGCGTGGCCTGCAGGGAGTTGTAGTTCGCGTTCACGGAATTCTGTTCCTGCACGACGTTGCTGTAGCCCAGGAACGGGCGATACAGGTTGGCAGTGGGCTTAATGTTGGGGCAGGGGTTCGCGCCGGGGGAGGGAGGAGCGGTCCCCGTGCAGGAGGTCGCAACCTCTTCACGCTCGGCGAGCGCGCTCAACGGCAGATCGTTGGTCTCGATCTTGTCGTCCTGATTCCAGGAGCCCGATCCCACATACTGGACGGCTCCCACCACGGCGGGGGCCAGTTGTTGCTGGACGCCCAGGCTGAACTGCATGGTCGCGGGATTCGGGTAGTAGTAGGAAAGATCGGTCAGGCCGGCAGCGCCAGTCGGGACCGCGGCAGCGGTTCCGTTATCGACGCTGGTTTGTGGGCTGGAGAAGAAGACGTCATTCACCGAAGGCTGATACGCAAACGGTGGCGTCGTGTCCAGGTTGTAAATGTCGTTCCCCTGCATGCGCTCGTAGAAAACGCCGATTCCTCCACGCAACACCGTTTTTCCACTGCCGAGCATATCCCAGGCAAACCCGATTCGGGGCTGCCAGGTAAAGTAGTTGTTCTTGACCAGACCGCGCGGCGCGCCGTTGACCCCGGCCTCCTCGATTCCGTTCAGGTAGAACGTCTCTCCATTGACAGTGCTCAGTCCCGGGCTGGCGCCTGTGCAGCCAAGCTCTGTGGAACTGGTGCAGATGGTTCCTGCCGACGAGAACGTAGCCGCGTTCGCGGGGTTGTAGTCGGCGGGATTGAAGTTGGCTACGTCGTTGTGCTTCTCGTAGGTGTGGGGAAGGGCGTCGTACCGCAATCCGAGCTGGACGGACACCCGCGGGCTGAGATGCCAGTTATCCCAGACATAGGCCGCATAGTTATTCGACAGCCAGTAGTCGGTGCGCTGTGCCTGGAGCTGGGCGTAGGAGTTTGAGAGTCCCAGCAGGAAGTTCAGGTACGAGCTGCCGCTGTACTGCGATCCGCTGAAGCTGTAGTCGCCTTCCGTGTCGGCCTGCAACTGCTGGTTCTTGTCTTCGCGCATGTACGACGCGCCGAACTTAAACGCGTGCCTGCCTTTGGTCCAGGAGAGGTCGTCGCGAATCTGGTAGTCGAGATACGAGTTTTTCCACGGCCAGTAGATCACTGTCCAGGAAGTGTTGATCGGGCCGCCGCTGAAGGAGACTTGCGGCAAGCGGTTGTCCGGATTGTTGCCCGTGAAGAAGCTCGAAGCGTTCCACCCCGAGGGCTGCGCGTAGGTGCCGTACGGGCTGACGCTGATGGTGTTGCCATTCACGTACAGGCCGGTTTCGTTCAGTACGGTCGGCGAGATCGACTGAGTCAGTCGAATCGCCGCAGCCCAGGAGGGGTTGGCAAAGACATCGCCCACGGTGTCGTAGCTATCACCGCTCCACTGGGTGGGGATGATGGTCTGCGTCATCGAGTCGTGAATCCAGCTTCCCATCAGGTGGTATTTGTCCGTGAGGTTGTGATCGATGCGCACCACATCTTCATGAACGTACGTCGGCTGTTTCGGCGACGCGGTATAGCTGTCGCTCCCGCTGTTCGGCATCGGAATCGCACCCGTGCCCATAAACAGCAGCGCGTTGGCATCGAGCATATTGGCCGGAACGGTGTAGCCCGTCGTCGCATTGCCCGGGAACGGCGACCCCGGCGTCAGGCCGTCTCCCTTTTCCATGGCGGTGTAGGTCCCGTTATTCGGTACGCTCGGAACAATGGGGGCCCCGCCGTTATTCCAGGGATAGTAGGTGAAGGCTCCGGTGCCGGTGGGGAAATCGTTGGCGGGAACGGTCGACGTCACCGAGGGATTCACGCCCGCGATGTACTTGCGCCACTCCTCGTTGACGAAGAAGAAGGTCTTGTTCCGCGCATCGTTGTAGAAGTGGGGAAACCAAACCGGGCCGCCAATGTTGCCGCCGAAGATGTTCAGGCGCAGCTCCGGGGTGGCGACATGGGGCGTCACGTTTTTGGAGAAGTAGTAGTCCGCGTCGTAATCGTCGTTGCGGTTGAACTCCCACACGCCGCCGTGGAAGCGCTGGGATCCGCTTTTCAGTTCCACCAGCACCGTGCCGCCAGAGGAGATGCCGTAGTCGGGTGGATAATTGCTGGCCATCACCTGGAACTGGCCGATCGCGTCGGGTGACGGCAGCACATCCAGCTTGCCTCCCGATCCGCGGTCGTAGACTTCGCCGCCATCGATCAGGAAATTATTGTGGTCCGGACGCAGGCCGTTAAAGCTGATGGTGGCCACGCTGTTCTGCGCGGTCACGCCGTTGAAGGAGGGGCCGTTCCACGAAACGCCGGTGCCGAGTGTCGTCAGGCTGGTGATATTGCGCCCGTTCGTGGCGATGTCCCGCACCTGCTGTCCGCTGATGAGGGTGCTGATTTCGTTGCTTTCCGACTGAATCTGGAGCGCGGCGGCCTGCACCGTTACCGTCTGCGCGTTGGTGCCCACGGTCAGATTCGCGTCTTCACGCATGACCTGCGCCGCGTTCACCACAATGCCGGTTCGCTTGAAGGTCTCGAACCCCTGCGCTGTGATCGTGAGAGTGTAATGTCCGACGGCGAGGCCCGGGATCTGGTAAATCCCGTCGCCGTTGGAAACCGTCGATTGCGCGGTTCCCGTCTCGTCCTGAGTCGCTGTGACCTGCGCTTTGGGGATCACCGCGCCGCTGGGGTCGGTGACTGTACCAGTGATCGACGATGACTCCTGAGACCAGGCGCATGCGGGGATGAGCAGCGCGACCACGGTCATCAGTGAGAAAAGGGTAGGGAAGAATCTCCTGGCTAGACCTGTCATTGGAAACCTCCGAAAGAGTCGTTCTGGGGCCGAATTTCTTTTTCGTGGGTGTATTGACTTAGAATGCGATCCGAGCTTGTATACCTAACAGACAACAGCACTGTCAACTGCCGCCAAAACGGCGGAGGGCCCGAAATCCCAGTAGTGAAGAGATTTAGTAAAGTTGTCGCGTGGGGCAACCGTCTTTGAGATGTGCGAATGTAAACGTTATCCTGTAAGTCGCGGGTTAAGTGAACCGCTATGATCCACGGGCTGTTCATAACTCCGCGCCTGGAACGTCGCCGCGCGGAGGAGCACCAAGCAGAGTGGTGATTCGAGACCGGCGCGATTTGGCGTTGCCGGGAATCTGCCTGGGTACCTGCTCAGGCGGGACGAAAAGAATTCGGAAGGTTCGCGGCAGCGCCGGCAGATTCCGCCGCGACCCACACCGGCTCCTGCTCCAGGCGAATCCGAAACTTCTGTTCTACTGCCGTGACAATCCGATCGCGAAGCGCCAGCACCTCGCGCGCCGTCGCGCCGCCGCGATTCACGATAGCCAGCGTGTGCCGCGTGGAGATGCCGGCTGCATCGAGCGCGTAGCCCTTGTGGAAACCAGCCTGCTCGACCAGCCAGGCTGCGGGAATCTTCACAAAGCCGCGCGTGGCCACAAAGCGTGGAACCACCACCGGCGCTCTGAAGGCGATCTCGTCGTACAGCGCCTCGGACACCACAGGATTCCGGAAGAAGCTGCCCGCGCTATGGCAATCCGGTTCGCCCTCCACCAGCAGCATGCCTTTGCTGTGGCGAATTTCGCGTACTGCTGCCGCAGCCTCCGCGAGAGTCGGGGGTTGCGGGTGATTCTCAAAGTGCCGCTTGAGGTCGGGGTAGTTCAGCACCGGAGATGCATTCCTGCGCAGCCGGTAGCTCACCCGCGTGACCACAAAGCGCCCGCGGTGGCTGGAGTTGAAGATGCTGCGCCGGTACGCGAACCCGCACGCCGCCGATGGCAACTCGGACCAGGTCAGCTGGTTTCGGTCGAGAACGCGCACCGAGGTGATGGTTGCGGAAACCTCCTGGCCGTACGCGCCGACATTCTGCACCGGCGTGCCGCCGACCGTCCCAGGAATCCCCGCGAGGCATTCGAGACCGCCGTAGCCTCGTTCAATGGCCAGCGAGACGAACTGATCCCAGTCTTCGCCAGCGGCGACATGAAAGGTATCGCCCTTTTGCTCGATGCCGCGCAGCGCAATGTGCAGCACCAGCCCGGGAAATCCCTCGTCCGCTACCAGCAAATTGCTGCCGCCGCCGAGCACAAAGAGCGGCCAGCCCTGCTCGCGGGCCAGCCGAACGCCTTCGAGCAGCGACGCTTCGTCCGCGATCTCGGCGAACCACCGCGCCGGGCCTCCGATGCCGAAGGTCGTATACGGGGCCAGCGCAATTTGTTCGCGCAACTGCATCTAAAAGAGATATATATCAGGAGGGTAGCGTCGCCCGAGGCTGCCCCGTACAATAAGAAGCAGGGAATTCCCAGCAAGTCCCCAAACCGGAGGAGTGAACCGAACATGTATCCCGAAATTATGCTGATCCCGATGCGCGAGGAACTGACCCGCGCCGGCATCGAGGAAGCGCGCACCGCCGAAGCCGTGGACGCCGCGATCGCGCGGCCCGGCACGACCATGCTCGTCGTGAACTCCATTTGCGGCTGCGCCGCCGGCAAAATGCGTCCTGGCGTCCGCGTCGCCCTGCGCAATGCGGTCTTGCCGGATCATTCCGTCACCGTCTTTGCCGGTCAGGACCGCGAAGCGACGGAGCGCGCCCGCTCCTACTTCGACGGCAATCCGCCCACTTCGCCGGCCATCGCCATTCTGCGCGACGGCAAGCTGGTGTACCTCATGCAGCGCTTTGTCATCGAGAACAGCACGCCTCAGGCGATCGCGCAGGAACTCTCTCGCGCCTTCGACGAGCTGTGCGCAAAACAACCCGCATAAAACTTCCGCGGCACAAAAAAGGCTGCGCCTCGGCGCAGCCTTTTACTTTTCACTTTCGAATCTTCAGCTACCCATCAGTGCCGGTTGCTGTTCGGTGCCATACACCCGAACCAGGTTACGTCCTTCGCGCTTCGACCGGTACAGCGCCTCGTCGGCGCGCATGAGCAGCGCTCCAACGGTGTCGCCCGGCTGGCTGATGGCAACGCCAAAGCTCGCGGTCAGGCTGGCCCGGCCGGGAAGATCGGTCATCGCGGCAATATCCCTGCGTAACCGCTCCGCCACTTCTTCTGTTTCTTTTGGACCCGCAGCACGCAGAAGAATCACAAATTCCTCTCCGCCGAACCGCGCCAGCACATCGGCCGGCCGCGTGCCCCGGCGCAACGCCTGGCCGATCCGGCGCAGCACGTCGTCGCCCGCCAAATGGCCATGCTCGTCGTTGATCTGCTTAAAGTAGTCGATGTCGATCAGCATGATGCCGAGGGCCGATTGGGCGCTGACAGCGCGGGCCAGTTCCCGCCGCAGGATATCTTCAAATGCCCCGCGATTCAGCAGTCCGGTGAGCGAATCGGTTTGCGCGACGATTTGCAGTTGCTGGCGATGGACGCACAGGGAAAGCCAGCCGACGCTCAGCGCTGCGGCCAGCGCAAGGATCATCGACAAATAGCTAAATCCAGCGTCAACCGGATCCGGATGGACAAAGGTCACGGCCGGCCCCAGCGTCATCGCAAACGCGCCCCACGCCAAATTCTCTGCGGTGCAAATCGCGAGCAGCCACGCCGCTCCTCGCGCCGGAGCACGCAGTTCGCCCTTCCCGTGCCGGAAGAGCAGGGCCGACGTCATGGCAAAGATTGCGGCCACCACGACGCAGTGGATTTCCAGCCGGAGAGCCGGAGCCATCCGAACATAGGTGAACCAGAGGAAGGGAACGGCGCTCAGTCCGCACAGAGCCACAGCCCAGGGCATCAGCGTCTTCGGCGCCTTCAGGATTTCGGCTGCCGCGAGGTACAAAAAGACGGCACCCGTAAACAGCAGAAAGTTCGCCACCACCACGGTGAACACCGGAGCCAGTTGCGGTCGCAGTGCCAGCAACAGCATCGCGAAGATGTCGCAAGCGATGAATCGCCGCAGATGCCCCACGCCGCGCAGGTCGGGCACGCTGCGGCCCACTACGTGTAGCCCCACCCACACCAGCAGCAACGCTGCCGCGTAGGCGCACATGATATACGGCGTATTCATCGGCCGGTTCGATGGCCTCCGTTTCTTTCAACTTCCGGCGGCCGAGTTCAGGAGGGGATTCCCGTCAGACCGCGCAGCGCACAGGGGGGATATGTGTCCTTAGAATGGCACAGCCATGCGATACCGGTCACCATAAATTGGCATGTCGGAGGTAACTATCTTGCGAAGTGACACACGAATCATTACGCGAAATGGATAGTCTTGGAGGGAACCGAGTGGCTCCGACCGCCCATCGCCGTATCGTTCTCGTCTCCGGACCGCCTGCCAGTGGCAAGACTACCCTTGCGCGCCCGCTCGCCGAGACTCTCGGCTTTGCTCTGCTCAGCAAGGACGACATCAAGGAATCTCTCTACACTTCGCTCGAAGATAGAGCGCCCCAGGGTTCGCCCGACCCGCGTCTGCCCGGCGACGTCGAACTGTCGCGCCGCCTTAGCGATGCTGCGATTGATCTGCTTTGGACGCTCGCTTCGCATTGTCCGCAGGCCGTCCTAGAGGGCAATTTCCGCACGCAGGACCCGCAGCAACGGGAGAAGTATGCCGCGCTGCTCACCCACCCTAACACAAGCTGCGTCGAAATCCACTGCCGCATCCCGCTGGAAGAGGCGGCGAGCCGGTTTGCGGAGCGGGCTCGCGCGGAGCGGCATCATCCGGCGCATCCGTTCCAACAGATGAGTGTCGAGCGGCTGGCGGAGTATGCGGAGCCGTTTGAGATGAGCGCTGTGATTGAACTGGATATGCTTCGGCCGGTTGAGATTGCCGACCTCGCGGAACTCGTCCGCGCCATCCTGAACGCGCAGCGGCCGGGTGGGACGGCGGCAGACGTTTAAAATAGTCCTTTGCACCGGAAATACTTCCGCGCCGCATCCCGTATACGGAAAATCTCTGCGGCCGGTCAGCAAAAAGGCACACCGCACGCATGCATCGCTGGTCGAAGCTCTTCATCCCCACTCTGCGCGAGGCTCCCGCTGACGCGGAAGTGGCCAGTCACAAGTTCCTTGTCCGCTCGGGATACATCCGGCAGCTCGGGGCCGGCATTTACTCGTATCTCTTTCTCGGCCAGCGCTCGATCAACCGCGTGATCGCGATCGTGCGCGAAGAGATGGACCGCATCGGCCAGGAATTTCTGCTGCCGACCATCCAGCCCGCCGACCTGTGGCGCGAGTCCGGCCGCTGGACCATCATGGGCGACAACATGTTCCGCCTCAAAGACCGCAAGGGCGCGGACCTGTGCCTCGGCATGACGCACGAAGAGGTCATGACCGACATCGCCCGTAACGAGCTGCGCAGCTACAAGCAGCTTCCGCAAATCTGGTATCAGATCCAGACGAAATTCCGCGACGAGCCGCGTCCCAAAGCCGGCCTGCTGCGCGTGCGCCAGTTCATCATGAAGGACAGCTACTCCTTCGACATCGACGCGGCCGGACTCGACCACAGCTACGACCTCCACGATGAGGCCTATCGAAGGATCTTCACCCGCTGCGGACTCAGGTTCGTCGCGGTCGAAGCCGATTCGGGGGCTATGGGCGGCTCGCAGTCGCAGGAATTCATGGTCTACACGGATGCAGGCGAAGACCTGATCGCGAGCTGCGCCGCCTGCGGATACGCTGCGAATATTGAGAAGGCGACCTCGCATCTGGCCCCCGTGAAAGAGATGGAGCCCACCGGCGACGGGAAGCCCGAACTTGTCTCCACGCCTGGCCAGGCCGCCATCGTCGATGTCACGAAGTTCTTCGACATTGAATCGAGCTCGGATATCAAATGTGTTGCGTACATGGCGAAGATTGCCGCCAGGAGCACGGCAAAGAACGCAGCAAAAGAGGACGCGCAATCCTCGTGGCAACCGGTCGTCGCCTTTCTCCGCGGCGATCACTTCGTGAACGAGACCAAGCTGATGGCGGTTCTGGGCGCGACGGAAGTGCGTCCCATGGTCGCCGAAGAGCTCGAAACCTGGTTTCATGGTCCCGCCGGCTACCTTGGACCGGTCGGCCTCGATCCGGCGCAGCAGCTCAACGACGGCAAGCTCAACGTTGTCCTGGACCCCGGCCTTGAAAACCGCCAGAACCTCGTCTGCGGAGCGAATCAGCTCGACTACCACTACCGCAACGTGGTTCCGGGACGTGATTTCTCCTGGACGGTTGTCGCCGACATCCGCAACGCCGCCGAAGGCGAAGGCTGTCCCCAATGCGGCCAACCCCTGCGTGTGGCGAGAGCTGTTGAAGTCGGCCACATCTTCAAGCTTGGCAATCGCTACACCGACAAAATGGGCGTGCGAGTTCTTGACGCCAACGGGAAAGAGGTCACGCCCATCATGGGCTGCTACGGCATCGGCGTCGAACGCATCCTGACGGCCGCTATCGAGCAGAACAATGACGTTAACGGTTTTTGGCTGCCGATCTCGATCGCGCCCTTCGATGTTGTCGTCACCGTTACCAACGTCGGCGACTCTGCGCTAAAGTCCTCTGGAGAATCCGTCGCTGCCAGTCTCGAGGGTGCCGGATTCGACGTGTTGCTCGACGATCGCGACGAGCGCGCCGGGGTCAAGTTCAAGGACGCCGACCTGATCGGCGTCCCGTACCGCGTAACGGTCGGCAAAAAGGCCGCGGAGGGGAAGGTCGAGTTGGTCGTCCGCTCCGGAGCGCCGCCCCGCGACGTCGCGTTCGCCGACGTGGCGAGGGAGATTCGGACGCTCATCGCCGGAAGCGAAAACCAGTGACGCATGGCGGGGTGTTTGGCACGGTACCCCTGCGTGTCACGCGCAACACACTGTGTCCCCCGGCCCACGAAGCCAGCCGGACGGACCAGCTAAACCGTTTGCTTTCAGGCGCCGCACATGGAGCCTGACTTGCACATTCTCGCGGTATCAGCCGCGGGCGAATGCAGCCGTCAAATTCTGCATCCGACTCGTCTGATAGATGTCGCGTGCAAATTTGGCGCAGAATGACGGAAGACGGAGACTGAATTGGCAGTAAAAGTTAAAGTTCCCCGGTACCAGGTGAGCCTCACAGGCCGCAAAGTGTTGATGGTACTCGGTATGTTCTGTACCGTGGCCCTGTTGCTGGGCTTTATCGTCGGTTCCTATTACTGGGTCCAGTACGGCCACGTGGTCGATGACCGGCTGAAGCACCCCCTCTTCACGCAGACCGCGAAGATTTACGCTGCCCCGCATGAGGTGCGTCCGGGCCAGAAGCTTACCGCGCGCGAAGTTGCGGCGGAGCTGCAACAGGCCGGCTACACCGCCGACATCGAGGGCACCGCATCGGCCATGGGCAGCTTTACTCCCCACGCCGGTTCGATTACCGTCCATCCTGGGCCGCAGTCGTACCACTCCCAGGACGGAGCGACGATCAGCTTCGAGGACGGCGCCGTCAGCCAGATTACCGGCGATAACGGCGAGCAACTCGCGGCCTATGAGCTGGAACCACAACTGGTGACCGGCCTCTCCGACCAATACCACGCCAAGCGCCGTCTGGTGACCTACGACGATCTGCCGCCGTACCTCGTTCCCGCGGTCACCGCCATCGAGGACCGGCGCTACTTCGCGCACGGCGGCCTCGACTACTGGGGCATCCTGCGCTCGGTCTTCAACGATCTTCATCCCAACCACCACTATGTGGAAGGCGCCTCCACCATCGACATGCAGCTCGCCAAGATGTTCTTCCTGACTCCCGAGCGCACCTTCAAGAGGAAGTTTCTCCAGGTCATCATCACGCTGCAGCTTGAGCACCGCTTCAGCAAGAAGCAAATCTTCCAGATGTACGCGAACGAGGTGCCCCTGGGGCAGCGCGGCAGCTACTCCATCGACGGTTTCGGCGAAGCAGCGCAGGCTTATTTCGGCAAGGACGTGAGCCAGCTCACTCTGCCTGAATGCGCAACCCTTGCCGGCATCATCCAGAGTCCCAGCCGCCTGAATCCGTACCGCCATTCCGATCGCGCCATCGAACGCCGCAACCTCGTCCTCGACTCCATGGTCGAGACCGGCGCCATCAGTAAAGATCAGGCCGAACAGGCGAAGGCATCGCCGCTCGACATCGAGCCCGGCGCCTTCGACGCGGGCGAAGCGCCCTACTTCGTCGACCTGGTTCGCGATCAGCTCATCCAGCGCCTCGGCGACGCCGACTACAACGAACAGGGTCTGCGCATTTACACCTCGCTCGATCCGCAGCTCCAGCAGATCGCACAGGATGCGGTCGCCGACGGCATGAAGCAGGTCGACGCGCTGGTCAACGCCCATTTCGCACGCCTGGCCCGCATCGCCGCCAAAAAGGGCGAAGCTCCGCCGGCGACGATCTACCCGCAGGTCGCGCTCATTGCGCTCAATCCACATACCGGTCAGGTGCTCGCGCTGGTCGGCGGGCGCAACTACGGCATCAGCCAGTTCGACCACGCGGTGCAGCACCGCCCGACCGGCTCCATCTTTAAGCCAATTGTCTACGCTTCAGCCTTTAACACCGCGATTGCCGGCACGCCGCTCACTACGGCCGACGGCACCAGCGCCGTCTTTACGCCGGTCACCCTCCTCCACGATGCGGCGACCACGTTCACCATCGGCAATCAGACTTATTCGCCCCACGACTTCGAAGACAAGTACTACGGCGACATTCCCGCCGTGGAGGCGCTCTACCGCTCGCTGAACAATCCCACCATCGCGCTTGCGGAAATGGTCGGCCTCGACAACGTCGCCGGCCTGGCCCGCGAGGCCGGGATCACCTCGGCCGAGCCTACTCCCGCGATGGCCATCGGCGCCTACGACGCGACCCCCATGCAGATGGCCGGCGCTTACACGATGTTCGCGAACGGCGGCATCAAGATCGATCCGTGGCTGCTGGCCTCGGTCCGTGCTCCCAACGGCGACGTGATGGCTGACTACGCCCCGCAAACGACGCCGGTGCTGGATCCCCGCGCCGCCTTCCTCACCCTGAGCATGATGGAGCAGGTGGTGAACAACCCGCATGGCACCGGGGCTGGGGTTCGCAACATGGGCTTTACGTCGCCCGCAGCGGGGAAGACCGGAACCTCGCACGACGCGTGGTTCGCTGGATTCACCAGCAACCTCCTGTGCATCGTCTGGGTCGGAAACGACGACTACAGTAACCTGAATCTGGAGGGCGCGCACGCCGCCGGGCCGGTCTGGGCAGACTTCATGAAGAACGCGGTGAAGTTACCGCAATATTCTGATACGAAAGACTTTGTTCCACCGCCGGGAGTCGTCCAGGTTCGTCTGGATGACGCCACCAATCTGCTTGCCGACGCGGCCTGTCCGCAGGACTACACCGCCGCTTTTCTCGACGGCACCCAGCCGACGGACACCTGCGACCACTCCATCGGCGACCAACGCAACATCTTCCAGAAGATCTTCGGGCTCGGCCAGCGGCCCGTCAACCCGGCGCCTGCGCCGCAAACTGCGATGCAGCCCACGTCGAACGCAACGACGCAGGTGATTCCCACGCAGCCCATCGACGCGCAAAACCAGGGCGATCAGAATCAGGATCCAAAAAAGAAGAAGCACGGCTTCTGGGGCAAGCTCTTCGGCAAGAAAGACAACACGCAGCCAGACAATCAGAACCCGCCGCAGTGAGCGATGGACGATGGCGAGTTTATGGACGATAACTAGTCACTTCATCATCGCTTTAGACGATTTAACCTAAAGTTCCTGATGAGCCCTACAGCGATGACTCGATTCGCCATTTCCACCCACCGCAAGCGCGAGATTGTCGACATTACCGACCAAGTCGCCCGACACCTGCCGCGCGAGACCGGAGTCTGTTGCCTGAACGTTTTGCACACGACGGCCGCGCTGACCACAGCCGACCTCGACCCCGGGACTGACCTCGACATGCTGGACGCGTTCGAAGCCATGATGCCCAAGCTTCGCTACCGGCATCCGCACAACCCGGAGCATGTCCCCGATCACATTTTGTCGTCGCTCATCGGAACCGCGCTCACCGTGCCCGTCGAGGCGGGAGCGCTCGTTCTCGGCACCTGGCAGCGTATCGTTCTGGTCGAACTTGACGGTCCGCGCGAACGCGAGCTAACGCTCCATTTCCTGAGAAGCAGTTAGATTTCTGAGCACAAAAAGGAAAGCGGGCCCTTGTTGGTAAAGTGCGGCCCGCTCTTTAATTTTCAATACTCTACGTTGGGTCGATTCATCCTTGACTTTAGATCTTTACATCAAATCCAGCACTGCCTTCTTCCGCCTTTACCGCCGCTTCCGCGGCCTGGAAACCCATCTTCGAGTGCGTGCCGTCGCAAAACGGCTTGTTGACGGACGCGCCACAGCGGCACAGCGAAAAGGCGGGCTTGCCGGTCAGGTCCCACTCCCGGCCTTCGGCATCCACCAGCTTTACGGGGCCTTCCACGCGGTACGGGCCGTTGGGACGAACAGTAATCTTCACTTCCGACATGCGACCAACTCCTGGGAAATCAAAATAAGCTGCGTATTTCAGTCTACCAGGCCCGGATCTGCGCGCCCGGAGGTACACGCACTCGGCGCGCGGTGATGGCCCGCCCCAATCTCCTCCTAACGGGGAATACCCCGCACCCCACGCGGGGCATATCATCATTCCTTCGGCCCCATGACCACTCCGTCGCCTTCGGCTCCATGACCACTCCGTCGCTCACCTCGGCCCCCTCGCAACAGGAAGGCTCCCAGCCGTCGTCCCGGTTCGATCGCTGGGTCCTGCCATCTCTGGGCGTCTGTACCCTCGTCGTGTCCTGCATCCTGCTCTCATTGAAAAAGCAGGAGTGGGCCGACGAGGTTTTCACGCGCACCGAACTCAGCGACCCCTCGCTTCTCCACCTGATGCACGCGCTGACGCGTCTCGGCGGAGCGGGCATGCCGCTTTTCTATCTCACCGCATGGCCCTGGGCGCACCTCTTCGGCATGAGCGACCTCTCCCTACGGCTCTACTCCTGCGCCGGTGTTTGCGGGGCTTTCCTGGTTCTCACGACCGCGCTGCGCCACCGCTTCAACGCGCGCGCAGCGTTCCTTGGCGTCGGCTTCGGCCTCTTTGCCTGCATGATCGTCGTCGATCAGAACGGGGAGGCTCGCGGCTATGGTCTTTATCTGCTGCTTTGCGCGCTTGCCATTGCGCAGATCTTCCGCATCGCCGAAACCCCGCAACCGCGCGCGCGCGATCTCTTCCTGCTCGCGCTCAGCGAGGCGGGCGTCGTCCTCGGCCACGTCCTCGGACTCATCTTCTCCGGCCTGCTGCTGGTTGCGCTGGTAGCGGCCGACCTCTTCCAGCGACGGTTCCGCGCGAAGGTCTACGCCGCGTATATGGTAGGGTGGCTCGCGATTCTTCCCTGGCTTCCCGCGATCCGCGCCTCCGTCGCTGTCGGCAAGCCGCATGGATGGATCAACGCTCCCACGTTCGGCGACCTCGTCATCAGCGTCTCGTACTGGCTGTTTGCCGGCATTTATTTCCCGCTCATGAAGGGCACGCAATTCGGCGTGGTCGCGGGATGGGCGCTCGCCATTTTCTGCGTGGGCGGGATTCTTGCCTCAGCCAGCTACGGATTGCGCGAAGCGTCGCCCGCCCGCCGCGCCATTTATTTCGTTGGATTCGCGCTGATGCTCGCGCCGGTCGCCCTCTACGCCGTCTCGCACCTGGTAACGCCAGTGTGGGTCGCGCGCTATATGATTCCCGCGGTCCTCGGGGTTGGCATCGTCGCCGCGGGCTGGGCCGAACGCGCCAGCTTCGTGCGCG
>Ga0206796_1149_pt1 | contig 14203 bp, 16 predicted proteins | sample Alteio_BWOrgCont_68_FD_152895 | JGI IMG/M metagenome (GOLD analysis project Ga0206796, IMG submission 152895) | Enriched cells from forest soil in Barre Woods Harvard Forest LTER site, Petersham, Massachusetts, United States -... | ecosystem: Environmental > Terrestrial > Soil > Temperate forest >...
TCGCGCGCGACGATGTCGATGTCGCCATCCGACACGGCGACGGGAACTGGCCGGGGCTTGACGTGCAGCGGCTTTATTCGGAGCGTCTTTTTCCGGTCTGCAGCCCAAAACTCGTCGCCGGACGTAACCGCATCACGAAAGCGGCGGACCTTTTGAAGTTTCCACTGCTGCGTCTGGAGGACGCGAAAAATTGGACCCGGTTACTTGAAGCCGCCGGCGTGAAGTCGACCGTCCGGCCTGGCCCGGTTCTAAACCGCGCTAGCATGTTGATCGACGCGGCGATCGATGGCCAGGGCATTGCTTTGGCGCGCACAGCGCTCGCGGCGTGGGACTTGATCAACGGCCGTCTCGTCAGACCAATCGATGTTTCTTTGCGAATGGCCAACACCTACTGGATTGTCTGCCCCAAGGCGGCTGCGAGCGTGCCCAAGATCGGCACATTCCGAAAATGGCTGTTGGCCGAGGCAGCGGAAGATGCACGACGTCTGAAAGAACTCCCGCCGTCGTGAGAATTTGGAATGGGTTATTTTAACGCCAAGTCTCGCAGTTGCGACGCGAGTCTTGACTCAAGGTTTATTGTTTGGCACGCATTGATTGTCGGGCCGCATTGCAGTCGCCCGATGTTTCAAGGCGTTCCGCCCAAGCACTGCTCGCAAAAGCACTGCGCCTCGCCCGCAACGCGGGCGCGGGGACTATGGCGGAATGACCATGCGCAACCAATAACATCACCGACTTTGATGGGGACAACGCAGCCTCCCCTCTAGATGCATCGCCATCCAAGCGCTGGTCACTTCTCTTTGGGAGCGACCTATGGATGGCTTGTTTCTCGCACTGTTTCTTCTCGCGACCTTTATCGGCGGCTTGACGACCGGTGTTGCCGGTTTCGCCATGGGCCTCGTGGTATCCGGCATCTGGCTGCACATCCTCACGCCGATCCAGACCGCGGTATTGATCGCCGGCTACGGCCTCCTGACGCAGAGCTACGGCATCTGGAAGCTGCGGCACGCGCTGAGCTGGCGGAAAGTGGCGCCGTTCATCATCGGCGGCGCGGTCGGCGTGCCGATCGGAGCGATGCTGCTGACTTCCTACGCCAATCCGGCGTATCTGCGCACCGGTGTCGGTTTATTGCTGGTGTTGTATAGCGCCTACAACTTGGCGCGGCCCGCGTTCGCACCGGTTGAGTCGGGAGTTCCAACCGATGTCGGCGTCGGCATCCTCAACGGGCTGCTCGGCGGGTTGACCGGACTCACGGGGATCATCGTCGCCATCTGGTGCCAATTGCGCGGCTGGCCGAAGGACGTGCAGCGCACGGTCTTCCAGCCGGTCAATCTCGCCGCGCTGGTGATGAGCACGGTGTCGTTGAGTATTGCGGGCGCCATCACCGCGGCAACGATCAAATTGTATCTGCTCGGCCTGCCATTGATGCTGGCCGGCCTTTGGTGCGGCTTCAAACTGTATGGAAAACTCGACGATGCGGCATTCCGCAAGGTGATCCTGCTGCTGTTGCTGGTGTCGGGACTTTCGTTGATCGTGCCGGCGTCGATCTTTCGATAACCGCGGGCCCGCTCTGATCGGAGGCGGCCCGGTCACGCCTATCGGCGTGGTATGGCCGATCGCGTTCGGGACGTGCGAACCCCAAGCTCTGCGCTTAGCGAATGAGAAGCACGACGCCGGATGCCAGCAGCAGGACGAGCACGACTTTGCGGAACTGCGCCTCATCGAGCCGTCCGTAAAGCTTTAGCCCAAGCCATGTGCCGACGAGGAGCACGGGCAGGGCGACGACAAACAACCACCACACCTCGCGCGGGATCGCGCCCTGGCCGCCGAGCCAGGCGGCGGTCATGGCGAAGGTGGCGACGCCGACCGGTTGAAACACCGCACGTTGTTGATCCTTTGGCCAGCCGCGCAACTGGCACCAGATCGTCGCCACGATGCCGGCAAAGCCGGTGGCGCCGCCGAGCGCGCCGTTGAGGAAGCCCGCGCCGGCATCGGCAACGGCGCCGCCGAAGACGAGCGGCTTGAACGCCGGCCGCAGCAAACCATAGAGGCTGAATAGCACCAGCACGACGCCGACGCCGATCCGCAGATATTGCGGGTTGGTGTGCGCCAACGCGAAGACGCCGATCGGCACCCCGAGCGCCGCGCCGAGCACGAGCGGCGCGATCTTAGTCCATTGCAGCGCATGCCGCAGCTTCCAAACCGAATAGCCCTGCACCACAAGTCCGAGGCCGGTGATCAGGATCGCGGTTTGCAGCGGCGTGAGAATATAGAGCCACACCGCCGCGGCGACGATGCCGAAGGCGAAGCCGCCAAAACCCGTGACCAAGGCGGCGAGGAACGTTCCGGTGAGGAAGACTATCGTGAAGATGTTGAAACCGAGGCCCGAATCCATGGCGCCCGCTCCAAATGTTGAGCGAGCAGCGCTTGCATGGGGAGAGCCCACTTGACGGGGAGGCCGCGTTGCCCCCGTGCAGCAAGTATCGCCGAAAATGACAGCGCGCTCAAGCTGCACGCGCTTTGCTGGCCGCGGCTTCTTGAATTTTGCTCGCGGGTCTGCCACATGGAGGTCGTCGGGCCACATTGCAGTCGCCCGGCTTAGCCAAGGCATATCGCCCAAGCACTGCACTCCGACCCGCTCGCGGGACTGAGGGCTTTTGGGGCTTTTGGCGAAATGCCCAATCTCCACAAGTTTTTCGTCTTGCAGCGGCCTAATATCCCGGGCTCACGACAGCCGCCCGGTAAGCTGCCGCGTGCAGCCAAGCGATGTCTCATCGAAGGAGATGAGAAATGTGTTGCGCTCTTGAGAACCACTCTTCGACGTTCGTCGGTTCACTAACGGATCAGTGTTCCGTCGTGACGATCGAACTGCCCGCACCTGAATCGAAAAAGCACCGGGCCAAAAGCAGGTCGCGTGTACTGCCCGATTCCACACACATGTGCCCCGAATATGTCTGGGGCGATGAAGGGCCGGTCAACGAATAGAGATAGCTGCAACAGATGCCCGGTCAATCGCCGGGCATCTTTCGCGCCGCTCACACCGCTTCGACGATCTTGTCGGTCTTGGCGCGGAAGCGGTAGCGCGGGATTGCGTCGAGATCGGTGCCGGTGATGCGGATCACCCAGGCTTTTTGCGGGTGCGCGGTGGAGTGGATGAGGCCGGACGAATAGGCTTGGGTCTGGCCTGGGCCGAGCGCGTATTGCCGGGACTTTTCCAGGACAACATTGTCTTCGCTTGCCGGATTGGTCCTGCGCCACTCTGTCATTTCGGTGACGCCGCGGGCGGTGCCGTAGATCGCCCATGAGGCGCCATGGCTGTGCGGTTTGCCGACCTTGCCGCCCTCTTGCACATGGGCGAGCACGTAAACGTCGGTCGCCGGATCGTGCCACAACTCGCGGCGACCGATGGGCGTGTCTTCGGCAAAGGTCTCGCTGACGAAGGCGGGGTTTTTCAGGAGCTGCGACAGTTTCTGCGCGACATCGGGCAGGCCGCTTTCGCCCTTGGTCTTGAGCGTCGTCGACAGATCGGCGCAGAAATCGGTGAGCGTGTACGGCATGATCATCTCCTCAAGCTCGCTTCAATTTCTATCCGCACCGACCAGCGCGTTATAGCGTGCGATCACGTCGCGGGGCGTCGCGGCCGCGTGGGCGATGGATTTAAGCACGGTCTCGCCGTCGATGGGACTCATCTCGATGCCGAGTTTTTCGGCGTCTTGGAGCACGGCGGCATCGCGGCACATGGCCATGAAGGCGTCTTGCAGCGCCTTGGCGCGGTCGGCCGGTATGCCGGGCGGCGCGGCGAACGGCAGCGAAATGGCGAATTGCAGATTGGCGAATTCGATCAGCGCAAGCGCGTTCGGGTCCTTGGTCAACTCGTTGCCGGTCGGCACGTCGGGAAAGTCGGAGAGCCGGGTCGAACGGCCGAATTGCAACAGCGGGCGGAACGCGTTGTGGCTCCACAGATCGCGCTGGCCGGTGCGCACGGAGCTATAACCGATGATCTGGCCGTCGATCTCGCCGCTCTGCATGGCCAGAAACATCGGCGCCGCGCCGACATAGCCGCGCACCACCTTGATGTTGAGGCCGAGAATTTCCTTGGCGATGGTGGCGAAGATCAGATTGCTGGAAGCCGCATTGTCGCCGCCCAGCGTGATCGACTTGCCGGGCTCTTTCAATTCGGCGACCGATTTGATCGGGTTGGTCGCCATCACCAGCATCAGGTAGGAATCCTTGGCATAGGACGAGAGACTCCCGAGCCAGGTGATTTTCAGCGGATCGAAATTGACGTTCGGGTCGCCCTGGATGGCCAGCATCGGCACTGCGCGCTCGAGCTTGACGATGACGGAGCCGTCGCGCTCGAACGTGTTGTAGAGCCGGTTGGCCGAGGCGATGCCGCCGGCGCCGGGCTGGTTCTGCACCACGATGGCCGGATTGCCGGGAATATAACGGCCGAGATGGTGCGCCACGAAGCGCGCGGTGATGTCATTGATGCCGCCGGGCGCGGTGCCGACGATCATGGTCATCTGCCGGTTCTTGTAGAACTGCTCGACCGATTGGGCGCGGGCCGCGCCGGCTACGGCCATCGAAAATAAAGCGCAAACGAACGCGACGAAACGCAAAAGTTTTCCCGTCACCCTTCGAGGCTCGCTGTGCTCGCACCTCAGGGTGACGGAAAATATTTTCATGGAAACGCCGCGAGCAAATGGCCGTAGCCGCGCACCGGCTGGCGCACGTGCAGCCGCTTTTGCATTTCCCACACCCGCGCCGGCACCGGATGCACCACCGGCACCTGCAAGTCCTGCTCCAGCATGTCGATGATATTGAGCGTGCGCCAGCCGGAGCCGAGCATGTAGATAGCGTCGGCGCCTTTGGCTTTGAGAAAATTCTTCTTGATGTGGGCGTAGACCTGCTCGCCAGAAAGCGTCTGGACCTGGTCGAACGGCACGTCGATGCCTTCCATGCCGCGAACCTTGAAGCCGGCATCGCTAAAATATTTGGCGAAAATGTCGTTGAGCTTTTTCGGAAAATAAGTGGCGCCGACGAAGCTCTTGGCCTTGAGCGAGTGCAGCGCATTCACATGGTTTTGCGCCACGCTCATCACCGGCACTTTGTATTTCTTCTCCCACTCAGCGACGATCTTGGCCTCGCCCTTGCGGCCGAGCACCATGAAGGGCGGCGCGCCGTGCGGATGGATGAGGTCGCATTTCTCCTCGGCCAGCACTGCCACGAGCTTTTCGTAGTGCGGCATCATGGTGTGAAATTCGTCCGCGGTGCCGCGCTTGATGTTGAGGAACAGCGGAATGAGGCCAATACCTTCGGGCAAGAGGCGGCAGACCTCTTCGGTCACGCCGGGCCGCATGGTCGGATTGATCATGCCGACGACACCGCGCCAACTGGAAAACGCCATGGCGAAAACCTCTCAATGAGTTCGCGGCGAGAACGTCCGGTCAATGTTTGGCCGGAACGTTATCGTTCGAAATATTCGATGCGTCGAGTCACACGATCTTGCGCTTCGATCTTAGTGCCGAATCTAGGTGAGTTGAGTTGCAAGGGAAGTGTTTCGTCGTCGTGTATTTTGACGATAAGAACGCCAGGGTTGGCGGTGGCTTGCCAAGCCCATTGCTGTTGATTCAGATGGTACGCGTCCTTTCCTTTTAGCAGCATCACCTGGGCAGACACGCCATCAACCGTGCGCTGCCAAACCACACAGTGCAAAGACTTGTCTTTCCGTTCAAGATACCGGCACAATTGCTCCACGTCGCGATGCGAGCGTTGTATCGTCCTGGTTCTGGCGCCGCTACTCAACTGACAAACGATTTCATTGGCCTGCAGTCCACAAGCGGGGCATGTAATCGTTGTCTCTGACATTGGATCCTCCTGAAGTTAGGGATCCGCTCAATTGTCACCATGGGAAATTGTTCGCAACGCATCGCCTAGCATCTGGCATACATTTTTTCGCTAAGATGTTGATTTAGCTAGTATTTTGTTCAGGACGGATTGAGACGCGGTTGAGAGGGCGCGAGTTTTGAACAGCGAACTCCGTTTTTTTGGGTATGTGCGATTCTGATGCTCACCCTCGATAGATCGGCGCTGGCTGGGCGAAAAAGCTCCACAGGATGTGGTAGACCAGCGCGTAGTTTTTCTGCTGGAAGCTGGCGTGCGAAATGCCCGGCATTACGGCGAAATGCTTGTCCGGGTTCGGCAGCTTGGCGAAGAACGCCACCAAATCCTCGAAGCTGGCGATACCGTCCCATTGTCCGCGCATGATGAGCGTCGGCACCGTGATCTTTTCCGGATCGACCACCGGCAGCCGCGAGCACATGTCGACATAGGTGCCGGTCGGCACCGAATCGTCGAGCGCGGTGACGGCGTCCGCAAAGGCGTCGATGACTTTCTCCTCGGCCGTACCGGGATGATCGCGGTCGAAGATCGAATGAATGAACGCCTTGTCGATCGGGCGGCGGTTTTTTGCCGAAAATTCCGGCAGCTTCTTCTTGCGCTCGGCGAGCGTTGGCGAGCCTTCGCCGGTCCACACCATGGCGTCAAGCGCGAGGCGGGCGACCAGATCGGGATGGCGCTGGGCGAACAGCGCGGCGCGCAGCGCGCCGGATGAAATGCCATAGACGAGGAGAGGGCGCTTGCCGCGCAGCGTGGCGATATAGGTCGCGGCCGCGAGGCAGTCGTCGGCGCCCTGCGCGATCGGGGCGTTGTTGTCGCGATCCTTGGTGGAGCGGCCGTAACCCTCCATGTCGACGCACCAGCAGTCGAAATTTTGCCGGGCGAAGAAATCCATCACGGAAGAATCCGGCCGCCCGGGCACCTGCAGGTCGAATGTCGGCTGTGCCGCCATGGACGAACCGTGCACGAACAGGATGGTGCCCGTGGTCTGCTTCGGATCGCCGGCGCATTTCTCGAACATGAACAGCTTTGCACCGCCGTCCTTGGTGGTCCAATGCTCTTCGCCTTTGATCGCCGCGGCGGGTTTCGTCATCTCGTTCATCGTGCACCTAATTGATCAGAGCGATGTGGTTGGCCTGGATCACCTTAGCCCATTTGCCGATTTCCGACTCCATGAAGGCGGTGAACACGGCCTGGGTCATCACCATGGGCGAGGCGCCCTGTTTCTCCCAGGCGTCCTTGATGTCCGGGCGCTTGAGGATATCGGTGATGGTGCGGCTGAGCTGATCGACGATCGGCTGCGGCGTCGCTTTCGGCGCCATGAAGCCGACCCATAGCGTCGCTTGAAATCCGGCTACGCCGGCTTCGGTGAAGGTCGGCACGTCGGGCAGGATCGGCGAACGGGTCCGCCCGCTGGTGGCGAGCGCGCGGACCATGCCGGATTGCACGGTCGGCGCCATGGTCGGGATGGCATCGAACAGCATTTGGATCTGTCCGCTCAAAATGTCGCTGCGCATGCCGGTCGAGCCCTTGTACGGCACATGCACGATGTCGATCCCGGTGAGGCTTTTCAAAAGCTCAGCCGCCATGTGGTAGTTCGAGCCCGGCCCCGATGAGCCGTAATTGAGCGTGCCCGGCTTCGCCCGCGCCAGTGCCAGAAGGTCCGGCAGGGTCTTCGCCGGCACCGACGGATGCACGACCAGAACAAGGTCGGTATCCATCAATGGCGCCACCGGCGTCAGGTCGCGCATCAGTTGATAGGGTTTTTGGGCGTAGAGAGTTTCGTTGACCGTCTGCGTGCCCGACACCATCAGCAAGGTGTAGCCGTCGGGTGCCGCGTGGGCGACGAGGTCTGTGCCGATCGTGGTGCCGGCGCCGGGACGATCTTCGATGAAGAACGTCTGGCCGAGCGATTTTTGCAATTCGTTGGCAATCGAGCGCGTGTAGACGTCGGTCGGCCCGCCAGCGCCGAATGGCGCAACGATCTTCACCGGTCGCGATGGATAATCGTCGGCGCGGCTCGCCGATGTCCCGGCAACGACGCCGGCCAGCGCCAGAAGCATTGCGTCACGTCGCGACACTGCGGTCGGCATATTCATGGCTTTCCTCGAAGAAGCTAGTTCAACGTCACGCCGGTGATGCGGATCACCTCGCCCCAGCGCTTATATTGTTCGGCGATGAAGGCGGCAAAATCCGCAACCGACTTCGGCTGCGGCTCGCCGCCAAGGCGCTTGAGCTTGTCTTGCAGTTCCGGCGTCGCCAAGCCTTCGTTCACGACCTTGTTGATCCGGGCGACGATGTCCGGCGGCGTGCCGGCTGGCGCCACGATCGCCTGCCAGGAATCCGGCGGCATGCCCGGATAGCCGAGTTCGTCCATGGTCGGCACGTCGGAAATTTCCGGAATACGCGCCGGGCTGGTGACGGCGAGCGCGCGCACTTCGCCGGATTTTATGTGCGGCACGATCGCGGTGGTGCCTTCGAAAGTCATGTTCATTTGCCCCGGGAGGACGTCAATGGTGGCCTGCGACGCGGTCTTGTAGGGCACGAAGACGATATTGGCGCCGGTGATGTGCTTGAACATTTCGCCGCACATATGCGGCGGGGTGCCGATCACCGCGCCATAATTCAGTTTGCCGGGATTGGCCTTGGCGTAAGCCACCAGTTCCTTGACGCTGCGCGCCGGGATCGACGGGTTGAGCGCAACCACCAGCGGCGCCGAGGCGACCATCGCCACGGCGGCAAAATCCTTGACCGGGTCGATGCCGGAATCCTTATAAAGCTGCGGGCTGATGGCGAGCGAGCCCGCGGTCGCGGCCAAGAGCGTGTAGCCGTCGGGCGGCGAGCCTGCCACAGCCCGCGCCGCCAGCGTGCCGCCGGCGCCGACGTGGTTTTCGACCACGATCGGGCCGAGGTGTTCGGAGAGATAGGCGCCGATAATGCGTGCCGCCACGTCCGGCGGCCCGCCGGGCCCGAACGGCACGATCAGCTTGATCGGACGATCGGGGAAATTGTCCGCTACGGCCGCTCCCGGCAGGCCGAGCACGATTGCTGCAGCGATCGCGACAGGCACATACCGGCCAGACCCGCGCGCTTTCGAACTCGTCATCGACCTCTCCCGGTCACGCAATCGTGGTATCGCTTGATCGTAGTATCGAGCATGGCGACGGCGTCAACGCGCCACCTCAACGCACAGGCCGCCTTGCACCTTTTTGTGCACTGCGCTAAGGGTCGCAAAAGTTCCGTCGCCAGTGCGAATCCGCTGAAAATCGGGGCAAATCAGCGCGGTGCCATAGCTTGCGGATATGGGTCGCGGAACGGCGCCGCAATGGACATATTCCCGGTCAGGGAATCAGGTTCGAACCGGTCTATAATGAGCTGCCGATGACCCAGACGATGAGTCAGTTCCTGCTTGGCTACCTGCCGCTGGTCGTGTTCATCGGCGTCGCCACGGTGATCGGGCTGATGCTGCTCACGGTGGCGTTCCTGGTGGCCTACAAGGCGCCCGACCCGGAAAAGCTCTCGGCTTACGAATGCGGCTTCAACGCCTTCGACGACGCGCGGATGAAATTCGACATTCGGTTCTACCTGGTCGCCATCCTGTTCATCATTTTCGACCTCGAAGTCAGCTTCCTGTTCCCGTGGGCCGCGGCCTTCGGCAAGGTCGGCGTATACGGCTTCTGGTCGATGATGCTGTTCCTTGCGGTGCTGACCATCGGCTTTATCTATGAGTGGAAAAAGGGAGCGCTCGAATGGGATTGAGCGAATCCAAAGTAGGCGAACCGAGTTTCTCGACGCCGAGCCGGAACATCATCGACCCGCGCACCAATAAGCCGGTGGGCGCGGACGATCCGTTTTTCTCCGACCTCAACAGCGAGCTTGCCGACAAGGGGTTCCTGGTCGCCGCGGCCGACGACCTGATCGCCTGGGCGCGCACCGGCTCGCTGATGTGGATGACGTTTGGGCTCGCCTGCTGCGCCGTCGAGATGATGCAGATGTCGATGCCGCGCTACGACGCCGAGCGCTTCGGCTTCGCGCCGCGCGCTTCGCCGCGCCAATCCGACGTCATGATTGTCGCCGGCACCCTGACCAACAAAATGGCTCCGGCGCTGCGAAAAGTCTACGACCAGATGCCGGAGCCGCGCTACGTGATCTCCATGGGGTCGTGCGCCAATGGCGGCGGTTACTATCATTACTCCTACTCAGTCGTGCGCGGCTGCGATCGCATCGTGCCGGTCGACATCTATGTGCCGGGCTGTCCACCGACCGCGGAGGCGCTGCTCTACGGCGTGCTGCTGTTGCAAAAGAAGATCCGCCGCACTTCGACGATCGAACGCTGAACATGGACGAGACGCTCGATACGCTCGGCAAGACCATTACGGGGGCGCTTGCCGCGTCGGTGAACGGTTATACGGTCGCCTTTGGCGAGCTGACGGTGTCCGCGCAGGCGCGCGAAATTGTCGAGGTGATGAAGTTCCTGCGTGACGACGCCCGCTGCCAGTTCTGGAACCTGATCGACATCACTGCGGTCGACTGGCCGGGCCGCGAGCGACGCTTCGACGTGGTCTATCACTTGTTGTCGCCGAAGCTGAATGTCCGCGTCCGGGCCAAGGCCGAGACCGACGAGACAACGCCGGTGCCCTCGATCATCGAGGTGTTTGCCGGCGCCGACTGGTTCGAGCGCGAGACCTACGATCTTTACGGCATCGTGTTCGCCGGCCACCCCGATATGCGCCGCATCCTGACCGACTACGGTTTCGAAGGTTATCCGCTGCGTAAGGATTTTCCGCTCACCGGTTTTGTCGAGGTGCGTTACGACGACGAGCTCAAGCGCGTCGTCTACGAGCCGGTGCGGCTGGCGCAGGAATTCCGCACGTTCGATTTTCTGTCGCCCTGGGAAGGCACCGACTACGTGCTGCCCGGCGACGAGAAGGCCAAGAAGCCGGAAGGGCAGGGGTCGTGACATGAAGCCCACCCTCAAGGCCGGGATGACACATCGCTTCAGCTACAAGGTGCCGGAGAACAAGACGGTGCCGTACACGTACCCGGAATCGCCGGAGATCGCGGCGATGCCGAAGGTGTTCGCCACCGGCTACATGATCGTGCTGATGGAATGGGTGTGCACGCAACTGTTGGCACCGCATCTCGATCCGGGTGAGGGCAGTCTCGGCGTGCACGTCGACGTCAGCCATCTCGCAGCAACGCTGCCGGGCATGACGGTGACGGTCGACGTCGAATGCATCGAAGTCGTCGGTCAGCGCGTGAGTTTCAAGGTCAAGGCCCACGACGGCATCGATCTGATCGGCGAAGGCCGGCATGACCGCTTTGTCGTCATGTGGGACAAGTTCAATTCACGGCTCGCGGCGAAAGCGGCAAAACTGGCTCAGGTGGCATGATGGCCGACGCGGCGCCGGCACAACGCAATTTTACGATCAACTTCGGCCCGCAGCATCCGGCGGCCCACGGCGTGCTGCGCCTTGTGCTTGAGCTCGACGGCGAAGTGGTCGAGCGCGTCGACCCGCATATCGGGCTTCTGCATCGCGGCACCGAAAAGCTGATCGAGCAAAAGACCTATCTGCAGGCGATCCCGTATTTCGACCGGCTCGATTACGTCGCGCCGATGAACCAGGAGCATGCGTTCTGCCTGGCGGCGGAAAAGCTGCTCGGGCTGCAAGTGCCGCGGCGCGCCCAACTCATCCGCGTGCTTTATTGCGAGATCGGCCGGCTGTTGTCGCACCTCCTCAACGTCACCACGCAGGCGATGGACATCGGCGCGCTCACCCCGCCGCTGTGGGGGTTCGAGGAGCGCGAAAAGCTCATGGTGTTCTATGAGCGCGCCTCGGGCTCGCGCATGCACGCGGCCTATTTCCGCGTCGGCGGCGTGCACCAGGATTTGCCGCCAAAGCTGATCGACGACATTTCGGGCTTCTGCGATCCGTTCCTAAAGGTCTGCGACGATCTTGAAGAGCTTCTCACCGAGAACCGCATCTTCAAGCAGCGCAACGTCGATATCGGCGTGGTGCGGCTCGAAGACGCCTGGGCGCGCGGCTTTTCCGGCGTCATGGTACGTGGCTCGGGCGCGGCGTGGGACTTACGTAAGTCGCAGCCTTACGAATGCTACGCCGAGATGGATTTCGACATTCCGGTGGGCAAGAACGGCGACAATTACGACCGTTATTGCATCCGCATGGAAGAGATGCGCCAATCGATCCGCATCATGAAACAATGCATCGAAAAGCTGCACGCGCCCGACGGCCAGGGCAGGGTCACGGTCGACGACCACAAGATCGTGCCGCCCAGGCGCGAAGAGATGAAGCGCTCGATGGAAGGCTTGATCCATCACTTCAAGCTCTACACCGAGGGTTTCAAGGTGCCGGCCGGCGAAGTTTATGCCGCGGTCGAGGCACCCAAGGGCGAGTTCGGCGTATACTTGGTCGCCGACGGCAGCAACAAGCCGTACAAATGCAAAATCCGCGCGCCCGGCTTCGCCCATCTGCAAGCCATGGACTTTTTGTGCCGCGGCCACATGCTGGCCGACATTTCGGCGATCCTCGGTTCGATCGACATCGTGTTCGGCGAGGTCGACCGATGAGCGTGCGCCGACTTGCCGAGAAGCAGCCGCCGAGCTTTGCGTTCACGCCGGAGAATTTGGCCTGGGCGAAAGCGAAGATCGCCCAATATCCGGAAGGCCGCCAGCAATCGGCGGTGATCCCGGTTCTGTGGCGGGCGCAGGAGCAATCCGGCGGCTGGTTGCCGCAGAAGGCGATCGAGGCGACCGCGGAGCTGCTCGGCATGGCGCGAATTCGCGTGCTCGAAGTTGCGACATTCTACACCATGTTCAATCTGTCACCGGTCGGCAAATTCAACGTGCAGCTTTGCGGCACCACGCCGTGCATGTTGCGCGGCTGCGAAGAGCTGAAAAAAGTCTGCAAGCGCATGATCGGCGAGCAGGACCACGTTACGAAAGACGGCCTGTTCTCCTGGACCGAGGTCGAATGCCTCGGCGCCTGCGTCAACGCGCCGATGGTGCAGATCAATTACGATTACTACGAGGACCTCACGCCCGAATCGTTCACCCGCATCCTAAACGATCTGTCGCTCGGCAAGACGCCGAAGCCGGGGCCGCAGGTCGATCGACTGAACTCCGCGCCAATTGGCGGACAGACGACGCTCCTGGACAAGGCCTGACCGATGCTCGCCGACAAGGACCGCATTTTCAAGAATCTCTACGGCCAAGGCGATTGGGGCCTCGACGGCGCGCGCGCGCGCGGCGCCTGGGACGGCACCAAGGCGATTTTGGAAAAGGGCCGCGAGACAATCGTCAACGAGATGAAGGCGTCCGGGCAACGCGGCCGCGGCGGCGCCGGATTTCCGACCGGGCTGAAATGGTCGTTCATGCCCAAAGCGACCGACCGGCCGAGTTATCTGGTCATCAACGCCGACGAATCCGAGCCCGGCACCTGCAAGGACCGCGAGGTGATGCGCAACGATCCGCATCTCCTGGTCGAAGGCTGCCTGATCGCCGGCGCCGGCATGGGCGCGAACCATTGCTACATCTATGTGCGCGGCGAATTCATCCGCGAGCGCGAGCGGCTCGAAGCCGCGGTACAGCAGGCCTACGACGCAAAACTCATCGGCAAGAACAATTCAAACGGCTTCGACTTCGACATCGTCGTGCATCACGGCGCCGGTGCGTACATTTGCGGCGAGGAGACGGCGCTGCTCGAAAGCCTCGAAGGCAAGAAGGGCCAGCCGCGGCTCAAGCCGCCGTTTCCCGCCAACATGGGTCTCTACGGCTGCCCGACCACGGTGAACAATGTCGAGACCATCGCCCAGGTGCCCGACATCATGCGCCGCGGCGCCGCCTGGTTCGCCGGCATCGGCCGGGCCAACAACACTGGGACAAAGCTCTATTGCATTTCCGGCCATGTCGAGCGGCCGTGCAATGTCGAAGAGGCCATGGGCATTCCGCTGCGCGAATTGATCGAGAAACACGCCGGCGGCGTGCGCGGCGGCTGGAACAATCTGCTCGCCGTGATCCCCGGCGGCTCGTCGATGCCGATGGTGCCGGCCGGCCCCGATCAGGCCGATACGCTACTCATGGATTTCGACGGCTGCCGCGACAAGAAATCGGCGCTCGGCACCGCCGCCGTGATCGTCATGGACAAGTCGGCCGACATCGTCAAAGCCATGGCGCGCATCTCGTATTTCTACAAGCACGAGAGCTGCGGCCAGTGCACGCCGTGCCGCGAGGGCATGGGCTGGATGTGGCGCGTGCTCGAGCGCATGGCCGAAGGTCGCGCGCAAAAGC
>Ga0206796_1151_pt1 | contig 14029 bp, 12 predicted proteins | sample Alteio_BWOrgCont_68_FD_152895 | JGI IMG/M metagenome (GOLD analysis project Ga0206796, IMG submission 152895) | Enriched cells from forest soil in Barre Woods Harvard Forest LTER site, Petersham, Massachusetts, United States -... | ecosystem: Environmental > Terrestrial > Soil > Temperate forest >...
TCTGACCGCTACAGCCAGCCGAACAGCGAGGGAGACGCGGGTTGCGAGGGCGTCGTTGCCGCGCCGATGATGGCGCCCGTCGTCGCACCGATCGCACCGCCGACCAAAGCGCCGGTGGTGGGGTGGCGCGCGAGGAGGCCGCCGACAATCGCGCCGGTCGTGCCGCCGATCAGGGCGCCACTGAGGGCGCGCGATCCAGGATTGGAACCACAGGCGGAGGCGCCTAAGGCAATGCTGCCGATCAAGGCCAGACCAAACAATCTTCTCATTTCTGAGGACCCACACTGTTACTGGTATCGGTGTTTACCGAAAATTAACTGTGTGTAATGATTTGGCCCTAACCATGGCTGGTACGTTCAAACTCCTGCCCAAATAGTTAATTGGTAAATGCTGCGGCGAAGGCGGTCTTTCAACACAAAGCGAAGCGAGCGGGATCAGGCTTGCTCGAGGCATCCTTGTCGTTGCTGCTTTCGCTTCGGCTGACACTCAACCTTGAAAATAAAGGCCAGCCAGGCTGGCTAGGAGTTTCAAGCAAGACCTTTAGGTCAGTTCTTGACGACGGATGCTGCCGGTACCCCGGTGGGGACCGGCAGCTGCAGCTTGAAGCGCAGCGTCTTGACCACGCTATCGGCGATGGCTGCCTGGCCGAGGGCGTTGGGGTGGAAGGAGCCGCTCATCGTTGCCGCCAGCAAGGGCTGGGCCCGGCCCTGCGGATTGGGGTCGCCGCCACTGCCGCCCTTGAGGCGCATGGAATTGGCGGTCAGGAAGGCATCATTCGGTGTGACGAACCAGCGCTTGCGCGTGCGATAGGGTTGCCAGCTGGAGGGATTGAATTCCGTCCAGTGGTGCCCTGGCAGGATACCGAGCGGAAATTTCATATTGTCGGCGCCGTTGGTGCCGTCATCCATGCCTCCCGTACACAGGGCATGCCCGCTGAAGATGCCGGCAAAACCATCCACGACCTGCCAGGGCACGATCGAACGGATCTTCGCGTTGAGACCGGTGACGAAATTGACCGAGGTCGGCCCGGTGGTTGGCTTGGTAATCTGGAAGATCGCGTGCACATCCATGCCGGCTGTTCCCAGCGGACAGGTGCCGCTGTCGGTCTTCAGCATTTGCGGATAGCCGGTCTGGATCACCTGTGCCGGCTTGACGCCGAGCAAAGTGTCCAGGGCGCGGGCGAGGGTCTTGTATCTGTTAGCCAAATTGGTCTCGTTGGCGATGGCCGCGTCGAACGAGATTGGCGCAGCGCTTTTTCGCCAAATACCGTAGATGATGGGCAGCAGGAATTCGCCATTCGGGTGGAGCGTCTCATTGGCGATGACGCTGGCAAAGCCGATATCATTGCCGCCGATGCTGACCAGCACGGCGTCAACGCGCGGGATAATGAAACGTGCGCAACGCTGGATATCAGCATCCCATGAAAACGATTCCCGAGGAGTCGTGAAGCGATTATAGCCTTGCTTGCTGGCGCACAAATCCCGCAACGCCCGCATGATCTGGGGCGAATCATCGCGATAGTTCGCCGAGATGTCGTCGCGCGCGCTCCAATAGCCCAGCAGACCTTCCTCAACCTCGGCACCGGTGCAGGCATACCCCAGATAGGTCACGCTGACATGCGGCGCTTCGAGGGCGATGTTGAGAGCGGCCCTGAGCTGATGCGAATAGAGAGAGCGATGGCATTGCTGGTTGATCCAAAGCGCCGGCTGGCCGAGTTGAGTGGATGAATGGTCGCGGCGCAGCGGATACTGCCTGAACTTCCTCAATCCCCACCCAGTCTGGCCAGGCAGGAGGGAAGAGTTCTGGAATGTGCTGAAGTCGCTGCCCAAGATAGCCGGACGATCTGGATTGCCTTCGCCCGATGCAAAGGAGTCACCCATGCCGAGCACGGTGACGGGACGGATGGCCTGGCCGACGGCCTGAGCGAGCACCGCATCGCCGGTTTTGACGCTGATCATAAAATTCTGGCCGAGCGGAGCTCCTGCGATGCGAACGAGCTTGTTTGAACAGGGCTCGGTCGTGGCGGGCACATCGTTCAGCAGCCATTGACAGCTCTGATTCGCCGGGGCGTCGTCCAGCGAGACCAGGATATCGGCTTTGCGTGCGCCAATATAGCTCTCGCCATTGGCGAGGCGGCAGCTCCAATGGCCACGATTTGTCGCACTGAAGCAAGTGCTGCGCACCAGCGCCGAGGCCCAACCATAGCGCCAGACCGAGGCAGGATCGCCAAAGGCGGCGCCGAGCTGTCGGTCGTTGGCACGTTTTTCCATTTCTCTTTCGAGTGCCATCACCGGATTGTTCTGGCGGTCGGCGAGTGACAGTTGCCCGTAGATCTCGGCGATGGTTCGGAATTGCCCCTCGTCGCGAAAAAACGGAAAGCGGTTGGCGACCTCCCATCGGATTTGCGGCGTAGCGAGAGCAGGGGCCAGGCTGAGAAGCCAGCCACCCATGACGAGAAGCAGGAGGTAGGGTATACGCCCGCGCGCCGCCAGGGCGATCACATGTGAAATAAGTCTGCGCATATCCGGCATGACGAGCCCCCCGACCCCACAGCTTGATCTGTGTTGTCAAGGTACACGACAAGCGTGATGCCGTCGTTATGACATCGACCCTGTGGTCGAGGCGCCCTGGTCGAAGCCCGCCCGGTCTTCAGTTTGGTATGCCGGCCTTGGGGTCCGGCGGGAAGAAGGCACTCTTTTGTGTACCGTGCAGCAGGGCGATGGCGGCGGCAAGCTGGGTATCGTCCTTCTCGTCAGCGGGAACATAGGCCGAGGAACCGCCTTCCTCTGTCTTGTCCTGGCTTTCCAGATGGCCCTTCAAACCTGCTTCGCCATGGGTCTGGTCTTCGCCCTGCAAATCGGCCGGTACGTTCTCCTGCACCACGATTTCCGGTTCGATGCCCTTGGCCTGGATGGAGCGGCCCGATGGCGTGTAGTAGCGCGCCGTGGTCAGGCGCAGCGCGCTATCGTCCTGCAGCGGAATGATGGTCTGCACAGAACCCTTCCCAAAGGAACGCGTACCCAGAATGGTGGCGCGCCTGTGGTCTTGCAGGGCACCTGCGACAATTTCGGAGGCCGATGCGGAGCCGCCATTCACCAGCACAATCAACGGCTTACCCTTGGTGAGATCCCCGCCGCTGGCTGTGAAACGCTGCACGTCATCCGGATCGCGGCCGCGGGTGGAGACTATTTCGCCGCGCCCCAGGAAGGCACTTGAGACCTTGATGGCCTGGTCGAGCAGGCCGCCGGGATTGTTGCGCAGGTCGATGATGTAGCCCTTGTTGTCGCTGGCACCGGTATCCTTGCCCAATTTGCTGAGGCCCTTCTTGAGGCCGTCGAAGGTTTGGTCCGTAAACTGGGTGATGCGGATATAGCCGATATCGTCACCAATCTTCCTGACGTTGACGGACTGCACCTTGACGATATCCCGCACGACCTTGATATCGACAGGATCCCCCTTGCCGCCGCGCAATATCGTCAGAGTGATCGGACTGTTGACCGGCCCGCGCATCTTGTCGACATCCTGCTGCAGCGTCATGCCTTTAATCGGCTCGCCGTTCAACGCGGTGATGACGTCACCGGCATGGATGCCGGCTTTTGCGGCAGGCGAGTCGTCAATGGGCGATACGACCTTGAGAAGGTTGTTCTCCATCGAGACCTCGATTCCCAGACCACCAAACTGCCCTTTGGTCTCTACTTCCATGTCCGCAAAGCTCTTTGCGTCCATATAGCTGGAATGCGGGTCGAGCGAGGACAGCATGCCGTTGATCGCCGAGGCGATCAACTTGGTATCGTCGGGTTTTTCGACATAGTCGGCGCGAACGCGTTCGAACACGTCACCGAACAGGTTGAGCTGCTTATAGCTGTCGGTGGCCGACGCGTAGGCACCACCCATCATCAGCATGCGTGGCTGCGTCGCCGCGATCGTCGCGATCGCGCCCAGGGCCACGCCGCAAAACAAAATAGGAAGCCTGGGAAACATTCGCGTGTCCTCCTGCCGAGCCCGAATCATCCAAAATGAAAACAATGCAAAAACCTTCGCGCCCAAGCTTCCGCCATTATAGGGTGGATTCGGCGTCGAACGAAGCACCAATCGCTACCGCTGGTCTGGGTGAGGGAAGCGAACTTCACTTGGACCAGGTGTCCGAGATGATCCATGTGTGCGCGCAGCCACAGCTGCGCGTTGAGATTCGTAATCCATTCCGGTTGGAACGCCGGGAAGGGAATGGCGTTGGACCAGATGGTGGGCGGTTAATGGTCGAGCCAACGTGATTGCAAACAGCCAATCCTAACCGATTGCAAATAATTCTGATATGATTGACGGTAAGGTAGTAAGGGGCATCCCTGGATCTCCACTCTTACTGGGTATCGGGTGCATGCTAACCGATTGCGCGCAAGTGCGGCTCGACGGTTTCATCATGCCTCAGCCTATAGAACCAGCAATTGTCCAAGGGAGAGAAACGATGCGAAAATACCATTCCATATTGCCCTCAGCGCGACGGATAAGCGAGTGGGCCAGGCATATTCCCGTGGTGGTGATGCCGGCACTCTGCGCGTTTGGACTGCTCGTCGGTGTGGCAGCCGCTCAGCAACCAACTCAGGCGCAGCGCGACGCGGTCAAATCCGCCTGCCGGTCCGACTACATGGCGCAATGCTCAAACGTCACGCCGGGGGGGCGCGAGGCGCTCCAATGCCTGCAGCAGCACAATGCATCCTTGTCCGCCTCCTGCCAGAAGGCCGTGGCGGCGATAAGCGGTGGTGGAACCACGGCGCCCGCCGCGACCTCGCCTGCAAAGCCGGCTGCGTCCGCGCGTGCGCCCACGGCGGCGCAGCGAAATGCAATCAAATCGGCTTGCCGTAGTGATTTCATGGCCCAATGCTCGGGCGTAACACCGGGAGGCCAGGCGGCGCTTTCCTGCCTGCAGCAGCACAATGCTTCGCTGTCCGCGTCTTGCCAGAAGGCGGTCGGTGCTCTTGGGGGCGGGGCTGCGGCGGCGCCCGACAGCGCCGCTCCGGCGCCAGCGATGACTCCAGCCGCGCCCAACATGCGGGCTATGCCGTCCTTCACGCCGCGCCAGGAATTGTTCATCATGCGGGAGGCTTGCGGCCCGGATTTCCGGGCCTATTGCGGCAGGGTCCCACTGGGCGGGGGCAGGGGTATCGCCTGCTTGCGGCAGAATTCACAACACCTGTCGCCTTCGTGCCAAAGGGTCCTGTCATCTGGATTATAGGGCCCCGCTGATCGCCAGGATTCCTTGACGCCCTCGACACATATGCGCAAAGGCCGGCCTTTCACGAGTCCGGCCTTTGCTGTGTGCCGATCGTCGGATCATGATTGGTTACAGAAAGTTTCGATATTGGCCCCTATATTGCGGCCGCGCAGTCCAGCCAAAAAGAAAATGGCCGGACAAGCCGGCCATTTCACTCTCGTGGTGGTTCGCAGCGCTCACAGCATGCCTGCCGCCTTGGCGACGACGAGGCCGATGATGCCGCCGATGATCGGCCCGACAACCGGGATCCACGAATAACCCCAATCCGAACCACCCTTGCCGGCAATCGGCAGGACGGCATGGGCGATACGCGGCCCGAGGTCGCGTGCCGGATTGATCGCATAGCCCGTCGGTCCGCCGAGCGAGAGGCCGATGGCCCAGACGAGGAGAGCGACCAGGAAGGGGCCGAAATAGCCGGGTGAACCGACGCTCTTTGCGCCGATCGCGGCAACGATGAACAACAAGGCAAAGGCGCCGATGATCTCGCTGATCAGGTTGGCGCCGGTGTTGCGGATCGCCGGGCCGGTGCAGAACACTGCCAGTTTCAACCCTTCTTCCTTAGTCTCGGCCCAATGCGGCAGATACATCAGCCAGACGAGGACGCCACCCAGAAAGGCGCCGATGAACTGCGCTGGAATGTAGGTGGCGAGGTGGCTGTAATCGCCCCCGATCACGGCGAAGGCGATGCTCACCGCCGGGTTGAGATGGCCGGGAGCGCCGGCCGCGACGGCGACGAGCACGCCGCAGAGCACTCCGAAGGCCCACCCCGCCGTAATGACGATCCAGCCCGAATTCTGTGCTTTAGACCGGTTGAGAAGCACGCCGGCAACCACACCGTCACCCAGCAAGATGAGTGTCATCGTGCCCAGGAGTTCTCCAAGAAATCCACTACCCATTGTCTTGATCCTTTTATCTCGGGCTGAGCACCCCCCGGTGCTCCCCGTCTTTTTGTTGATGGGAGATCAGTCGACCCAATCGAGCGAGCGGTTGACGGCTTTTTTCCAAGAGGCAAACAGCTTAGAGCGCTGTGGTTCTGCCATGGCCGGATGCCAGCGCTTATCGACCCCCCAATTGTCCGAGATATCCTTGGTAGAGTTCCAGTAACCGGTGGCAAGGCCTGCGGCATAGGCAGCGCCCAAGGCCGTCGTCTCGATCACCTTGGGTCGAACCACGGGAACATTGAGGATGTCGGACTGGAACTGCATCAAGAGTTCATTGACGACCATGCCGCCGTCGGTGCGCAGTTCTTTGACCTTGACGCCGGAGTCCTTTGTCATGGCGTCGATCACTTCGCGGACCTGATAGGCGGTGGCCTCCAAGGCGGCGCGGGCGATGTGTCCCTTATTGGCGAACCGCGTCAGACCGGCGATCACGCCGCGGGCGCTTTCCTTCCAATGCGGGGCATAAAGGCCCGAGAAGGCCGGCACGAAATAGACATCGCCATTGTCCTTGACGGTGCTGGCGAGGGCCTCGATTTCCGGCGCGGTCTTCACTAGGTTCAGATTGTCGCGCAGCCATTGCACCAGGGCGCCAGCGATTGCGATCGAACCTTCAAGCGCATATACGGCGGGTTTGTCGCCGAGCTTGTAGCCAAGCGTGGTGAGCAGGCCCGCCGTCGAATGGAAAGGCTTCTCGCCGGTGTTCATCAGCATGAAGCAACCCGTACCGTAGGTGTTCTTGGCTTCACCCGGCTGGAGGCAGGCCTGGCCGAAAAGGGCCGCCTGCTGGTCGCCGAGGATGCCTGCGATCGGCACGTCTTCCAGCACGCCGGTACCCTTGCCATAGACTTCGCTGGAGGAACGGATTTCCGGCAGAAGGGAGCGCGGAATGTTGAAGAGGTTGAGGATGTCCTTGTCCCAATCAAGGGTGGTCAGGTCCATCATCATGGTGCGTGAGGCATTGGAGACATCGGTAATGTGCAGCCCGCCCTTGGTGCCGCCGGTGAGGTTCCATACCACCCAGGTATCCATGTTGCCGAACAGCAGATCACCCGCTTCGGCGGCCTTTTGGGCGCCCGGCACATTGTCGAGGAGCCAGCGCAGCTTCAGACCAGAGAAGTAGGTCGCAAGCGGCAGACCAGTCTTGGCGCGCAGTCGGTCCTGTCCGCCCTCCTTGGCGAACTGAGCGACGATCTGGTCATTGCGGGTGTCCATCCAGACCACGGCGTTGTGCACGGCCGCGCCGGTCTTGCGGTTCCACACCACCGTGGTTTCCCGCTGGTTGGTGATGCCGACCGAGGTCAGGTTGGCGGTGGTCAGGCCCTTCTTCTTCAAGGCGCCGGCGATGACGCTCTGTGTGTTGCGCCAGATCTCCGCGGGGTCATGCTCGACCCAGCCGGGCTTGGGATAAATCTGTTCGTGTTCCTTCTGATCGACGGAGATGATCTCTCCCTTGCGATCGAAAACGATAAAGCGGCTGCTCGTCGTGCCTTGGTCGATCGAGCCAACATATTTCGTCATGCTTTCCTCCTGGGTATTCTCTTGGATTTGATGTCGTTGGCGAGGCAGCCTTCAGGGCTGCGGAGCGGGGACCTCCTTTGTTGCGAGATAGGCGGTGATGTCCTCGGCGACCCGCGGCTGCAGATGGAGGCCGAGCTTGGATCTGCGCCATAGGATATCTTCCGCCGTGCGAGCCCATTCCTCGCGCACCAGATAATCGATCTCGGCTTCGCTCAGCCCGGCACCGAAATCACGGCCGAGATCCTGAAGCGACTGTGCCTTGTCAAGGAACAAGCCGACCCTGGTGCCGTAGGCCTTGGCGAGACGCCGGACGAGGGCCGGTGGCAAGAAGGGTTTGCTTGCTGCCAACTGCCTGATGAAGGCATCGATGTCGGCGCCGGGCATGTCGCCACCGGGCAGGGGGGCATCGGCGGTCCAGGCCTTGCCTTTTGCCCCCAGCGTCTTTTCGATATGTTCGAGGACCTCCTCGGAAAGTCGGCGATAGGTGGTGATCTTGCCGCCGAAAATGTTGATCAGCGGCATGCCATCCAGCATTTCTTCCTTGATGACGTAGTCACGCGTGGCGGCCTGCGCAGCGGAGGCGTGATCATCAAAGAGCGGGCGCACACCCGAATAGGTCCAGACGATATCGGCGGGCGTGATGGGCTTGAGGAAGTATTCGCTCGCAGCCTTGCACAGATAATCGGCCTCTCCTGGCGTGATGGCGACCTTGGCCGGATCGTCCTTGTAATCCTGGTCTGTAGTGCCGATCAGCGTAAACTCATCCTCGTAGGGAATGGCGAAGATGATGCGGCCGTCGGGGTTCTGGAAGATGTAGCAGCGATCGTGCTCGAACATCTTGCGAACCACGATATGGCTGCCCTGAACCAGGCGGACGCTGTGGGGCTCGTTGTGGGAGACCACGCGCTCCATGATCGTGTCAACCCAGGGGCCGGCCGCGTTGACGACCAGGCGAGCGGTCACTTCGTTCTCGGCGCCGGTGATCTGGTCGTGAAGACGAACGCGCCACAGGCCGTCGTGGCGCTGCGCCGAGATGACCTTGCAGCGGGTTCGCACCGTGGCGCCGCGATCGGCGGCGTCGCGGGCGTTGAGGGCGACGAAGCGGGCGTCGTTGACCCAGCAGTCGGAATATTCGAACGCCTTGCCGAAAATGGGCTTTAGGGGCTTGCCCGCCTCGTCCCGGCGCAGGTCCAGCGTGCGGGTGGCCGGCAGTTTCTTTCGCCCACCGATATAGTCGTAGAGGAAGAGGCCGAGCCGGAGCATCCAGGCCGGGCGCAGCCCCTTGAAGTAGGGCAAAACGAAGCGCAGCGGACGGATCAGATGCGGCGCGTTGTGCCAGAGGATCTCGCGCTCCATCAGTGCTTCGCGTACCAGGCGGAACTCGTAATATTCCAGATAGCGCAGGCCGCCATGGATCAGCTTGGTGGCCTTGGAAGAGGTCCCGCTGGCAAGATCGTTCATCTCGGCCAAATGCACGGAATATCCACGGCCGACCGCATCGCGGGCAATACCGCAACCGTTAACGCCGCCGCCGATGACAAAGATGTCGTAGGGGCTGGAGGATCTGTCCGGGTGTGTCTGTTGCTCTGTCGTCACGTGTCGCATCCCAGGAAATTTGGGCCAAACTTCGCAACAACACACGGCAAGACGAATGATGCCATGGTGTTTTCGCTCCCAGCTTTCGGCGCCTTTTTTGCAGGCGTCTCCTTAGCGCCAAACTTTCACCTTGTTTTCCTCAGTTTCGCAACAGAAAATTTTTATGTTCGTTGTAGCGAAAACGAAAACAAAAATAACTTAACACCACTGAATTTTTGCGGCGCAAAATCTTTCGCGATTGCAGCAAATATGGTTATAAAATACCATAAATTGTGCGCCGCAGCATCAATTTGGTCGAATCCTTGCAAATTTTTGATAAATCCTGGCGCGTCAGATCCAAGTTTTGTTGAGGATAGCAGTTTAGTCAAACGCGCCCTGGTGCACCGGTAAGCCGGCGCGCCGATTTTCATTTTCGAACAAATTAAATCGAAAACCGAAATTGTCGCATTCATGCATGACAAAGTGCATCACAATTGCATGGCGTACAGATGCGGAGGCCCTTTACGCTGGCGAACCGGCGGTTCGACGGGCCCTCGAAAGCACCGGCGAGGGGGGCTGAGACGATTCCCGCCCGCCTATCTCGGCGCTGCGATATGGAGTTCGGTGCCGCTGGCGGCGAGCAGGTCCGCGATGGCGGGCGGTGGTGGCATGTCGGTGAAGACGGCGCTCACATCGCCGATCGAGGCCATACGCAGGAGCGGCCGACGCATGAACTTGCTGTGGTCCGTCACCAGGAAAGTCTTCCTTGCATTGCGCAGGATAGTTTGCGCGGCGCGGATTTCGTCATAGTCGAAATCGAGCAGCGTCCCGTCGGCATCGATGCCGCTGATGCCGATGATGCCGATATCGACGCGGAACTGGCTGATCATATCGACCGAAGCCTGTCCCAGCACGCCGCCATCGCGATTGCGAACGGATCCGCCGGTAATGGTGATCTCGAAATCTGTGCGGCGCGACAGGATGGTCGCGACATTGAGATTGTTGGTGATGACGCGCAGATCCTGATGGTGGATCAGCGCGCCGGCCACCGCCTCGGTGGTGGTGCCGATGTTGATGAATACCGAAACGTGGTCGGGGACATGGCGCGCCACCAGCGTGGCGATATGCTCCTTTTCTGGCTGATTCATGATCTGGCGGGCGCTGTAGTCGATATTCGCAACGCTGGAGGGCAGGCCGCCGCCGCCGCGATAGCGGGCGAGGCGCCCCTGTTGGCTCAGATCGTTGAGATCGCGTCGGATCGTCTGTACCGTGACCTCAAAATGGCCGGCCAGCATTTCCACAGTGGCGAAGCCCTTCTGGCGCACGAGATTGACGATCTCGTTGCGCCGTTCGTCGACGCCGGGCGGCTCAGGCGTTGTCGGGGCGGAACTGGCAGGTCCTGTGGACATGAGGCGATCAGTATGGCTTTTACCAAAGCAGGGCGCGCGATATTTGTGGCACGGAATGTCGCCGGTCGCCAAATAGGGATTGGGGCATGACGGGCGAAACCAATCTTCGGCGCCTGCTCGCCGGCATGACGCCAGTGCTGCAGTCGGGCCGGTTCGTCTTCATTGCACTGGCGAGCGGACAAGCGCCGCCAGCGGACCTTGCCCCTATAATGTCGTTTCGGGAAATGGAGGGCGTGACTCTGATCGTGACCGAGGACGCGGCAAGGAAGAGGGGATTGGCGGGAACTTTTCCCTGCCGCATGATCACGCTCAACGTGCATTCATCGCTCGAGGCGGTCGGCTTTCTGGCCGCCATCACCCGCCACCTTGCGCAGGCGGGCATGGGCGTGAACCCCGTCTCGGCCTTCTATCACGATCATCTCTTCGTCCCGGCAGACCGCGCGGAGGAAGCGATGCGATTGCTCAAGGAGCTTGCGGAGACCAGCCGGTAGCGTTCAGAGCCCGGCCCGCTTGGCCTCGTTCCATAGAGAATCCATATCCTCGAGGCTGGACTGGCCGGCCGTGACGCCCCGTTCGGAGAGCTTCCTTTCGATGAAATGAAAGCGTCGTTCGAACTTGGCATTGGCACCGCGCAGCACGGCTTCGGCGTCGGCACGGGCGTGGCGAGCTAAGTTGGCGACGGCGAAGAGAAGGTCACCGATCTCGGCGGCGATCTCCTCGGCACCGGTACTGGCATCGAGCGCCGCTTCGATCTCGTCGGCTTCTTCGCGCACTTTGGCGAGCACCATGCGAATATCGTTCCAGTCGAAGCCGACCTTGCCCGCCTTCTCCTGTAGTTTGACGGCCCGGGTGAGGGCGGGCATCGCGGCCGGAATGCCATCCAGGGCGCTCGGCTGCGAGGGGGGCGGACGGCGTTGCGCGCGTTCGGCCTTTTCCCGGGCTTTGATCTCGCCCCAGAGCCTCTTGACCTCGTTGGGCAGCAGGCTGCGCGCATCGCCGAAGACATGAGGGTGGCGGCGGATCAGCTTGGTGGTGATCGCATGCACCACGTCGCCGAAATCGAACAGGCCCCGTTCCTGCGCCATGCGCGCATGGAAGACGACCTGGAGCAAAAGATCGCCGAGTTCGTCATTGAGATCGGCCATGTCGCCACGCTCGATGGCGTCCGCGACCTCATAGGCTTCTTCGATCGTATAGGGTGCGATGCTGGCGAAATCCTGCTCCAGGTCCCACGGGCATCCGGTCACAGGCGTGCGCAAGGATGCCATGATGTCGAGGAGTCTCTGCAGGTCGCGGCTCGGTGTCATGGCGGGAGGCTGGTCTCCGGTGCAGTTCATCGCGCTTTCTCCTCGCTGCCTCTTAGCGCAAAAGAGCCGCGATTCCCCAAATCAGCATGGCCGGCATCCTCCTTGATCGCAACGCCATGCCGCAGGCATTTTGATCATCCATGGGGTTAATGACGATTTTGCCTTGATTGCCCCGGCGGTATTGTCTATCCGGGGCGCACGGAGACGTGGCCGAGAGGCTGAAGGCACTCGTTTGCTAAATGAGCATACCCCACAAGGGTATCGAGGGTTCGAATCCCTCCGTCTCCGCCACCCCCATTCATCTCAGAATTTGTAACTCGCCATTTCCAGCGTGCAAAATGAGCGTAGATAGCGAATTTGCGTCATTCGCAGACGCATCGGTCCTCTGACAGGAATTTGACGCATGCCTGCTGACAAAAAGACACCGCCGGAAGACTACGGCGACGGTCCGAAGATCGCGGTTCTTGTTTTTCTCGCACTTTTGGTTGGCCTGGGCATTTGGGTTTTCACCAGCCTGAGGCACTCCAACGACGAACTGAACTGTGTGGCGTCTGGACGCACGAACTGCAATCAGCTGGACAGATAATGGCAGGGCAACGACATCCGTCCTTGCCTCGCCATTCCAGTTAGTCAGGGTGGAGCGCTGAAAGGGTCTCTCCTGATCACTCACTAATAGTAATAGTGCCTATAGTATGGCCTGTAGTAATAGTGCCGATAATAGGGCCTGTAGTACGGGTGATAGTAATAATGCCTGTGATAATAAGGCCTATAATAATACCGATGCCGATAATACCCGTGATAGTAATGCCTACGATAGTAGCGGTAGTATATTTGTTGGACGTGACTTGGCTGCGTACTTTGAGCATTACCCAAAGTAATATGAGAAGAAGGGACGACGGGCAACGCCGAGGACGGAGCGGACATCGTCGCCAACCCGACCACCGCGATTACTGCAGCAAGAATGCTTTTTATAGGGAGCTTCATTTTTGCATCTCCTTGATAGTGCCTTTGCGTATCGGCGAGTCTGCACCCCAATTCATTATAATCGAAATTCTGGTTGCGCAGTAAATCAAACGACCTTGCGACTCGCGGGTTTGCCGATTGTTGTCTCGCCGACCAGCGCATTACGCATGAGATGTCGGGTGAACGTCTAACGGCCGAAATTGTTGCGACAAGGCGCCAAAAAAACTGCGGCTGGATTGCTGGTGCCGGGTGGGGTTGGGCCGCTTGCCATACATGCTGGCTAGCATGACCGTCGGCTCAGCAATCTATACGGCTCCCTCGTACACCCGCTTTCGGCTCAGAATGTTGCCTACATAGAAAGGGGGCGATGCGGAATGTTCCAGCGCCTGTGCGGCCGTCGGCCGCAGTAGGTGACTTCGCAGGATTGGAAGGCGCCGTTCTTCCTTCTCGGCAATGCCTGCTAGTAAGGGCGGGCCAGGTCTTGGCGCATGAGCGCCGTGCCGGGTTGAGGCAGATTGGCTGCCTTCTCCCGGACGGACAATGATTCGGCCGCCTCGCCAGGCCGGAACCGGAGCGGGCTACCGATTATGCTGGACACAGGTGCTGCGTGCTTCAGAACGATCACAAACACTGAAGAAGCCTCGAATATTCTGCTCAATCACTGGCCGGTGAGCGCCGGCGAATTCCACCCGAAGGCTCGGTGGGTGTGCATCGCCGTGTTGGCCGGGAAGAGACCGCTGGGCGGCGCCAGGGCCGCGCTATTCAATGCCGCACGGGGGCCGCGATCCTTGTGAAGTTGTAGCGGCGGGTTTCCTTCTGAATGAGGCGAACGCGAAGACAGCACCCATGACTTATGCGTCGGTGATGAGTTCGAGATCGCCTGACAGGCTGAGCGTCGTGGAAATGACACTCCGCCGGTCTGGGTGGACATCCATCATGATGGCCGTGTTGTTAGAGACCTGAAGCAACTGATAACCGAGGGGCAGGACGGCGATGGCGGCAATGTAGCCCACGATGGCGAATATTGCCGGAAGCACTAGCTGCGCG
>Ga0206796_1152_pt1 | contig 13996 bp, 17 predicted proteins | sample Alteio_BWOrgCont_68_FD_152895 | JGI IMG/M metagenome (GOLD analysis project Ga0206796, IMG submission 152895) | Enriched cells from forest soil in Barre Woods Harvard Forest LTER site, Petersham, Massachusetts, United States -... | ecosystem: Environmental > Terrestrial > Soil > Temperate forest >...
TGCAATATCAATGAAAATCTAAAATATGATAACTTACGTTTAGCTTTTGGAGAGGATGAAAAAGATTTATTAAAGGTAGATGCAAGATATAATTTTAAATATAGGGGAAATAGTATATCGGTTGACCAAATATTAGCAAATTTACTAGTAAATGCATTATACCAAATTAGAAAAAATGGCAAAGGAGAAATATTTATAACAACTGAAGATGGTGGTAATGTAAATATCATACGTATTAAAGATACTGCAGGTGGTGCATCTCCAGATGTAGTTAACCATATGTTTGATAGCTTTTTTACAACCAAAAATGATGGTAATGGAGTAGGGTTAGATTTCTGCAAAAAAACCATGAATCTTTTTGGCGGAGATATAACAGCATATTCAATGGAGGGAGATTATATGCTGTTTACTCTGGTTTTCCCAAAGGTTTAAGTTTTAACCTAGTAAAGTTAACAATGTTTTGAATGGGGAATATGAAATTTAAAGAATTAAACTGGAAACCATATAATGATTGTATTTGGGAAGCCACCCCATATGGCTTTAATTGGGGATATTACATTACTTCTTTAGGAGAAGATCAATTTGAACTAGAACTTATTAATGTTTATGGTGATTCAGATAGCAGTCTAGCCACAACACATAAGACTTCAATAGATGCACAAAATAAGGCAAAAGAGCATTATTTAGATATATTAAAACATCATTTATATACACATGAGTCATCGTTTGAAAAGTGAGTTTTAGTTTTATAATATGTATTTATTCTTAAATGAACGTTGATCTAATAGCTAGTTACTTATTAAAGGGATTTTTCATGAAAAGATTGACAATAACAGGTCATGTATGTCGTGATGCTGAATTACGTAATGATCCACAGGGAAGAGAATTTGCTGTGTTTCATGTCGCAGTCATGGCAGGAACTAAAGATAATCCAAAAACTGACTGGATTGAAGTTAGTTGTAATGGTAGATTAGTTGATGTGGCGTATAACCATGTTAAGATGGGAGTTAAAGTTTATGTTGATGGTACACCGCGTCTATCAACATATATTAATTCAGAAAATAATACTATTGGAGTAGTTAAATTATATGCCCATACTTTAGAATTATTAAATAAGCCAATCAGTTCAGCTAATAAGGAATAAATTGAACCTAAATTGATAATGAACATAAAGCTTAACTTTTTAATAAAATAAAACTACTCAAAAATAATAGTTTTTAAATGGTGTTTTAACATGAGCGGGATATTTAACACCACTCAATAGTGAATAATCCATTGATATAACTAGCAGTTTTAAGAAATAATTTATTAATAGGGACCTGTTTGGGACAATTGCGATATAAAGATAAGCATTTTTATGCCAAAAATAGAGGGGTGACCCCAAAAAAGTGGCTAAACCCTCCAGAAAATTTATTTCAGTATAGTAAAAGTGGTTTTAAGATAAGAAAGATGTTTTCTACTATACATTAATTTCTTGGTAATGAACTCCCAAATTGGTAGTTTCATAGATAATAAGATTATTAATAGAAGGGAGATATTGTTTATAATTGTTGCCCTAAAGAATATATAACTCTACCAATAATTTTTAAGCCATCTTCATCACCAAGGATTTTATCTCTATAATCAGGATTTTCAGATTGAGCAATTATTTTGTGAGTAACCATATCCTTAAATAGTTTTTTAATATATATGTCATCACCTACACCTATAGCATAAATACGGTTATCAATCACTATAGTCTGTGATGTATCAACTATTACATATTGTCCTTCATATAATTTTGGTGTCATACTATCACCCTGGATTTCAAAAATACACAGAGCTTTCTCGTCCCACCCAAGGCGCTGTAAATTATGTCGGTCTACAGCATAATAACGTACAACTTCTTCATCAAAAATAGTATAGCCATTACCAGCAGATAATTTATTTGCAAATATTGGTATCCGTGCTGCTGAGATGTATTCTTCAGATCCTTCTTTTAAATCAAGTTGTCCAGGCTTTAAGCCCAAATTTCTCTCAATTGTTTTAGCAGTTTTATCGCCAAATGGACGGTCACCCTTTAAAATTAAGTAATAATGAGTGGAGTTTAGGCCAAATTTTTGAGCAAATGCGTTTATAGAACCCTTAAAATGTTCTTTAATGAGTTGTAGAAAATTTTTTATTCTAATTGCGCTAAGTTCGTCTTGCATTAATCCTTGCTTTTTGAAAATAAATATCTTTCTTTTTGTAAGAAAAATGATATAATACTGCTATAACTTTTCAGGTAAATCCATGATTTACAATAGCTATATTATGTTTATATATGGGTAACTATTCTTACAAAAAGAATAATTATCTGCTTTTAGAGCCGATTATAACATTCTGAAATAATAAATGAAAGTAAATTTGTAAATATTAATGAAGTTAAGCGCACTATTTAGGAGTGCTTTTTATTAGAAATACAGTCAGAAATGACAATGAATATTAATTTTTTGCATAATTTAAGGGTTAAGTAGGATGTAATCATGTCAGATACTAAACAATATTATTGGTTAAAATTAAAAGATAACTTTTTTGAGCGAGACGAAATAAAAATCATTGAATCGCAACCTAATGGTAAAGATTACATTATTTTTTATATGAAGTTATTACTTAAATCAGTAAAAACTGAGGGTAAATTATTTTTTAGAGATGTAATTCCTTATACGCCAGAAATGTTAGCATCTATCACCAACACTAGTGTTGATACTGTGAAAGTAGCAGTGGATATGTTTACTACTTTGGGATTAATGGCCCGTATGGATGACGGAGCATTATTCATGGCTGAAACTCAATATATGATTGGTAAAGAAACTACTTGGGCTATTCAAAAACGAGAACAAAGAGCAACCTTGAATTTAGACAAATTAGATAAATTGTCTGGACAAAAAAGGACAATGTCCGGACATTGTCCACCAGAGATAGATATAGAGTTAGATATAGATAAAGAACCCCCTAAATCCTCTGAAGGGATAATTAATAGTGAATTAAAAAAACAAGATATAGTTTTAAAAGATTTTGATTTTAATTCTAATGAACAACAAGCAATTAATGATTGGTTAGCTTATAAAAAAGAAAAGCGCCAATCTTATAAACCATTAGGGTTAAGCAAATTATTTAAATCATTACAGCAAGAGAAAAGTAAAGGTTGCAACATAATTGAAGCTATTGATTCTTCAATAACTAATAATTGGCAAGGTATTGTATTTAATAAGGGCTATTTAGCACATAGACCTTTATTAGTAAATAAAAATCAAGCTCTACCCAATTCTGATCTTTATGCCTTAGCACCACATGTACCATTAGAGTTTAATTGAAAGTATATAAATGAATAATATTTTAAATCGAATACCACCACATTCAATAGAAGCAGAACAATTAGTTTTAGGTATTTTAATAGTTGACGAGACTTCCTATCTTCAAATATCTGATATTTTAGGTAACAAACATTTTTACAATAAACAACATCAAGTTATTTATTCGCATATAGAAAAACTTAAAAAAGCTCGTTTTACTGTTGATGCCATTACTGTCAGTGAATCTTTAAAACAAGCTAATGAATTAGACTATGTTAGTGGCAATGAATATTTAAATGCTTTAGTAGATGCAGCGGTAATAACCAACAATATTGAGGCTTATGCAAATTTACTTATAAAATACTTTTCCCTACGTGAAATTATCCATACAAGTACTGAACTAATTGATAAATCATATACTTTTGAAGGAGATAATGTACAAGATATCATTTCCAAGCATATTAATCAGTTAACTGGACTAAGTTCAACTAGTAATAGAAATATTTTGCATACTGATGATATGCAACTTTTAATTAAGAAAATGCAAATTGATAAGCCAGAGTATATAGAAACTAATGATAGTTTAATGGACAAAAAACTAGGTGGTGGATTAGTTAGAGGCGAATTAGTGATAGTAGCGGCTAAAAGCGGCATGGGTAAAACTGCAACAGCAATTAATCTATTTAGTCAAATTACTCTAAAACATAAAGCAATGTATTTTTCAATTGAAATGTCAAATCAGGAAATATTAAGGCGATTATATTCAAATTTTATGAAAGCTGAAATTAGTAGTAATCTAGACTACAATCAGCAATTAAAATTATCTCATAGTTTTAATATTAGGAAGTATTCAGCAATTATTGATAATCCATCATTAACCATTAGTGATATTAGGCGATATATTACTGAATATAAATTGAAACATGGTGGTATTGATGTGATTTTTATTGATTATCTACAAATTATGCAACGCCCGGCTAATATGAAAGAATATGAAGCGATCAGTCAACTTACACGGGAATTAAAAATATTAGCTCAGGAATTTCAGATTGCAATAATCTGCTTATCTCAATTAAGTAGGTCTGGTGCAGATAGAAAAGAAAAAAGACCATTATTATCTGATTTAAGAGGTAGTGGTAGCATTGAACAGGATGCGGATATTGTAATTTTTTTACATCGTGAAGAATATTATTATAAAGAGCAAGGTAGAGCTGTGCCTTATGAGTTAGTAGATATGATGGAGTTAATTATTGCAAAGTTTAGACGCTATATACCGAGCAAATTACTCTATCATTGTGATGTAGGCAATAATATTTTAACTGTTGCAACTCAAGAAGCAATTTATAGCTATGCCAATTTTTTGAAGGGGAATAGTTATACAAGTGATTGAATATAAACTAAAGAGTTATGCTGTGCTATCTAATCAGCTTAAGTCATAATAAGTAAATTAATTGTATAATGAAAATACTAAATGTTAACAAAATTAATGCTTAATTATCCTATCAGTACTAACCGTTACTATAGAACTTATAGGAATATAACAACCTTATCTCGTGAAGGTAAACTATTTAAACAAAAAGTAAAACAAAAGTACTTTCACATAAAACCCACTGAAATCGATGTTAAGTTAAATATAGCAATTCACCCAAAACAAAAAAAGAATGGTTTAACTTTTAAACAAGTAATTGATATAGATAATGGGCTTAAATGTGTTTTGGATAGTTTAATTGGTATTGTTTATTACGATGATAAACAAGTAAAGAGTTTATGTGTTGATTATGGTAATCCAGTAGTAGGTGGCGCAACTACGGTAATAGTTGATGAGTGGCAAAATGCAGCAATTAATTAACAAAATTCATAATGAAGATTGTTTCAAGGCATTATCTCAAATACCGGACAATTTAAGATATTCTATAACTCCCAATGGAGCTGTATGGGACTCGAGGAATAAGAGGCAGGCAGGTGTACAAATAACTTACAAGGGTTATTTAAAGGCTGCATTATGGAAAAATGGAAAAAGAAACTGGAGATTTGTACATAGGCTAGTAGCCTTAACTTTTATCTCAAATCCAGAGAATAAGCCTCAAGTAAACCATAAAGATGGTAATAAGCTCAATAATCATATATCAAATCTTGAATGGTGTACTAATCAAGAAAACTCGCAACATGTGGTCGATAATGGATTTAGAATTATTCCTAAAGGTAAAGATAATTGGGCGAGTAAGGCAGTTATATGTTTAGAAACTAGTGCTATTTATTATTCTATTAAAGAAGCAGCAGAAAATACTAACTCAAACCCCAATGCAATTTCAATGGTTTGTTTGGGCAAACGCAGAAAAGCTGGAGGGTTACATTGGAAATTTAAGGAGTCAAAATGGAAAAACTAATTAACAAGATACATAATATTGATTGTATGAAAGTTTTGGCACAATTGCCAGATAGGAGTATCGACCTTGTTTTGGTCGATCCCTCCGTACTTAATCACTAAGCTTGAGTATGACGTATTGGCAGCTAAGACTTTAGATTTAAATAAATGGTTTAGTGAGATTTTACGCGTGGCTAAACCAACTGCACCTATACTAGTATTTAGTAGTGGTAAATTTACTTATAAAATGGTTGGTATGGGTTGGCAATATTTTAGATATGAATTAATTTGGGATAAAGTTAATAAAATTACTGGCACACTTGACTCAAATACACGCCCACTGCTTAATCATGAATTTATTCTTTATTTTAGTAAACGGTTTGTTCGTAGTGGCAATAAAAGCGATTTATCACCTAATATTTATAACCATGAAGTAGTAGTGTCAAAAACTGAGACTAAAAAAAGTAGAGGCTTAACTTTATATGGCAAACATGGCGGATTTGAATATAAGAAACTTAATAATAAAAAATATCCCAAAAGTATACTTCGCTATAATAAACCAAACATTAAATGGTTACATCCATCAGAGAAGCCATTTGGCTTAATTGAGCAATTAGTATGTATGTATTCGAATCCACATAATATTGTACTAGATACATTCAGTGGTAGTGGTGTGGTTGCTCATGTATGTAGTATGCATAATAGAAACTTTATTGCTACTGAACTAGATAGTAGTTTTCATAGTAAATCAATTAATCGATTAAATAACTGCTTATTCTCAAGTAGCGTATTATCCTACCAAACTAAAGGAAGTTATCATGAAACACCAAGCTATATGTCAAGAACTGCACATTAGTTATAAAAACTATACTAAATTGCGGAATAAGTATAGGTTTTTCTCCTATATTACGGATATTTTAACGTTAGACTATGTGTTAAATTTGGATACTAGTTTAGTTGAGGGATTATTAGATGATTTACGGGAAATTTTATCGCGTAAGTCAGTATTGCGCGGCTTAGATTTAGCCATATTTGAAGGATTAACTTCATTTAAACCAGATAACTTATTGTATCTTCAGAATCTAGCAAATCCAGTTAGCCGTTATCAAACACATAAATGGAGTTATGCTTAATGATATCACTTTATAACCAAATACAGAATATTTACCAAATTGGCAATATGGTAGTTTATAACGGTAAAAATTTAATGCTAGAACATAAAACTGCTTATACAGTATTAAGTGAATTTTTAGGTAAGCGTGAATTAGAATTGCTCAATCAATATATAACAGACAATTTTGATGCAAGTATTGATGAATATAATAAGCATTTATCTACTAATGTAAAAAATAAATTAGCTGATTATAATTTTGCAATTATTGCTAAAGAATATGGTTTAGATATTTATACAAGAATAAACAATAATACTCACGAATTGCAATACCTAACTTCAACTACAGAAGAACGTCATTTACAAAAACTACATAATTATATGCTGTATGTAGCCAACAATCAAAATATAGCGCATATGCCTGAGAAAATAGCTAAAAAACATTTACAGGATTTAATTAGAAGTAAAAGCTTCGATATTGATGTAGTTAATGTTCCGCCAATTAGTAATAGTCCTCATGAGTATTGTTTTAGTTATATACCATTAGAGCAGATACGTGAATTAAATAAAAATAGTTCAATTCCAGCATGGGATAATTTTTTATTACAATTTAATTTGGAGGTTGAACGTGAGTTATTTATGGCTTTTGTTTACTCTATTTTTAAGGCAAATAATTATGGCAGACAAATACTTTGGTTACAAGGTGCTGGTTTAAGTGGTAAATCAACTATAGCAAATGTAATAGCTGATGAATTAAAGTGTTATGGTAATCATTTAGTTAAAACAATTCCTGGTAAATTTAATTTTGACAAATATGGCTTTGATGGATTAGATAAGGCAAGGTTGGCTATTATTTCTGACACGAAAGAGCGTGCCATATTATCACGCCCAGAAATATTACAAATAACTGGCAATGATTATGTGTCAGTCCAAGGTAAATTTAAACATGCTAAAACTATTAAAATATTTAATAAAGTTATGGCTGTTAGCAATGTTTCTCCTTTCATTAGTATTAATAAACTACATGAGACTAGTCGCATGCTATATCTACGTTTAGATACTGAATTATGCAAAGAACGCTTTAATTATTGGTATAAAAACACTGATAATAAAGGTGATTGGAAGGTACAACTACATAAAGAGTTTAATACTTTTTTAGGTAATTGTGCTATTTACTATTACAAATATTTAGTAATGGACGGAAGCTTTAATATACCTCAAGAACTATGGAACAAATTAGAAGAAAATAGCATTAGTAGTTATCATAATGTAGTAAAAGCTTTTGTAGATAATTGTTTAGAACATAATGTTGGCCATAAAATATCACTTAAATCAACTCAAGAGAGACTTAAAAAGTTTACTAACGTTAAGAGCATTACCACAGTCCTAGCAATGGAGTTATATCAAACTTTAGAAAAAGAAGGTTTTAAAATAGAAACTCTACAAAATAAATCAGTGAAGCTTATAGCAATTAAGGATTGCCAATTTAAGAATGAAGATCTTACTTTTGAGATATTGCAAAAGCAGTTACTGGATAAGGATAATTCTTAATGTCTCATTCAGTAATAGAGTTACCTGGCGTAGAAAGTAATCGTAAAATTGAAAATCAATATCAAGATGCTCTGGTTACATTTTTTAGTAGTGGAGAGTTTCTACTAAATAAAGAATTTAGCAATAATCCAATAAAACTAAATAATGCTCTAGTTGATTACTATTCCAATAATAAGCTTAAAAATTTAACTCATAGGATATTTACTAAAGTTAATGATTATCATATAGAACATTTTGATGCTCAAATTAATAGTAAAAAAGCGGCAAATTATATAGCTACTAAACCTTATCAAGAATACACCGAACAACTTCAGTATTTAAACTATACTGTAACTAAAAATTTGCGTGATAATTTTATCTATGATGTGGTATTAGCGTCTTTAATGCAAGGCCTATTTAATACACCAGATAACATAGAACGTCAGATGATTGATAACAGTGTAAATAAGATTAATGAACGAATTGAGATTATATCAAGTGACCAAGTAATTAAAATTACACAAGGCTTAACTATTGCTAAATGTAAGGCTTTAGGATTACCTGAGTATAAGTGGCAAACAATGGAAGATGATCGTGTACGACCAACACATGCAGCAAATAATCAGAAAATTTTTGACTGGGATAATCCACCGCCTGAAACAGGGCATCCGGGAACTCAAATTAGGTGTAGGTGTAAAGCGAAAATTATAGTTGATAAATCTATGGCTTATTTACTTGATTTAGATTAATCAAAATTCAGAATTGCGTTCAGAACTGGATGCATAAGAACAGTTTGTCTACAATAATGTTATTATGCAGAACATTGTAAGAACCAACGCGTTGGGAGCTAACTCGTTAGGAACTAACCCGTTAGGAACTAATAAATTAAATCATAGAACACTTAAAATTAATGAAAGTGCTATTACTCAATTTAGCCCAGAATATTGTAGATTATTAATTGAACATTGCGAAAGTGGTCATTCACTTGAGACTTTTGCCGGAGCTTATAATATTAGTCCAGAGAGAATTGTAATCTGGGCGATGGAATATCCTAGTTTTAAGGATGCTGCGAAGATTGCTTTAACAAAGCAGATGTATTATTGGGAATGCCAATTATTAGAAGGCATGAAAACTGGTGAGAAAGCTCAAATTGAATGTGCAAAACTCATGATAACTAGTTTTAAGAATGTAACTGAAAATAAGATTCGTGAAAGCCTTTATGATGATTACAAAGAACAAAAAAATGAAAATGTTCGTACTACTGAAACTGACTTAGCAGAAGAGTTACAGGCTAAATTAACCAAGTTAGAGAATATCGCTATATGAATACGCCAGATAGAGAGGTAATATTAGCAAGAAGGCTTTATCGGTTACCGATGCCTTATAAGAGTGTAATTCTACAATTATTAGCTAAATGTGAAGATTTAAAAACTAAATCTCATATAGATCGGCATATAATAAATGTTGATTCTATTTTAAATTCACAGGTAACTAGTTTTGGTTATATGAAATTACCTGCAGTTAAAACTACCTATTATTTTATTGATAAGAAAACTAAAACAAAACTAAATCTTAACCAAGTAGCAAAGATTTATGATAGATCAACCAAAACAATTTATCATTGGGTATATATCAAATATAAACGTTTATTTAACAATTATGAGGTAATTAAAGAATGAATATACAAGGAAAAGAAACTTTACCCTTACCAATACTAGGTACACCACTTTTATATAAAGTAAATGAAAGTATTGTAGGTAAAGCTGTAGCATTCCAAAATAAGGGTTCGCACACTTTAGCAATACAAGCGGATGATTTTGGTCAAGGCACTGTGGTGATTGAATGGTCATTAGATGGAGTAACTTGGAATCAAATTTATAATAACAATGGTCAACCGGCAATGTTTTCTGAAAACTATCTCCAAGTTAGTTTAAGCTTTTGTAGTGTATATTTAAGAGCAAGTTTAATTAATGCGACTAATCCTAAAAATTTAACTGTTACTATAGGTTAAATATGGGTAAATTATCAAATAAAGTAGTTTCTAAGCGAAGTAAAATTAATAAATCAGACATAGATAATACGGATTCAGATTCTCTTAGAACAATTCTAGCTTCTAATAAGCAAGTAGCCATAGCTAGCCCACCAACAAATGTTCTAATTAATCCATTAAACACTTATATTTTATGTAGCCCATTAATATCCTCATCTCTAATTTAATAAGTTTATAAAGTATAGCTATAAATTATGCCAGCTAACAATCTTTATCAAAATAATGGCTATACTACAAAAATAAAATTAATTTTAGAAAAAATTAAGCATGGCAATGCAAATAATAGCGAGATTGAATTAGCAAATAAGTGGTTACTGTTCCAAAAGATAAATAATTTTGATAACTTTTGTAAATTCATGATCCCTGAATTTGATTGGCAATGGTATCATAAAATTATTACTAATAAAATCCAGCAGTTAATTGATATAGGACGTGGCAATTTAATTATAGAAATGCCGCAGCAACATGGAAAAACATTAATTGCAGGTGTATTATTAACTAGCTATATTTTTGGTAGGTTTCCAGAAAAAAGATTAGTCTATGCTACTTACAATGAAGAACGTGCCAAAGATGTAGTTCAAAACGAGATATTGCCAATTATTATGTCTGAACGTTACACTGAAATTTTCCCCAATAGTAAAATCAAGTGGAATGTAGAAGAAGAATTAGATAGCAAAATTAAGAAAAAGAAGGAAGCCACAGCTTTAGGCTTTAGTAACGTAAACTCTAATCGTGGAGGCTTTAAAGCAGCAGGCAGAAGAACAATGCTAACCGGAAAACCTGCCCATCTACTTATTATTGATGATTATTTTAAGGATGATTCGGAAGCTTTTAGTACCAAAATAAGAGATCAAGTATGGAATTGGTATGCTACCACTGCCAGAACACGTCAACAAGTTAATACAATTAAAATAGTCTTTGCTACTCGTTGGCATAGTGATGATTTGATTGGCAGAATTAAAAAAGAAAGTGAACAAAATTCAGATAATCCGGATTATATTCAATGGGAAATATTAACTTTTCCAGCTTTAAAAGAAGCACATCATAAAGTTAATAATTATGATAATCGGCAAATAGGAGAATATTTAGATCCTAATAAAAAGCATCTTTATGCTGAATTTAAAACTGATATACGCGCCTGGAGAGCTTTATGTCAGCAAGAACCTTTAGATGAAAAAGGTTTAATTTTTCAGCGTGATTATTTTCATCACTATGAGCAATTACCTGAAATACAACAAGTCTATATTTCAATTGATACTAATTTTACTAAAACAGCTAAACATGGTGATGATTGTGGTATTACGGTTTGGGGAGTTAGCAATCATCGTTATTATTTATTAGCTTTTTTTAATGAAAAGTATAACTTTATTGAACTTAAAAACAAAGTCATAGAATTAATAAAAACCCACCCTAATTATTCAGGTATTTTAGTAGAACTTAAAGCTAATGGTGCAGCCTTAGTAGATGAACTTAATCAATATTTTCCACGTGTTTATGGCATAGACCCGCAAAACAAAAGCAAATTACAACGTGCTCAATACGTATTAGATGAATTTGTAAATCATCGTGTGTTTGTACCGACTCGTCAATTAAGTCCAAGAATTGATTTTTATATTGAGCAATTATGCCAATTTACTGGTCAAAAAGATGGAATAGATGATCTAGTTGATAGTACAACTATGTTTTTAGGCTATGTTAAACATACTATTATTAGATTACCAAGTTTGGATAGCTTAAATAAATTGGCTATACCAAATCTAGCAAATAAGCTATACGGGAAATTTACTTATAAAAATAGTAGGCTAAAATGGTGACAAAAAATAAACAAAAACGAACAGCCGATAAAAGCTCAGTAGTTCAAGTTCAATCTAAAACCCAACAACCACAAAAGCCATATATAAAAGTTAAAGATATTCGACAATTTGGCTTAAAACAAAGAATGCCCAGTTCTTTAAACAGCTTAAATCAAACTTTAAAAAATTTCCAAAATATGATTTTCGATATGATGCCTGGGTTGGATAGTAATCAAAAGGATGCAATCTCAACAGCAATACCGTATATGTATAATGTAGTTGGAGATTTTGTAACCAATCAATCTTCAGTGAGTATTAGTACTTTCCAGCGCATGGCATATACTGATCCAGTTATTGCTAATGGCTTAGAAATTACAAGTGCTTTAGTAGCTCGCAGTATAGGTGAATATGACCATGAAAATAGCAAAATACAGGAATTAGTCCGTTATAATTTAAAGCATCTAAGAGGTGGCCTACAGGGCTTAATAAAAGAAATGATGACCAGTACCTGGGCTGGTTATTCTATTGGTGAAAAAGTAGTTGATGCGGATGAGTTAAAGAAAACCGGAAGGTACTTAATTAAACAAGTAACACCTATGCCACCAATTAGTACTATTTTTGCAGTAGATGAACAGGGTAATGTAAAAGACAGAAATGGTGTATTTCAGTATATTCTTAATTCCTATACTCCAGGTTATCAAAATATGAATTTACAAGGTTCATTTATTGGCAATTTCAACAAGGCCGGTACTAATGAATTAATTGGAATTGATCCGCTAGCATCTTTAGGTGATCTTGATTATCCAGCACGTCAACCATATATTCAATTATTTGGTTTAGTTGAAATACCACGAGATAAATGTATTCATTATGTAAATCGCAGTATTGATAACTTTAATAGTCCTTATGGTAGAAGCTTACTTAGACGAATCTATAACATCTATCTTCTTAAATATGGTATTCAACAATTTATGGCCATGGCTCTTCAATTTAGAGCTTTCCCGCAAATGGTTATTTATACTGATGGCCAACAGCAAATTCAAGATGATAATGGCAATGTAACCTCTACTTATGATGTAGGTTTAAAAGTTGCTGAGCAAAGAGAAGGAACTGGCACATTTGTATTTCCGGGTATGAAAGGTACTTCATTTGATGTTCAAGCAGTCGATGTTACTGGAGATCTTCAAGTATTTATTCAGATACTACAATTTTATGACCAAGAGATTTACAAAGGCTTAGGTATACCACCAAGTATGTTTGATAGTGGTGGTGGTTCATATGCTATGGGTTATATGCATGATAGCCTTCATAGTAAGGCATTAGGTACAATTATAGATGAAGTTACTCAATGTTTAATTAATCAGCTTGTAGCCGATATTATTGATAAGAATTTTAAACCATCAGAGTATGATAATTTTGGAACATTTAAAGAACGTACACTTACGCTTGATGATAAACTTAAATATGCCAAAATGTTTGAAACTGCTAGAAATTCTGGCATCTGTAGCACCCAACTTATAGAAGATTTAAACCGAATGCGTGAAATTTTAGGGTTTACTTATACTGATAAGCCAATTCCTCAGGATATTGCTAATAATCAAAGTAATAATACTAATATGCGCGATACAAAAAATGATACTGTGACCCCATATGCTAATTGGAATTAAATAAAATTAGCTTGGAAGCATAGTTTTTGCCATTTCCACCATACCTTTTACTATAAGTTCTAATCCAATTTCTTTCCCTTGTGCTATTAATTTGCTTCTTATTGTTTCTTGTTGAATTAATGGTACTGATAGTTTAGAGATAGCTTTATTAATTAATTCCTCTATA
>Ga0206796_1154_pt1 | contig 13872 bp, 9 predicted proteins | sample Alteio_BWOrgCont_68_FD_152895 | JGI IMG/M metagenome (GOLD analysis project Ga0206796, IMG submission 152895) | Enriched cells from forest soil in Barre Woods Harvard Forest LTER site, Petersham, Massachusetts, United States -... | ecosystem: Environmental > Terrestrial > Soil > Temperate forest > O...
CCTTTATATCGGCCAGGAAGCTGTCGCGGTCGGCTGCTGTTCGCTCATGGGGAAAAATGACCACGTCATCACCGCCTATCGCGATCACGGCCACGCCATCGCAGTGGGCATGGAAATGAATCCGCTCATGGCGGAACTCTGCGGCAAGTCCACCGGTTGCTCCAAGGGCAAGGGTGGCTCGATGCACTTCTTTGCCCCCGACAAAAATTACTGGGGCGGCCATGGCATCGTCGGTGGCCAGGTTCCGCTTGGTGCCGGCCTCGCTTACGCCATTAAATACAAAAACCTCCAGGGCGCCGCGATGGCATTCATGGGCGATGGTGCCGTCAACCAGGGGGCTGTGCATGAATCCTACAATCTTGCCGCGCTTTGGTCGCTGCCGGTCGTCTTTGTCATTGAGAACAACGGTTACTCGATGGGCACCAGCCAGGCGCGCTCCTCGGCGGGCGAACTCGCCAAACGGGCCGAGGGCTACGGCATGGCGCATGGCGTCATCGACGGTCACGACCTTTACGAAGTGCGCGCCGGCATGGACCTGTTTCTTCGCGCCGCCCGTGAGCAGTCGAAGCCTGCGGTGGTCGAAATCCGCACCTACCGTTACCGCGGCCATTCTGTCGCCGACCCCGATCCGCCCAACAGCACCTACCGCAGCAAGGCAGAGATCGAGGAATACCGCCGCACCAAAGACCCCATTCAGGTTTTCCAAAATTCCCTCCTGGCCGAAGGCGTCCTCACCGACGCGGTCATTGAACAGATCGACACCGAGGCCCGCGCCGAGGCCGATGTCTCCGCCGAATTCGCCGAGGCGAGCCCCTTCCCCGCCGTTGATGACATCCAGCGCGATGTGTATTGGGAAATTGACAATCCCTCCCAGCGCAAATCCCAAGGCCGGCTTTTCTTCGACTGAGCCGCGCCCACCCGCACGACTCGCCAGTTTCAAATTCCAAATTTTCCGCCATGCGCGTCATCATTTACCGTGAAGCCATCAACGAAGCCCTCGCCGAAGAGCTCGCCCGCGATCCCAACGTCGTCGTCCTCGGGGAGGAGGTCGCCCAGTTTAATGGCGCCTACAAGGTCACGGAGGGGCTGCTCGAAAAATTTGGTCCGACGCGGATTGTGGACACGCCAATCAGCGAGGCTGGCTTCATCGGCATGGGCCTCGGGGCCTCCATGCTGGGCGTCCGCCCGGTGATGGAGCTGATGTTCTGGTCATTTTACTCGGTTGCTTTTGACCAGATTCTCAACAACGCCGCCAACGTCCGCTACATGAGCGGCGGCCAGATCAATTGCCCGATTGTTATCCGCGGCCCCGCCAACGGCGGTACCAACGTCGGGGCCACCCATTCCCACACTCCCGAAAACGTGCTCGCCAACCACCCGGGAGTGAAAGTCGTCGTCCCCTCCACCCCCGCCGACGCCAAAGGCCTCCTTAAGTCCGCCATCCGCGACAATGACCCCGTTTTCTTTCTCGAAAACACCCTCCTGTATGGCAATGCTGGCGAGGTGCCCGAAGGCGACGTGGTCATTCCGCTCGGTCTCGCCGATGTGAAACGCACCGGGACCGACCTGACCATCGTTACCTACGGTCGTTGCGTCCTGCACTCGCTCGCCGCTGCCGATTTGCTCGAAAAGGAGCATGACATCTCGGTCGAGGTCGTCGATCTCCGCACCATCCGCCCGCTCGATATCGACACTGTGCTGGCTTCGGTCGCCAAAACCCACCGCGTCCTGATCGTTGAAGAACAAAAGCCCTTTGCCAGTGTCGGCTCGCAGCTCGCCTACATGATTCAGCGCGAGGCCTTCGATGAGCTGGACGGCCCCATCCACCGCCTGGCGACCGTGGATGCCCCGGCGATCTACAGCCCGCCGGTTGAGGCCGAGCAGCTGCCCAACCCCCAGCGTATTCTCAACGCCGCCATTGCCGCGTTAGCTTGAGGCGCATTACCGGTTGCCACCGACCCATCGCCGACAGCCGCCGCCTCGGCGGCTCCAAATAGTCCTCTCACTCACCTGGCAGTTTCCGATCCCAGATTTACCCATGGCCAACATCATCGACATGCCAAAACTCAGCGACACCATGACGGTGGGCACGCTGGTCAAGTGGCTTAAAGCCGAAGGCGATGCCGTCAAAACTGGCGATATGCTCGCCGAGGTTGAGACGGACAAGGCGACGATGGAGCTGGAGAGCTTTTTCGACGGCACGATTTTGAAAATATTCGCGCCCGGCGGCAGCCAGGTCGCCATCGGCGATCCGCTCTGCGCGGTCGGCAAACCCGGCGAAACTGTCGCCGCCCCCGCGAAAAAAACCCCTGTCGCGACCGCACCCAAAGCCGCGCCGGCACCGGCGGCGGTCAGGAAAGCCGGTTCGCCCTCACCGGTTGCCGTCACCGCACCCGTCACTGCGGCCCATTCGTTCTCTGCCACCACCCCTTCCGGGCGCCTGAAAATTTCTCCGCTGGCCCGAAGGCTCGCCTTGGAAAAGGGTATCGACGCCTCCCAGGTCGCTGGTAGCGGGCCGGGTGGCCGCATCACCCGGGCCGACATTCTCGCCGTGGAAGCCAATGGCAACGCGACCCCCTCGGCACCTATGGCCGTGGTCCCTTCCGCCGTCGCGGTGCAGCCGGCCGCTCCTGCCGCCATTGTCTCGCTCCCGACCACTGCCCCGATCCAGGAGGAGAAACTCGTTCCCGTCTCCAATATGCGGGCCACCATTGCGCGCCGCCTCGTCGAGTCCAAGGTCACCGTCCCGCACTTCTACCTCGATCTTGAGATCGACGCCGGCCCGCTGCTCGAACTTCGATCCCGGCTCAACACCACCCTCGAAAAGGAAGCCGGCGGCGTAAAGCTCTCCGTCAATGATTTCGTCCTCAAAGCCGTCGCCGACACCCTCAAGGCGGTACCCGCAATGAACTGCTCCTGGGCGGGCAACGCCATCCAGCACCATGCCGGTGTCCATGTTTCCTTCGCGGTCGCGATCGAGGACGGGCTCATCACTCCCGTCATCCGCGACACCCACACCAAAAATCTCGCTACCATCAGCCGCGAAGTGAAGGACCTGGCCAAGCGCGCCAAAGAAAAGAAACTTACGCCCGCCGAGTTCACCGGCGGCACCTTCTGCGTGACCAATCTCGGCATGATGGGCATCGACCGCTTCTGCGCGATCATCAACCCGCCCAATGCGGCCATCCTGGCGGTGGGCGCAACCGTGAAAAAACCGGTCGTATCAGGCGATGCCATTGTCATCGGCCAGCGGATGAACCTCACGCTTTCCGGCGATCACCGTGTCGTCGACGGCGCCACCGGCGCCCAATTTCTCGCCGCCCTGAAGTCCCTCCTCGAAAAACCCGCGCTCATGCTGCTGTGAGCAATATGGCTGCGGGCTGGTCTGTGCCGCGTTAGGTTGTGGTCTCAGATGCTTGCGAATTCTTCGTCTGCGCGGGAGGAGTCGGAAACGTCACGACGGTTTTCCCGCGCCTTCGCCCCTCCGCATCTCCGCGTTTAATCCGATTTCGCCATCCGTGTGAATCCGTGTCCATCCGTGTTAAATAACTCTCCGGAATTTCTTTGCAAATTTTGTGCCTCTTCGTGGCCAATCTCCGCTGCCCTCATTTTTTCGGCCGCAGCCGCCGGCCGCGGCTCGCATCGATCTCCTCCAGCTCCGGTCGTGGGATGCGCGTGAAGGCGATGCGCATGGGCGCGTAGTCCGTCGCGCCGTGTGCGCCGCCAAAATAGACGGAATTTTTCCCAAAGGTGCGATTGAGCGTGTCCATGGCGGCAAAGAGCCGGTCGCGCGTCCCCTCGCGTGCCGGCGCGAAGAAGTCGGGCGTGTGCGCCTCCGACCGCAGCAAACGGCACAACATCACGCTAACCTTGAGTGGCCGCCCGGTGGCCAGGCTGGACGGACGCCGCGCCCAAAGCTGGTTGAGCGCGTGAAGCAGCATGAGCGTGTCCTGGGTTTCGTTGAACGAGAGCCCGTCGCCCCAGCCTTCGCCATCGGCGCAGCGCACGGAGACGCGCAGCGCGCCCGCGTAAAGGCCGGAGTCGCGCAAGCGTAGCGCGGCCTTTTGGAGCAAGCGGTGCAACACCGCAAGGGCGGCGGTCTCGTGGCGCTGGGCCGGCGGCAGCACCTGCCCGTGGCCGATGGTCTGCCCTTCCTCCTGCTCGAAAAACGGCTGATCTTCGCCATGGAGCAGCCGCCACATCCGCTCACCGACCACCCCGCGCCAAAGGCCGCGCAATTCGGCTTTGGTCGCGGCGTAGAGCTGCTCCAGCGTGCGGATGCCGTGCTCCTCCAGCCGCCGCTGCAGGTTGGGACCGATGCCGGAAATGTCGCCCGGCTTCAGCCGCAGGAGCTTGGCCGGGACATCCGCATCCTCCAGGACCACCAGGCCGTCGGGCTTTTCCATGCCGGACGCAACCTTGGCGAGCAGCCAGTTGGGCGCGATGCCGATGGAGCAGCGCAGGCATGGGCCGGCCTGACGGGAAATTTGCTCACGGATCTGCCGCGCGACCGCCTCGGCCCGGGCACGTTCGGCCCAACCGCCCGACAGCTCGCAGGTCACCTCGTCAATGGACTGGACTTTGGCGATGTGCAGACACGACTCGATGATTTCGACCAGCCGACGATGATAGGAAATGTAGAGATCCGGACGCGCCTCCACGATCTGCAGGCCCGGTACCAGACGGCGGGCCTCGGCAACGCGGACATTGCGAACCAGTCCGAGCTGTTTTGCCTCAATGCTGACGGCGATGCAGCCGGTGGTCTCAGCCATGACCGGCACGATCCCCACGGGCCGGCCGCGCAGCGCGGGCCGCTCCTGCTGCTCGACGGAGGCGAAGTAAGAGTTAAAATCGACGGTAAGCGCCCGAAGCGGCATCGCGCCAGCCTGGACACGGGCGGGATGGTGTCAAAAGCAAGCGCGTTTGGTCAGGGCGCCCCCAAACTCAGCCCTTTGCAGCGCGTGTGACTTTACGGCGTTCGACTTCCTTCAGGATGCGTTTGCGGAGGCGCAGGCTCTTCGGCGTGACCTCCACGAATTCATCGGCGGCAATATATTCAATCGCGCGCTCCAGAGAAAGCTTGGTCGCAGGCGTCAAGCCGGTGGCGACCCCGGAACCCTGCGAGCGAAAATTGGTGAGCGCCTTGGCGCGAACGGCGTTGCACGCGATGTCCTCATTGCGCGGGTTTTCGCCCACGATCATGCCCTCATAGACTTGCTCGCCGGGGCCGACGAAGAGCTTGCCGCGCTCCTGCACCATCACGAGGGCATAGCTGGTCGTCTCGCCCGCCTCGGTGGCGATGATCGTGCCGGTGATGCGGGTGAGCACCTCGCCCGCATAGGGGCCGTATTCCTTGAACAGATGGCTGAGCACGCCGCGACCGCTGGTGGCGTTGACGACATCGATCTCCATGCCGATGAGACCCCGCGTGGTGATGGTGGCCTCGATCATCGTGGAGTGGGCGAGCTTCTCCATATTGGTGAGCTTGCCCTTCCGGTTGGCCAGATTCTGCATGATGGGGCCCACGCACTCGTCGGGCACCTCAATCCAGACGGTCTCAAAGGGCTCGTGACGGTGACCATCCACCGTCTTCTCGATCACGGTCGGGCGCGACACGAGCAGTTCAAATCCTTCACGGCGCATCGTCTCGACGAGCACGGCAACTTGCATCGCGCCGCGGGCCTTGACGTTGAACACGCCGGCCTTTTCCGAGTCCTCGATATAAATGGAAACATTGGTTTTCAGCTCGCGCATGAGGCGCTCGCGTAACTGCCGCGAGGTGACGAGCTTGCCCTCCTGGCCGACCAGCGGCCCGTCATTGACGCAGAACTGCATTTCCAGCGTGGGGGGGATCTATCTGCGTAAAAGGCAGGGCATGTTGTTCCTCGCTGGCGGCGATCGTGTCGCCGATGTCAATATCTTCAAAGCCGGAAATGCCGACAATGTTGCCGGCCACGCCCGCCTCGGTCTCCTGCGTGCCCAAGCCAGAGTATTCAAACACCTTGGTGATTTTCGCGCGCACGCGTTTCCCGTCGGAGTGACGGATGGCAAAGACCGGGGCTCCGACGGCGGCCTGGCCACCGAGAATCTTGCCGATGGCGATGCGGCCCACATAGTCACTCCAGTCAATGTTGGACACAAGCATGTGGAAAGGTTCCTCAGGCTTGGCAAACGGGGGTGGCACATGGTCGAGGATGGTCTGAAAGAGCGGCGTCATGTCCTGCTTCTCTTCCCCGAGGTGAAACATCATGTAGCCGTCGCGACCAGAGCCATATACGACCGGCGCGTCAAACTGCTCCTCGGTGGCATTGAGCTCCATGAGCAGCTCGAGCACCTTGTCATACATCTTGGCTGGTTCGGCGTTTTCGCGGTCGATCTTGTTGATCACCAGGACGACCTTGAGACCGTGGGCGAGCGCCTTGCGCAGCACGAAACGCGTCTGCGCCTGGGGTCCGTCGTAGGCGTCCACCACCAGCAGGACGCCATCCACCATCCGGAGGGCGCGCTCAACCTCGCCGCCGAAATCAGCATGGCCAGGGGTATCCACGATGTTGATGATCTTGTCCTTCCAATGGACCGAGGTGTTTTTGGCCTTGATGGTGATCCCCTTCTCCTTTTCCAAATCCATGGAGTCCATCGCCCGCTCCTCGATGTGCTGGTTGGCACGATAGACTCCGCCCTCCTTGAGGAGTTTGTCCACGAGGGTGGTTTTCCCATGGTCAACATGGGCGATAATGGCGATATTACGGATGCTCTGGTTCATGGCGGAAGGCAGGTCTGGCGGTTGGAAAAAGGGTCAGCGTGTCAGACGCCATGTGCGAAGGCAAGGCCGAACACCTGCCGACCCTGCAGATGAATCGGATGCACCCGACCAACCGATTGCTCCCTCTATGCCTCCGTTTGAATCTAGGCCACTCGTCTGCTGAGTTTCCCTCGTGCCCACTGCCTCAGGCCAACGCCGGCTCCTCCGCCATCAGTTTCTCAATCCGTTCCTTCGACCAGCGCACTTCGTCCACCGTAAGGCGGGGACTAAACTCCAGCGTCAGGAGATGTTCCGGCCTCCAGAAGCTGCTGATCATCTTAAAATCCACCTTGCCGGTGCCGACGGGCTGGTGGTCCTTGCCCGCTTCACTCACGTCATGCAGATGAAATCCAATCAGTCGCGGAGCCATTTTTTCGAGATGGGCACGGTGACTGAGGAGGCCGAGGTTTTCTTTGATCTTGGCGTGGCCAGTGTCGTGCCAATAGCCGCAAGGGTTGGGCTGAGGCAGGCCATCGAGGAACGAGGCATAGTCCTCGTCCAGCGGCAGTTCTTCAAATTTCTCCCGGTTTTCAAACCCAAGGCGGACCTTCTTATCGGTGGCGTAAGCGAGAATGTCGTTAATGCCGTTTTTGGTATTGGTCCAAAACTTGGGCATCCGTTGGCGAAGCTTGTGGACCGCCTTTTTCAGCACCGCCTGGTATGCGTGATCCTCGGCCACGACCGTATCCGGGTGTGCCTCAAGGTAAGATTTGAGTTTGCGCGCGGGGCTGAGCCAGAAAAAGCGCACACTGCCCAGGTGGCAGACGAGCACGCGGGCTTTCACCTGAGCGGCGAAATCAATGGAACGTTTGGTCTGGCGGAGCCATTGCTCCCGTTCACGTTCATCGGGGGCGGACGGCTCGAACAGGTTTGGTGCCGGCATGATGATCCCGGCGGGCAGCGGGCAGAAATTGTGGGTCGAGCTGATCTTGATAAAGCCCTCCTCGACGGCCTGGAGAATGCCCGGCACCAGCACAATGCGGATGCCGTGGCTCAGCTCGGCATGGGTGAAGCCAAGGTCGGCAATCTCGCGCAGCATGACATAACCGTCCGTATGGCGGAATGAGTTCCAGCTGGTGGAGAGGGCGAGCGTGGGTTTCACCGGAGTATGATGGGCCAGAAAGAAGGAGCCAGCCGCACCCCACAAACAAAAACCGCGCCCCGAAACAGCTTCGTGGACGCGGCGGAAGAGTGGAACGGGCGCGCGGGCTTACTCGGCATAACGACGGCGCAGCATGGCAGTGAAGGCCATGACCTTGTTCTTGCGGCGGCGTTTCTCGCAGGGCTTCTCGTAGTAGCGCTTGGCACGGGTGCCCTTGATGATATTCTCGCGGTCGAGCTTTTTCTTCATCCGGCGCAGGGCGCGGTCGACAGGCTCGTTTTTACGGATTTTTATTTCGATGGACATGCAGGAGTTGGGAAAAGGGACGGTAGTTGGCGGAAAAGCCGGCCATGAGGCCAGAATCGTTGGCGCCCGTCAACGGCTTTTTTCCCGCCTTGCACGCCCGTCGGAACGGGCTTGGCTGGCGGTTCCCGTGCCAGCCGCCGACCAAAATTTTGTCCATCTTCACGTCCACAGCGACTACAGTCTGCTCGACGGCGCGTGCCGCATTGACCGGTTGATGGACCGCGCGGTCGAGCTGGGCATGGGTGCGATCGCCCTCACTGACCACGGGAACCTGTTTGGCGCGATTGATTTTTATAACGCGGCCAAGTCGAAAGGCATCAAACCGCTCATCGGGTGCGAACTCTATCTCGCCGCCGGCTCGCGACTCGACCGCGCCGGGCGCACCGATGAGGGCAAAAACATCTTCCATCTCGGTCTGCTCGCCAAAAATCTCCCGGGATACCAAAACCTTCTCAAGCTCGTCTCCGATGCTCATCTCCAGGGCTTTTACTACAAGCCGCGCACCGATCTGGAGACTCTGGCGCGTCATGCCGGGGGACTCATCGGTTTCACTGGTTGCCTGGCTTCGCTGGTGCCCCAGCACCTGCTCAATGACCGATACGACGAAGCCCGCGCCGCCTGCGGACGCTTTGTGGAGATCTTCGGCCGCGAAAATTATTTCGTGGAGATCCAGGATCACGGCCTGCCGGAACAGCGCCAGATCATTCCCGGCCTGCTCCGGCTCGGCACCGAATTCGGCCTCAAGGTGATTTGTTCCAACGATGTCCATTATGTCCGCGCCACCGACGCCGGGCCGCATGACGCCATGCTTTGCATCCAGACCGGGGCAAAAATTTCCGACGAGAAGCGGATGCGGTTTGGCAGTGAGCAGTTTTACCTGAAGTCGCGCGCCGAGATGGCCCAGGTGTTTGCCGAGGCTCCCGATTCGCTCACCAATACCCAGCTCGTCGCCGACATGTGCGACCTTGCGATCCCTTTCCCCAAAGGAAGCGAACGGTATCCGAAATACCCGCTGCCCCCGGAGATTGCCGCGAACAGCGACCGTGCCGGCTACCTACGTGAATTATGCCTCGCCGGCCTCAAAACTCGCTATCGGCTCGACGCCACCGCCCCGGAAAAATTTGCCGACCCCGCCCTGGCCAAGACTCTCCTCGACCGCCTCGACTTCGAACTGGGGGTCATCGGCAAGACCGGCTTTATCGACTACTTTCTGGTGGTTTGGGATTTCATCGCCTGGGCCCGGGCGCAAGGCATCCCGGTCGGCCCTGGGCGCGGCTCGGGGGCGGGCTGTATTGTCGCTTACCTGCTGGGCATCACCAATCTCGACCCGCTCCGCTTTAAGTTGCTCTTTGAGCGCTTCCTGAACCCCGAGCGCGTCTCTCCGCCGGATTTCGACATCGATTTCTGCATGCGCCGGCGCGGTGAAGTGATCGCCTACGTCCGGCAGAAATATGGCAACGATTGTGTCGCCCACATTGTCACTTTCGGCACGCTGGGGGCGAAAATGGTCATCCGGGACGTTTCCCGGGTGCACAGCCTGCCCTATGCCGAAGCCGACCGGCTGGCCAAGATGATCCCCGACGAACTCAACATCTCGCTGACGGACGCTTTCAAAAAATCTTCCGAACTGCGCGACGAGGTGACCAAAAACCCGGTTACGAAGAAGATCTTTGACCAAGCCCTCGTCCTTGAAGGCATGGTGCGCAACACCGGCAAGCACGCCGCCGGCATCATCATCACCGACCGGCCGCTGGAGGAATTTGTCCCGCTCACCGAACAGGAGGGCGACGTGACGGTGCAGTTTGACATGAATGCCGTCGGCAAACTCGGCCTGCTCAAGATGGATTTTCTTGGCCTGAAAACCCTCACCGTGATTGCGGATGCAGTGGACAATATCCGCCGCACCGCCGACCCAAAATTCGATATCGAACAGATTGCCCTGGAGGATGCGAAGACGTTTGCCCTCCTCAACTCCGGCCGCACTACCGGGGTGTTTCAATTGGAATCTGGCGGCATGCAAAATCTCTGCCGCCAGATCGGTCTCTCCACGATTGACGAGATCGTCGCCCTTATTGCGCTTTATCGGCCGGGACCAATGGAGTGGATCCCCGACTATGTGCGCGGGAAAAAAAATCCGGGCACGGTCACCTTTCCCCACCCATTGCTCACCGAGGTCTGCCGCGAGACTTACGGGGTGATGGTTTATCAGGAGCAGGTCATGGAGGCGGCGAAAATCATCGCGGGCTACACCCTGGGCGGCGCCGACATGCTGCGCCGTGCGATGGGCAAAAAGGATGCCGAGGCGATGGCCAGGGAGCGGGTCAAATTCGTCGAGGGCGCAAACCGGGTGAATGATATCGATGCAAAGACGGCCGACTCGATTTTTGACATCTTGAACAAATTTGCCGGCTACGGCTTTAATAAATCTCACTCCGCCGCCTATGCCGTCCTCAGTTATCAGACTGGTTTCCTGAAGGCCAACTATCCCGTGCAGTTCATGGCCGCCATGCTGAGCTCGGAGCTCGGCAATGCGGAAAAAATCACCCATTTCGTCGGCGAATGCGAGGCCATGGGCCTGAAAGTCCTCGGTCCGGACGTGAATGAATCGCGGGAGATGTTCACTCCGGTCGGGGAAAAAATCCGCTTCGGTCTGGCCGGGGTCAAGGGGGTTGGCGAACTCGCCGCACAAAAAATCATCGCTGAGCGCGAGGCCCGTGGCGCCTTTGCCAGCTTTGACGACTTCATGGCCCGCGTGGATGGTCGCGCCATCAACAAGCGCGTGCTGGAACACCTGGTCAAGACCGGGGCTTTCGACTTCAGTGGCGTCTCGCGCAAGCGGCTTTTCGAGGGGATCGATGCCGCCATGTCGGCAGTCGCTGCCCATGCCCGGGACAAGGCGGCTGGCCAGCACAGCTTCATGGATATGTTCGTCGCCGACCCCCCGGCAAGGTCAGCCGGCGGCTCTCTGGCAGAAAATGCGACCAGGCAGCCCGGCGCATCGGGTCCGAGCCTTGCCCCGGGTGACGATGATTTCTCCTCTATCGACCGCCTCGCCTACGAAAAGGAACTCCTCGGCTTCTATGTCTCCGGTCACCCGATGAACCTCTATGCCGAACTGGCTGAAGCGCTCGACACTGGCACCGTGGACGCTCTTGCCCTCCAGCCTGACCGCACTGAATTCCGTCTCTGTGGCATCGTCAGCGGCATCACCAAAAAGCTTTCCAAGAAGGACAACCGGCCGTGGGCGGCCTTCAATCTTGCCACACTCCAGGCCTCTGCGGCGCTCAATATGTTTGCCGAGGCTTATGAGGCTTACGGCAAAACCCTCGCGGAAAACGCGCTCGTGTTGGTGCAAGGCAACATTCTCGCAGGCAACGACGGGGTCCGCCTCAACATCAAGGAATGCTACCCCCTGGACGCAAAAATTGCCGACTTGGTTCGTAAGGTTACCTGGCTCGTCCACCCCGCGCATCCCGCATTGCCTGCTTTTCTGCGGCAAATGCGTGACACGCTGAACGCCCAGGCCGGAGACACCCGCGTCGGATTCGCTTTCCTCTTTGAGGATCGCCTGGCGCCGATCGCCGAGGCGAGCAACGCACTCGGTTGGAAAATAAATGCCGCCACCCTGCAAAATCTCCGCGCCCATCCGGCAGTCGCCGGCGTGCAGTTAGAAAGCAAACGGCTTGAGCTCAGGCAGGAGCGCCGCTGGGCACGGAAGTGACCCTGCCGGACGGAATGCGGGTTGCGCCAGCCGGGGGCCACTCGCACGTTTGCCAGCAACCCTCCGCACTTCGCACCACCGCCATGCCCGACCAAGCCATTCTCAATCATGCCGCGCAGATTCTCGGCGCCATTTCTGCCGACCAACGTGCCGACACCGCGCTGCGTTTTTATTTTGAAAGCCACCGCTATCTCCAGCCGCCCGCCAAACGCCTGATCAGTCACACGGTCTTTGTTTATTATCGCTGGTTCTCCTGGCTTGATCCCAAAGCTTCCCCGCAAAAACGGCTCGAACACGCTGCCGCTCTGCATGAGCGGTTCACCGTCGAGCCCAAATTTGTTAAAACCGAAGCCCTGGCGGCCCTGGCCGTGCCCAAGTGGCTGGCAGCTGAGATGGAGCTTCCCGCCGATTATCTCCGCCAGCTCCAATGCGACCCTGCACTCTGGCTCCGGTCCCGCCCCGGACAAAGCCTTGCCTTGGCCAATGCGCTGACCAACTGCGAATTGCCGGCATTGTCCGCCACCATGGGCAATCGGTTGGCAGAATTAACCAGCGGGACGGTGGCCGGGCCGGCTGCGCGGGACGCGTTGCGCTACACCGGAATCCAAGACCTGTTCAAGACTGAGCAGTTCAAGACCGGCGCCTTCGAAATTCAAGATTTTGCCTCGCAGCTCGTCGGACAGGTCTGCGCACCCCGGCCTGGCGAAACTTGGTGGGACGCCTGCGCTGGCGAAGGCGGCAAAACTCTCCACCTCGCCGATCTGATGCAAAACAAAGGGGTCGTCTGGGCAACCGACCGCAACCCCCGTCGGCTCGATACCCTGAAGCGCCGCGCCGCCCGGGCGAAACTTTTTAATTATCGCGCCGAACTGTGGGATGGCGGCCTGCGGTTGCCAACCAAACAGAAATTTGACGGCATCCTGCTCGATGCCCCGTGCAGCGGAGTCGGGACCTGGCAACGCAATCCGCATGCTCGTTGGACCACGACTCCGGAAGATGTCCGTGAACTCGCCGCCACCCAACTCGCCTTGCTCAGCCACCTCGTTCCCGCGCTCAAACCGGGTGGCCGCCTCATCTACGCGGTCTGCACCCTGACCCGCAGTGAGACAACCGCAGTGGTCGCTGCATTCAATGCCGCCCACCCGGATCTGACGCCGATCTCCGCCCAGCTATTCTGGCCCCATGAGCTCAATGCTAACGGTATGTTTATCGCCACGTGGAAAAAGCAAAAATAACCGCCGCTCAAGTCCGCGCCGATTTTGACGACCCGGTCGCCGTAGTCCATTACGCCCGCGCCGCCCATTTCCTGGGTCTCTGGGCCTCTGAGCACATCCTGATGGAGCGTTTTTTCCCCGACCACTGGGTTCCGCTGCTGGAGGCTGGCTGTGGCGCGGGCCGCGCCACGCTGGGTTTGTGGGAACTCGGCTATCATAATCTCACGGCGTTCGATTTTTCGTCTGCGCAAATCGACCAGGCACGTCACCTCGCCGCCGAACGCCACGCGGACGCCATCCAATTCGAAGTCGCCGACGCCGCCGCGCTGGCCCGCTTTCCTGCCATCCCCACCGCCCGATTTGCGGGCGCACTCTTTTTTTTTAACGGTCTGATGCAAATTCCGGGCCGGGAGCACCGCCGGGCGGCGCTGGGAGGCCTGCGCGAAGCCTGTACCATCGGCGCCAGGCTGCTGTTTACCACCCACGACCGCGATCATTCGCCGACTGAACGGGCACTCTGGCGACTCGAAGCAGCACGTTGAGCGCGCGGGGAACAGGATTCCCGTCTGTCTGAATTTGGCGACCGCTATTTTGAGGATGAGACCGGCCGGACGTTCATGCACCTGCCCGACCGGGCTGAAATTCTCGCCGATCTGGCAGCCACCGGCTGGATGCATGAATTTGACGCCTTGCGTCGGGAGGTGGCGCCAGAATCGCGCCAAGTCCG
>Ga0206796_1156_pt1 | contig 13761 bp, 13 predicted proteins | sample Alteio_BWOrgCont_68_FD_152895 | JGI IMG/M metagenome (GOLD analysis project Ga0206796, IMG submission 152895) | Enriched cells from forest soil in Barre Woods Harvard Forest LTER site, Petersham, Massachusetts, United States -... | ecosystem: Environmental > Terrestrial > Soil > Temperate forest >...
TACCTTAGTTGCGTAAAAAATTATGATGTATCGTGGCAAAAATAAGCTAGTAGCGTTATAATTTGGTATGCATCGAGTATCAAATCTAAATAAACTGTAGACTTTAAGCATTATACGATTTAAAGCTGTAAATAATGAACAGGAATATTAATGAACTTAGCTGATATTGAGAAATTAGTAGAACAAGGTGAATCTGATAAACTGGAGTTTAAAAAATCTATTGCCAATCTTAAAAGTGCAGCTGAATCGTTGTGTGGTTTTCTAAATAATAGTGGTGGGACTGTTTTAATTGGAGTTTCTGATAACAAAAAAATAGTTGGGCAGGAAGTTAATGATAAAACTCAATTGGAAATTGCTAATGTTTTAAGAAAATTTGAACCTACTACTGATGTTAAAGTGCATTATATTGATTTCAAAAATGATAAAAAAGTAATTGCCCTAGTAGCCAAACCTGATCGTAAATTTATTCCATATACATTAGATGGAAGGGCTTATGATAAAAATCAATCAGGCAAACACCTAATGTCTCAAAATAGGTATCAACAGTTATTATTACAAAGAAAGATAAATCATACTTCTTGGGAATCACAGCCGGCGACTGGCATGTCAATAAAAGATTTGGATAAGGCAGAGATTTTAGATACATTAAAAGATATTAAACAGAAAAAGCGGTTAGATGCCGCATTTAAAGATGATAATCTAACAAACATACTAACACGGTTTAGATTGATTAATGATGGACATATAACCAATGCAGCAGTTATTTTGTTTGCAAAAGAAATTCCTAATAATTATATGCAATGTGTAATTCGTATGGCACGATTTCGCGGAACAAAAAAAGGCGATTTTATTGATAGCCGCCATGTTTTCGGTAATGCTTTTCAAATACTACAAGAAGCTCAGACGTTCATTGCAAGAAATACATCAATATCAAGTCGTTTTGAAAAAGGAAATATGGCAAGAATTGATGAACCAGAATATCCAGAAGATGCTATACGAGAAGGATTAATTAATGCTATTTGTCATAGAGAATATGAATCTAGTGGTGGATCAATTACGTTAACTATATATGAAGGCAGGCTGGAAATAGCTAGTAGTGGAGCACTTCCCAATGGAATTACATTTGAAGAATTAAAGAAAACACATACCTCACATCCACGGAACACTTGCGTTACTAATGTTTTTTTTCGTCGCGGCTATATTGAAGCAATGGGTATTGGTACTCAAGAAATAATGGAATCATGTGCTAAATCTAAAATGAAAGACCCAGAATTTTATGAACAAGCCGGGTGTTTTGTAGTAAAGATGTGGTCACGACATCATTATGCAAAAGTTGAATATTTAGATTTACCACCTAGGCAACAACAAATACTAATGCTGTTACAAGAAAAACCTTTATTTCCTAGAGAGATTATGCTATTACTTAAAGAAAAAGTGACAGATAGAACATTACGTAACGATTTACAAGCATTAAAAAATAAGAAATTAGTGCGAAGTAGTGGAGATGGAAGGACAGTACAATGGTTTTTAATTAATCCGGAAATAAACCCGGAAATCCGGAAATAAACCCGGAAAAATAAGGAAATTTTAAGTAAGCGCTAGCAAAACAAAACTGTCAAAACGCTACAATTCAGAACACAAAGCAAGTAATTTCAAGCCTTAGTGAGAAGATTTGGTGGGCCCTGCTGGACTCGAACCAGCGACCAAAGGATTATGAGTCCTCTGCTCTAACCAACTGAGCTAAGAGCCCGCTTGAGATAAGAGAGTGATTATGCCATAACCATTTGCTTCTTTGCAATTCAAATTTAGTTGAATTAGGTTAAGGCGGGAGACTAGTCCAATAAGCCGGATTCTGTATAAAGCAATCATTCATCTAGGCTTGGAGTTTCCTCCAAGCTCGAGCAACCTACCCGTATTTGTAAATGTGCAGAATAATCACAACAAACACCTATTTGGTCTTGCACCTGGTGGGGTTTTGCCTGCCTTTGCTATTACTAGCCAAGCGGTGCGCTCTTACCGCACCTTTTCACCCTTACCCAACACGAGTGCCAGGCGGTATATTTTCTGTGCCACTTTCCGTTGCTGCATGATTAAATGCTGCACCTGGGAGTTACCCAGCACCATTATTCTGTGGTGTCCGGACTTTCCTCGAATATGAAATACTCGCGATTGCCTAGACTAGCCTCTAGTAGCTATTATAGCATAGTTAATGGAGTAGATCATTATTAAAGCCAAAGGTTTTCGTTAAGTAAGCAAAATTGTGCTATAATACATAGCGAATAAAAAATTTGAAATGAATGAGTAAGTAAGGTGATGTTACAAAAGCGAAAATTACTGTTAATAATTATACTTTTTTTGTCAATTGTGGGCCAGTTTGCAACTGAAATATACCTACCTTCGATGCCAGCAATGGCGGAATATTTCAAGGTAGGGTTAAATATAATTCAATTATCTATAACCGCTTATGTTATAGGTTTTGGCTTTGGGTCATTAGTCTATGGTTCACTGTCTGATGCGCTAGGGCGACGACCTGTGGTGATATGGTCTATGTGTGTGGGGGTAATTGGCAGTTTAATCTGTTGCTTTATGACAAGCCCGGATTCATTATTTATTGGCCGCTTTATTCAAGGTTTGGGACTAAGTGGATCTGCTGTTGTTGCGCGTTCAATAATAAAAGATATATCACCAGATCAAATGAGTATGTCAAAACTTGCTTCAGTATTAGGTGTTGCGTTTGCTGCAGTGGTTGCTTGTGCTCCAATTATTGGTGGTTATATTCAATTCTATGCATTTTGGCGCCTAAACTTTATTGTACTACTGATTATATCCATTTTAGTTACCGGATTATGTTGGTTTAAATTGCCGGAAACGAATAAGCATCGGCGAGCCGTATCCATTAAACATATAATTTTGGATTATGTTGAAGTGCTAACTAATAAAGAATTTTTACTCTATAATTTGCTCTCTACGCTTACTTTAGGTGGAATTATTTCGTATCAAGTTCTTTCATCTTATTTGTTACAAATTAGGGTTGGATTATCTCCAGAAAAATTTGGTTATACTTCCATGGTTATTACCTTGGCTTTGATTGTTGGTGGTGTACTAAATAGCAAAGTAGTTGCTAGGCGTGGCACGGAAACAATGATACGGTTAGGTTGTTATATTTTTATTCTTGCTGGATTAATCTATGTTATTAGTGGCTTATTTGATTGGGTAAATCTGTGGCTTATCTTATTACCCATGGTGCTTTTTACCATTGGTGCGAGCATTTTGTATCCTAATGCCAGTGCCGGAGCAATGACTTTATTTGCTACCCAGGCGGGTACTGCAGCATCAGTATATGCATTTTTTCAAATGTTAGGTGGTGGGGTATGTAGTGGACTTATATCTATCATAAAAACGCCTAATCAATTACCTTTGGGCTTAATGTTTATAGGAATTGGTATGCTTGGAGTTAAACTTACTCGAGTTCTACATAATTTAGTTCAGCAAAAAACTATTGTTATTTAATGATGATGAATTGAGCAAGTTTAATTAATACTTAAATAAGTATATAGAATGCTAAAACTTGGATAAGGTATGCTACAATTGTGTCTTATTCTTTGGTTTTCAAAAATATATATGTTAATTGCATAACTAATTTATGGCGGATAAGTTTAGTTATTAAAATTCTACATAATTTTTGAAGTTGGTTTAGTTAGTAGAAAAGAGAATGTATTATGGAATCTATGTCACAAGAACTGTCGAAATGGTTTTATTTAGGACTTGCTGCAATTATTGTAGGAGTTATTTTAATTTATCGTGCACGTGGACAAAATAAGAGTAAAACTATGGAAAATGGTTACTTTATTTTAATTCTTGGTTTGGTTGGGGTAATTTCGGAATGGACTGATTTTGCTACCGTATTATTTATTTTTGTTATTCTAACTGGAGGAATTTTAGCTCTGGACAAATTAGTTTGGATAAAAAAGGGACGTGATTCCAGAATAACTACACCACATTATGTACACTACGCTCGTGAATTTTTTCCAGTAGTGTTAGGTGTGTTTATTTTACGTGCGTTTTTATTTGAAGCTTATCAAATTCCAAGTAGCTCAATGCGTCCAGATTTAACGGTTGGGGATTTTATTTTAGTCAATAAATTTACTTATGGAATTCGTGAGCCAATTACTAATCAAGTTTTAATTCCAATTCATAAGTTAAAGCGTGGCGATGTGGTGGTATTTAAAGACCCAGTGGTAAGAAATCGGGATTTAATTAAACGGGTAGTTGGTTTGCCTGGAGATAAGATTGAATACGCTGATAAACGCTTGACTATTAATGGTACACCATTACAATATACTGATGCTGGAACCTATGATTATGTAGAGAATATCGCACCGGATCAGGTCATGAATTTTCATAATCAACAATATATAGAAGACTTAACCGGAGTAAAACATAAAATTATTACTTTTGATCAAGTACCAGTTTTGTTTTATCAGCAAGTAATAAATTTTCCAAGTAGGAATGACTGTACTTATAATGGTAATGATGGATTTACTTGCGTTGTACCGCGTGGTGAGTATTTTATGATGGGTGATAACCGCGATAATAGTTTAGATAGTAGATATTGGGGATTTGTGCCAGATAAAAATATTTTAGGTCAAGCGATTTACATCTTGACTAATTTTCATGATTTAAGGCGCAGTGGAACAAAGATTTAATATGGGCAGCATTAATCAGTTACAGCAAGCACTAGATTATACTTTTACTGATTTCTTATTGTTGAAGCGAGCTCTAACTCACCGCAGTCTCAGTCGTGAGAATTATGAACGTTTAGAGTTTGTGGGTGATGGCATTTTAGATTATGTTGTAGCCCTAAACCTTTATCAACTTTATCCACATCTGTCTGAAGGGTCGTTGTCTAAAATTCGTGCAGCATTGGTTAATCAAGACTCTTTGGTAGAGCTAGCTAATTCTATTTCGCTAGGAGATTATTTATTTCTGGGTGATGGTGAAGAAAAAAGTTCTGGAAGATCACGCCCATCGATCTTAGCCGATGTACTAGAAGCAATCTTTGCTGCAGTTAGTCTGGATTCTTCATTTTTAAATGCTAAAAAAGTAATTGAAAAATTATATCGAGAAAAATTAATTAATGCTGAGGATTTAGTTTTAAAAGACAGTAAATCGTTGTTACAAGAGTATTTACAGGGGCATAAAATCAATGTACCTGATTATACCGTGGTAGAATTATCCGGCCCCGATCATGCCAGCATTTTTAAGGTTGAATGTATTATTCCAGAACTAGACATTAAAGTCTTGGCCCAAGGTCGGAGTAAAAAAGAAGCCAGCCAGTTAGTTGCAGAAAAAGTTCTAAGCTCAATTAAAGAAAGAAATATGCGTGGTAAGTAAGTTGGAAATAAAAACTCGTTGTGGATTTGTAGCAATTGTCGGTCGCCCTAATGTTGGTAAGTCTACCTTAATGAATCATTTAATTGGTCAGAAAGTGAGTATTACCTCACGTAAACCGCAAACTACGCAGCATCGGGTAAATGGGGTGTTAATAAAAGGTAATTGTCAATATGTATTTGTGGATACTCCAGGATTTCAGAAACGTTATATTAATAAATTAAATACTTTATTGAATCAAAGTGTAATAAATAGTTTAGCTACTGTAGATGTAGTGTTATTTGTGGTTGAAGCTGGTATTTTTAATGCTGGTGATGCTGAAATATTAGCTGTACTTCCCCAAAACAAAAATGTAATTTTAGTGGCAAACAAACAAGATAAGTTAAAAAATAAATATGACTTAGCTGATTATTTGAAGCAGCTTGGGAGTAAATTTACCTTTAAACATGAACTTAGTGTATCGGCAAAACATAATTTGGGATTGGATGACATACTGTCTTCGATTGCACCATGTTTGCCTGAAAGCGAATTTTTATATCCAGATGAGCAATTAACGGATAAAAGTAGTGCTTTTTTAGTGAGCGAGATTATTCGGGAAAAGTTATTTCGTTATTTGGGTGAAGAATTACCTTATAGTCTTGCTGTTGAAGTTAACGAATTTAAAGTAGAAGAAGGATTAACTCGTATTTCAGCAACCATTTTTGTGGATAAAACTAATCAAAAAGGTATTGTAATTGGTAAAAATGGTGAGAAATTAAAAAAGATATCAAGTGAGGCACGGATTGATATGGAAAAACTCTTAATGACTAAGGTTTTTTTACAGGTCTGGGTTAAGGTAAAAAGTGGATTTGCGGATGAAGCTAAATTTCTCAAACAGTTTGAAACTTAGATACAGGTAAATTTTTATGCTAAGTATAGTTATAAATGTAAAAAATGGCGAAAAGTATCTAGTTCGTTGTTTAAATGCCTTAACTAGATTTAAGGATGTAGTAGTCTTAGATAATTATTCTACAGACAAAACTCTGGAAATAGCCCAAACTTACCCTAATGTTCGAGTTTTTCAACACGAATTTTGTGGAATGGGTAAACTTAGAAATATTGCCGCCAATTATGCTAAACATGATTGGTTATTTTTTGTTGATTGTGATGAGATAGTTAGTCAGAAACTAGTTGATACACTATTAACTTTACAGTTTAAGAATAAGCATGTTTATAGTGTACTGCGGCATAATTTCTATGATAACTTTAAAGTTAATGCGAGTTCTTGGGGAAATGATTGGATTTTACGTATCTATAATCGCAACCAAACTCAGTTTAGTAACAATGAAGTTCATGAGAGTGTTATTTTGCATGGGCTAACTGAGAAAAAAATTCATGGAGGATTTATTTATCATTTTCCTTATACAAGTGTTGCTGAATTAATTGATAAAATGCAATTTTATAGTACTCTTTATGCCAAGCAACATTTTGGTAAGAAACAGGTAAATTTATATACTTTGCCTTTTCGTACGGCCTTTATGTTTATTCAGTGTTATATTTTAAAATGTGGATTTTTGTACGGTTATGAGGGTTTAATTATTAGTACGTTTAATGCCATAGGGGTATTTACTAAGTATATTAAGCTTTATGAATTAAGTTATAAACGTAAAATTGCTGTGGCAGTTGGAGTCGTGCAAAATATGCCGGAAATAATGTCTTTAATTGAGAAAATTAATCAGCAAACTTTGCTTCCAGAACAAGTACTAGTCCTAGTTGATGATAAACTATTAGACACTAATACGCTATCTACTATTCAAGAATTATTAAATACGCATTTAATTGTGCAAGCTAAGGTAATTGGGGCAGTTAATCAAGATATTGCAACAATTTTAGGTAGCTATATGATTAATCAGCCAAATTTGCAAAATATTGCTTATATACGGGCTAATAACTTACTCAACAACTCAAAATTGTTTAAGCAATGTAAAAACGCAATATTAGCCGAAAAAACTCTTCAATCTGGGATCGAAATTTTTAATAGCTGATCATTATGCAAAAAATCTTATTTTTATGTTTAGTTGGACTTTTAGTTTTATTTAATTTTCAATTACAATATGGGCATGGTGGGTATAAAGATGATAATAAAGTTAAACAACAAATACTAACGACTTTTAAGATAAATGCTGATCTAAAAGATAGAAATAATATGATGATTCTGAAAATTTCTGGTTTAAAAGGCTCGGATGATTCATTAGAAGCACGTTCAAGAAATGAATTAAATTTGATTAAAGCTAATGAAATTTTGGTTTTGCTCCCAGGTAATGATGTGAACATTAAATTTAAGTCCCAATAATGACAACTTCCAGTATCACTAACAAATAAATGAGTTAATTTTATGCATGCTCTAGAAATTGAGAATGTTTCCAAACGATATGGGACTTTTCTTGCTCTAAATAACCTTAATTTTAAGATAGAATCAGGTGACTTTGTTGGATTACTTGGAGTTAATGGTGCGGGTAAAACGACTCTAATCTCATCCGTCGCTGGAATTAATCGGTTTACTGGTAAAATTCGAGTAATGGGTTATGATGTTTTAAATGAGGTAGTTAATGCCAAGAAAAATTTGGGAGTAGTACCCCAAGAGTTAGCCTTTGACCCATTTCTCACAGTATATGAAACTTTGAAATTTCAGTCGGGTTTATATGCTGCACGAGATAATAAAGAATGGTTATTTGAAGTTATTGAACGCATGCATTTACAGGATAAAATTGATAGTAATACGCGAAGCTTATCCGGTGGCATGAAACGACGTCTGATGGTTGCTCAAGCATTAATGCATAAGCCACCATTAATTATTCTGGATGAACCAACTTCTGGTGTAGATGTTGAGATTCGTAAAAGCTTGTGGGAATTTATTACTGAATTACATCACAAGGGCCATACAATTTTATTAACTACTCATTATTTAGAAGAAGTTGAAAAATTGTGTAATAAAATCATTATGATTGATAAGGGCAATATTATTGCTGAAAGTTCAAAAAATGAGTTAATTAATCAGGCTAGCATGCTTCCCAGTACTGTTGAAATCCAAACTTGCTCGGCTAAATTTTCACCAGAATTAAAGCATTTATTAATTAGCCAAGAGCAAAATTTATTTGTTTTAAAATTAGAAAGTAGTGATCAACTTCTTCCGATTTTAAATAGATTACAAATAGCTGGAGTTAAAGTTGAAAATATCAATATTCGGCGTCCTAAACTAGAAGATATATTTATTAATTATTTGCATAGGTAGATTTTAAGTGCCATTTTTAGAATTAACTAAAAAAGAAATTCATCGGTTTATGACTATCTGGGTGCAAACTATAATTGGCCCAGTATCAACAGCGATTTTATATCAGCTGATTTTCGGGCATCAACTATCTCAAGTTCCAACTGGTATTATAGGGGTTAATTATGCTACATTTTTAATTCCTGGGCTAATTATGATGCAGGTATTGTTAAATGCTTTTGGTAATAGTAGTAGTAGTTTAATTCAAGCTAAATATAATGGTAATATAATTTTTATATTAATGGCACCGATCTCACCGTGGGCCATTTATAATGCTTATTTGGTTTCAAGTGTTATCCGCGGTATAATTGTTGGGGTTGCAGTGTTAATTGGCATTGGTTGGTTTGGTATTTCTTTACCTCATTACCTATGGGCTGTGAGTTATTTTCTAATTTTTGGTGCTGCAATTATGTCTGGACTGGGCATAATTGCTGGCATAATCTCAGATAAATTTGATCAATTAGCCGGATTTCAGTCATTTGTAGTTGTTCCGTTAATTTATCTAGCTGGAATATTTTTTAATCCGGTTGCTTTTCATGGGATTTGGCACTTTCTAGCTCTGCTCGACCCATTTTTATATATAATTGATGGGTTTCGTTATGGATTTATTGGGCATTCAAGTGCTAATATAACTTTTGGGGTAATATTTGTATTTATCAATGCGGTTATTATCAATGGGATTGGTTATATACTACTGCAACAAGGTATAAAGATCAAGCACTGATTATTGTTAAGGAATAGATGTGTTAGAAGATATGATTTATCAAGCAATTAATACGCAGATTAAATGTGACTATTTAGATGTGTCTGGTGATGGACGGCATTTTGATGCATTAGTAGTAAGTGATGAATTTATGCATAAATCAAGGCTTGAGCGCCATCGCCTAATTTATAAGGCCTTAGGGGATAAGATGCACCAAGAAGTACATGCATTATCCATGAAGTTATATACAGTTAATGAATGGGAGAAAGTAAATGGATAAGCTTCGCGTTAGACAATCTTTGGGTTTAAGTGGTGAAGTACGGATATCTGGGGCTAAAAATGCGGCTTTGCCAATTATTTGTGCCGGAATTTTAACTGCAAATGAGCTTAATTTAGACAATGTGCCAAATTTAAATGATATTAAAACCTTAGCTGCTTTGTTAGGTGGCATGGGAGTTAAGGTAACCTTTAATAATGGGAAAATGCTTATTAAGGCAAATGCCTTAAATAATTATTTAGCTCCGTATGAACTAGTTAAAACTATGCGTGCTTCAATTTTAGTATTGTGCCCGTTATTAGCTAGATTTGGTGAAGCACAAGTGAGTTTACCTGGTGGATGTGCAATTGGGGCACGACCAGTTGATCAACATATCAAAGGTTTAGAGTTAATGGGGGCTAAGATCACTATTGAAAATGGTTATATTAAAGCTCGAGCGGATAAGCTAAAAGGTGCGCGAATTGTTATGGATTTGATAACTGTAACTGGTACAGAAAACTTACTCATGGCTGCAACTCTTGCAACAGGCACTACGGTATTAGAAAATTGTGCGCGTGAACCTGAAGTTACAGATTTGGCTCATTGTTTAGTAAAAATGGGTGCTCAAATTGAAGGCATTGGTACGGATAAATTGGTAATCCATGGGGTGGATAAATTACATGGTGCAACTCATTCTATAATTGCTGATCGGATTGAAGCTGGTACTTATGCAGTTGCGGCGGTAATGACACAAAGTGATTTAACTCTTACTCATTCTCGCCCAGATACCATGAGTGCAGTTATTCAGCAGCTAACTTTAGCTGGAGCAAAAACCGAGATAGATGAGAATGTTTTGCGAGTGAGAATGGATAAACGTCCTAATAGCATTAATATCCAGACCCTTCCTTATCCAGATTTTCCAACTGATATGCAAGCTCAGTTTATGGCTTTAAATTGTATTGCGCTGCAAACCAGTACTATTACTGAAACAATTTTTGAAAATCGATACATGCATGTGCCGGAATTATGTCGCATGGGTGCAGATATTAGTATAGATGGCAATGTTGCTACAGTTATTGGGGTGAATACCTTAACTGGTGCAACTGTTATGGCAACGGATTTACGTGCTTCAGCGTCTTTAGTTTTAGCTGGGATGGTAGCACAACATGAGACAATTGTAGATCGAGTATACCATTTAGATCGTGGCTACGAAGAAATGGAAAAAAAACTTGCGGGTGTAGGTGCGGATATTATTCGGATTAAAAGTAATTCTAAAACCTCTTCTAAGGAATAAAATAATGTTATCCGGTAAATTAGAATATATTGAGCGCCAGAATATTCAAGGAAAAGTACCAGAGGCTGTAATTATTTGGTTACATGGTTTAGGTGCAGATAATGCTGATTTTATTCCCTTGATCCCCGAATTAAACTTAGCACAAAGTGTAAAGTTTGTTTTTCCCAATGCACCTATGCGGCCAATTACAATTAATAATGGCTATATAATGCGCGGCTGGTATGATATTCTTGATTTGGGTGGATTACATTCCCAAATTGATCGAGCTGGAATTTTAGATGCCGTAGAGCAAATTAATGCTTTAATTGATTTGCAGCTTAAGGCTGGATTTAGTGCCGACAAGATTTTTTTAGCTGGTTTTTCGCAAGGTGGAGTGATTAGTTATACTACTGGGATAATGAGTCCGCATCAATTAGGTGGAGTTCTAGCTTTGTCCTGTTATTTACCAGATCGAGAAGATTTAGTTACACGGTATACCTTAAATAAATCCACCCCGATTTTTGCTGCTCACGGGACTCAAGATAATATGGTGCCATATCCAGCTGGGATTCATGCCTATCAGACTTTAAAGAGCAATGGTTATAACATTAGCTGGTATGAGTATCCGATGGGGCATAATGTGTGTGCTCTGGAAATTCAAGATATGAGTCAATGGCTAAATCGTATATTTAGTCAATAATAGATTAAACAAACCTTTTAAGGTTAAATCTTAAAACTAACTAATTTTGATTTAAGAGTTCTGCCGTTATGGATTAGTGTTTAGGTTAAAGAAATGGAAAAGAGTATTACTAGTGTTATGTTACAAGAACGAGATCTAAAAATTTTAGAATTTTTAGCTAAGTTCGGAGTAGCCAATGAAAAACACTTGATGAATTTAGTTGGTATTAAAGAAGAAGCAATGAGTAACTATACTCGTATTATTCGCCGCTTGATTGTGAGTGGTTATGTAGAAAAACAGCGCTTAATTGCTGGACAATATGCATATATCTTATTAGGTCCGCGAGGAGAAGCTTTACTTTCTACTAAACGGATGAAAAACTTAATCTTAAATACCTTAAGACATGATATGCTGGTCCTCGATGTTTATTTTGACATAATGAGTAAAAATCCAGACTATACAGTTATGAGTGAGCGTGAATTAAGAATAGCTACTGGCTTAAAAGTTGGAGATAAAAAGAAAGTACCGGATTTATTAATTAATGAAAAAATAGCCGTTGAGGTTGAGCTTACCGAGAAAAGTAATGCTCGATTAGTGGAAATTATCAGTAATTATGTAAATGACACCAATTTAGAAAGTGTACATTATTATGTAAAGTCAAAAGCATTAGGCTATAAAATTTTAGAGTTAGCCGGGAATCATCCAAAATTTAAAATATTTCTCTTAAATTTGAATAGCAAAGTTTTAGAATATAGCTTGATTATAGATGAAAATAGGGTAACTACACAGCAACCATCCTCAGCAAATAGCTTTGACTTAAATGCGTATTTACAACAATAATGAGTTACATTAACAATGAAATTAATTAATTTAGTTTTAAAAATACTGGTAGTACTAACCATTCTCTATGATGTGCCAATAGGTTTGATCTTAGCTGGATATCTAGTGCTCACGGAATTATCCACACGGCGGTGGCCACTAGATTTACTGGTGTTACTCGTTGTATTAGTCTTAAGCGTAATACATTTAGATGTAACTGCAGTCATAAATCAGCCTGAATTCGCCTTTGGCGTGTATAAAAACGTTGGATTAATGCCTTTAATCCAATATGAGCTATTTAATCTAAAACAGGCTTATGCTAATGGTTTATTTATTATTTTAGTTATCCCATTACTCTGGAGAAACTTTGGGAATTGGTACTATAAATTAGCTCATCGAAGATTAGTAAAAAATTTTTTGCAGCAATTTACTCCCGAAGGTACGGATGGAGTTATTCTTGGTACGAGTAATGGTAAAAAGATTGTACTGAGCGATAAGGAATTAAATCAGCATAGCTTAATCGTGGGAACAACTGGCTCTGGCAAAACCACTACAATTTTAAACTTTGTGGCAAGTGCTGCTAAGCGAGGGATTCCTGTAGTGTATTTAGATGGTAAGGGTTCAGTTGATCTAATAAAAAAGCTGCAGGCGATTGCTGATCAATATGGCAGGGTATTTAAGGTATTTACGCTAAGACCTAAGGACAGTATTAAAAGTTTAGCGGGATATAATCCATTTAGTAGCGGTAGTGCAACTGAATGGAAGAATCGCATTATGTCATTATTTGCGCAAGTTGAAGGCAAAGGTCAGGAGCACTTTTCCTTAGGGGAACAAAACTATATAAATTTTGTAGCGAATGTTTTAGCTAAATTTAATAAACCAATTGATTTAAGGGTAATTCTGGCATTTTTGGAGAATCCAGATAAGTTACTTGCCGTAGCTCATGGAGTTGATCGAGATATGGGGCTAAAATTGGCTAAATTACATAATGCTACAGATGTTAATAAACTAATTGGTGATGTAATTAAGCTTTTAGAATTATTTATCTATTCGGACTATGGTAAGTTATTTAATACGCTAAATATGGATAATGTAATTAAGCTACGCGAAAGTATAACCAACAATGAAATAGTTTTGTTTTTATTTGATGCTTCAGCCTATGCAGAAGATACACGCAAAGTAGCTAAGATGGTGATTAATGATATTAATAGTTGCTTTGCAGATGTAGAACAATTTACTAAATGTTATTGTGTTTTTGATGAGTTTGCTAGTTATGCTAGTGAAAATTTGGCCGACACAATATCATTACAAAGAAGTAATGGGATGCATGCAA
>Ga0206796_1157_pt1 | contig 13701 bp, 11 predicted proteins | sample Alteio_BWOrgCont_68_FD_152895 | JGI IMG/M metagenome (GOLD analysis project Ga0206796, IMG submission 152895) | Enriched cells from forest soil in Barre Woods Harvard Forest LTER site, Petersham, Massachusetts, United States -... | ecosystem: Environmental > Terrestrial > Soil > Temperate forest >...
CCAATCCCTTGCTGCGGCGTTACCTCGGTTCGGTGGACAACCCGGAACTGATCATCTATCGGTTGTGTCCGGAACGGGTGCGCTTCATGCGGGAGTGGGCGTTGGATTATATTGAGGTTGAAATCTGAAACCGGAACGATGAGCGCATACTTCATTCCATTTCGAACAAATGCTGGCGATTGCGGGATTGCATGGAGCAAGGCCCGGCACAGGATTTGTGGCCATGTTCACGGGCATAGTCGAGGAAACCGGTCGCGTCGTCGCATTTGCGCGCGGAGCGGAGGCTTGGCGGCTGGAGGTCACCGCCCAGGTGGTTTCCGCAGACGTTGCGGTAGGCGACAGCGTGGCAGTCAATGGGTGCTGTCTGACCGTGGCTGGCCGGGAGGGGGTGAGCCTGCGGTTTGACGTACTGGAAGAGACCCGGCGGCTGACGAGTTTCACCGCGCTGCTGGCGGGCGCGACGGTCAATCTGGAACGGGCATTGCGGGCGGACGGGCGGCTGGGCGGCCATTTCGTCACCGGCCACATCGATGGCACCGGCACGGTCGAGACCCTGGAATCCAGGGGCAAAGATCACTTTTTGCGGGTGGGTGGGCCAGCCGGCTGTGGCCGGCTGCTGGTCACCAAGGGAAGCGTGGCCATTGATGGCGTATCGCTCACCGTAACTGAGGCGGCTGGCGATAGCTTGGCCGTCTGGCTCATCCCCCACACCCTTGCGGCCACCAACTTGGGGACCCGGCGCGCTGGGGATTCCGTGAACCTGGAATTTGATCTGCTGGCCAAGCACGTCGAAAAGTTGCTGGCGACGCGTCAGGGATGAAGAAAGTTGCCCCATGCGTACCACCCTGACCGCCTTGACGGAAGAATTGAAACGCCTGAAAGGCGCTGGCGTGCGAACCGTAATGGTCTCGGATGAAAGCGTGGCGGCCTTGCGCGCCATGGTCGCGCAAAGGAGTGCGCCGGGAGACAGGAAGCAGGAGACCCGAGGCGAAACCCAGTTTGCGGCAGCTCCCGTTCCATCCGTATCCCCCAGTCCACGTCCCGAATTCCGCGCTGTTGCCGCCAAGGAGGCCGCCCCGCCTCCTCCCTCACGGCTCCGATCTCCGGCGGCTGCCATCCTACCCCAGCCGCCAGTTGTTGAACTGCCCGCAGGCCCCAAGGCAGCCCGCTGGGAGGCGCTGCGTGAACTCGTCCTCAGCCATCCCGTCTGCCAGGCCAATGTGCGACCCGGCAAAAAAGTCGTGCTCGGCGTGGGCAGCTTGAATGCCCAGATCATGTTTGTCGGTGAGGCACCGGGTGCGGATGAGGAGGTGCAGGGCGAGCCGTTTGTCGGACCAGCAGGACAGTTGCTCACCAAAATGATCCAAGGCATGGGCCTGCAGCGTGAGGATGTCTACATCGGCAACATCATGAACTGGCGTCCGCAACTCCCGACGGCTGGCAATGAACAGGCGGGCAACCGACCGCCAACGGCTGAGGAAATGGCCTTTTGCCTGCCTTTTTTGCGCGCACAAATTGAAGTGGTCCAGCCGGCCCTGCTGGTCGCGCTGGGCAAAACCGCCCTGGACGGACTGCTCGGCTTGGGGCGTTTCAAAACCCTCGGCGAGGCCCGTGGACAATGGCATGAGTTTGCCGGCAAACCTGTGATGGTGACCTATCACCCAAGCTACATCTTGCGTGAGCCAACTCCGAAAAAAAAGCGCCTCATCTGGGAAGATCTGCTCAAGGTCATGGAACGTGCCGGCCTGCCAATTTCGGAAAGACAGCGCGGATATTTCCTGGAGCGGTGAAACTGCAACTGAAACCATCCTGGCCCCAAGGTGAGTCGGCCCTGCCTGCAAACGCCCAAATCCCTCACGTGAAGAGTTTGCGCAGCTCGACCTCAACGCGGGTGAAGGCAGCCTCGATCTCGGCTTGGAGTGTCTCCGACCCGGCGATACCGTGAAGTTTGGCGTAATTCTCAAGCTTCTCGGCAATGGCACGCAATTCAGCTGCGCCCACATTGCTCGAACTGCCCTTGATACTGTGCGCCGCCCGGGTAAAAGAAACCACATCCCCCCGATCACGACTGGCGCGCAATTCTGCCAGACGATTGGGGGTGTCATCCAGATAGATGCTCAGAATTTCTTTTAAGAACGCGTCGCTGTCATCCGGACTCAATGCGCGAAGATTGGCGATCGCCTCAGGATCAAGGATAGGGAGCGTGGACATTACGGAAGGTGTTGAAGGGAAGGAGGGTGGATGCAACCAAGAAAATTTTTCTGCAATGCAAACGATTTTATTTACGATTTTTTTACGTAATTTCCCGTACTTGCGCAGCATCGGGAAAATCCCTGGCCAAGATCAGGCCGGCACGACCCAGCAAATTCCACCGTCATCAACGGCCAATCCGCCAGCTCAACTGGCCCATTCGAAGGAGCTATTGGCCTCGATTTCTTCAATCGTGGTGAAGCCAAGCAGAACTTTTTTCAGGCCGTCGTAGCGCAGTGGTTTGAAGCCGACCTTGGCCGCAGCGCGGGTGATCTCCTGGACGCTCGCACCGTTGCTGATCAGCGTCCGGATTTCTTCGGTGATGAGGACCAGCTCATGAAAGGCCACCCGGCCCTTGTAACCGGTGCCACGACAAACCGGACAGCCGCGCCCGCGAAAAAACGGCACGTCGGTCAGGCCTTCGTCCAAAAAATATTTTTTGAGCACTTCGCGGGATGGGTAATAGGGTTCCTTGCAATTGTCGCAAATCCGGGCGGCAAGCCGTTGCGCAAGCACACCGATGATCGCGGGCGCCACCATATAGGGTTCCACCCCGATGTCGAGCAGGCGCGTGATGGCCTGCACGGCGCTGTTGGTATGCAAGGTGGCAAAGACGATATGGCCGGTGAGCGCGGCCTCGGTGGCAATTTTGGCGGTTTCAGGATCACGGATCTCACCAATGAGAATCACCTCGGGATCCTGGCGGAGCAGGGAGCGGAGCAAAGTGGCAAACTTGAGATCAATATGCACATTGACCTGACTCTGCGTGATGCCCTCGAGCTGCATCTCAATGGGATCCTCAATGGTGGAAATGTTGATGTCGGGCTTGTTGATTTCATGCAGCGCGGCATAGAGCGTGGTTGTCTTGCCGCTGCCGGTTGGTCCGGTGACGAAAATGATCCCGCTGGGATTCTGAATGAGCCGCTTGAACGGGCGCAGCATCGTCTGCGAAATCATCATCTTTTCCAAGGTGAGCATCGATTTCTTGCTGGTAGAGGCAAGCACCCGGATGACCACCTTCTCCCCATATTGCGAAGGGAGGGAGGAGAAACGGAAATTGGCCTTGGAGGTGCCGACTGGCATCGAAAACCGGCCATCCTGCGGAAAACGAACCTCGGCAATGTTGAGTGCGCAAAGAATTTTCAACCGCGATACGAAAGCGCGATGGAGCTTGCGCGAGTAGGTGAGCACCTCGCGCAGCATGCCGTCGATGCGAAACCGGATGCGCGACTGCAGCTCCTGCGGCTCAATATGAATATCGGTCGCACGTTCACGAATGGCATAGTAGATGATCTCATCCAAGATCGACACCAACGACTCGCTGTCGGCAAGCGCAGCCAGGCGATCGGCGGCCGCGTCAGGCTGATCGAAGAGGCTGGAGCGCTCCAGCTCGTTGAGGCTTTCTTCCAGGTTTTTCTCACTGGAATATTGAATCAGGGTGGCATCTTCAATCTCGCGCGGCAGGGCAAACACCGGGCTGATAGACAATTGGGTGATTTGACTGATACGCTTGACCAGGTCCGGGTCATTGGGCGTGGCAAATGCAGCAGTGAGCACATCCTCAATGATGTAAAGCCCGAGCACCTTGGCCTTGCGTGCAATTTCAACCGGAATGGCCGCAACCGCCTCATCGGTAATGACCGAGGCAAAAGGATCGACATAGGCGACACCCAACGTATCGGCATAAAAACGGCAGGCTTCGTCTTTTGGGACAATTTTCGCCTCGATGATGGCGAGGAGCAGAGGCAGCCCGCCGTCCTTGTGCTGCGCCTCAATCGCAACCAGCTCCGTGCCATAGTCGAAGTTGCGCGTGGCACGGATAAGGTCACCAAGAGCTGATTTAGTGGGTTTTGACACGGCGGTTTTTGCGGGTCAGGAAAAGTTTTCCGATTTCACTCTGGTGCAGTTTCTCCAAGGCGAATGAACCGGCGGAACGCTCGTCCTTCAACTCGGCAAGCAGCGCGGGCAGAGAATAACGGATCTCCACCAGGTCCGCAGCAGGGGCGGCCGAAGTTGCACGGTTGGGGTCGGTATCAGAGGGAGACATCGGGGACAAAGATGATGAGGAACGGAGTTTAGGTGTGGATGAACTTGATTTTCCGGTCGAATCCGTGGGCGAGCGGTCACCTCGGCAAAGTTTTGCAGAAGGCGCCCAGACGGGTAACGCCCTTGGCGATGATCTCGTCACCTGTCGCATAGCTCAGTCGCAGGTAGCCTTCCGCCCCAAAGGCGCTGCCGTGAACCGCCGCCACTTTCTGCTGATCGAGCAAACGGTTGCAAAAATCCTCAGACTTGAGGCCAAAGGCAGAGATGTTGGGGAAAAGATAAAATGCGCCCTGTGCCAGCTGGCAGGTGATGCCAGGGATCTGACATAAACTGGCGTGAAGAAATTTCCGACGACGGTCGAAAGCCGTGAGCATCGCCGCAAGCGCGGCGGCGGTCTTTGCCTGATCTTTAAGGGCGGCCAGCGCGCCAAACTGGGCGAAGGTAGTGGCGTTGGACGAGATCTGACTTTGCAATTCTGCAATAGCCTTGGCAATGGGCTGGGGCGCGACGGTGGTGCCGAGCCGCCAGCCGGTCATGGCATAGGTTTTGGAAAAACCGGAGACAATAATGGTCCGGGCCTCGGCCTCCTTGCCGAAAGTGGCCGGGGAGGTGTGCTTTACCCCATCATACAGCAAATGTTCATAGATTTCATCCGAAAGGAGATAGAGATTGTGCCGCAATGCGACTGCGACCAACGCCTCAAGTTCGGCACGCGAATATACTGCCCCGGTGGGATTGGAAGGCGAATTCAGGATTAGGAGCTTGGTCCGCGGGGTGATGGCGGCTTCAAGCATTCCCGGAGTGAGACGAAAACCGGTAGTATCATCGGCAAAAACGAAGCGCGGCGTGGCTCCGGCCAATTTGACCATCTCGGGGTAGCTGACCCAATAAGGGGCCGGGATGATAACTTCGTCCCCCGGTGAACACACCGCGAGAAGGGATAGATAGCAGGAAAATTTGCCTCCAGGTGAGACAATTACTTGGCTCGGGGCGACTTTGAGTCCACAGTCGGCAAAATATTTCTCAGCGATGGCGGCACGAAGGGGTTCGATGCCAGGAGTGGGAGCATACTTGGTCTTGCCATCAGCCAAGGCGGCGGCACAGGCCGCCTTGATATGCGCAGGGGTATCGAAGTCAGGTTCACCGGCGGCAAAGCCACACACGTCCTCACCGGCCGCCGCCAGCGCCTTGGCTTTGGCATCAACGGCCAGAGTAGGCGATGGCGATATATTACGGGCCCACGATGAGAGAGTGGCGGGAGCTTGGCTCATGGAAATGGGTGCCAGCGTAAACGGCGTAAAACTGGAAACGCAAGTCCTCGTCCAAGCCAAACTGAGATTGCATACCCGGCAGCAAGCCTGGCCTGATGGGGAAGATTATTCCGCTCATCCCGGGCAAGCCGGCCCGGCCGGCACTGCATTCAATTTCGCCGCAGCCAAAATGGTGCTCAGGACAGGAGTCGAACCTGCACGCCTTACGGCACACGCCCCTCAAACGTGTGTGTCTACCAATTCCACCACCTGAGCAGAGCAAGACAGGGAGGCTGACTAGGCACTAGGGGCGGTCTCTTGTCCAGCCTCTAAATTGATGCGTCATTCCTGCGGCTTGTAGACAAAAACGCCGCCGCAAAATCTGCGGCGGCGTGAATTATTCTGATGCGTTCACTTGGAGGAAGGGCCAACCCGCACGCCCTCACCCGAAGGGACCGCCACTTTGATATTCTGGTAAAGCGTATTGCGTTTTACATTCTTGATGTCCTGCGCCTTCAGGCCACCGCCCGGATTGACGAGATTGGCCGTCACAAAAATCATGAGATTGCGCTTTTGGGTGCTTTCGCCTTTCGATTGGAAGAGTTTCCCCAAGTAAGGGATATCACCGAGCACCGGAACTTTATCCGTAACTTTTTGCACTTCTTCGCGGGTCAGACCGCCCAGGACGAGGGTGGCACCATCCCAAACTGTGACCTTGGTCTTGACCTCGCGCACGGAGAAGATCGGCTGATAAAAGCCCGAGGGCACCGTAACGGTCGCAGGAGGTGAACCGCCGCTGATAGCCACGCTCAAGCCGCCGTATTCAACAAAACCTTCGAATTCAGTGACCTTTGGATCAAGATCAAGAGCGATGGTGTAATCGTCGTCGTCAACCGTCGGAGTCACGGTCAGTTCGACACCCACGTTGCGGGTGGTAAATTCCTGCGGGGTGCCAGGCGTGACACTGACTGAACCGCCTTGGCTCGCTTGGCTGCGCGGTTCACCATAGGACTGGGGATAACGAATTTCCTGGGCCACCGTGATATTGGCCTGATTACCGGTCAAGACGGTGACCGTAGGCGCACTCAGCAGCTCCGTGGTGGTGTCACGTTGCATTGCACGCACCATGGCCTGCACGTCGATGGACCCGATGAAATGGGCAATATTGAGAAGGTTGGCCGCATCGGCACCAAGATCGACCGAACCAGGAATGGTGGGCGGAGGCAGGGCAGTCGTGATGTTGGTCGCAGCGACCGCAGGAATCGAGGTCGTGATCGAGGTTGGTGTCGTGCCAATTGTCACAGTGGAAACGGTGAACGAAGCGGGGCTGGCCGGGATAATGACCGCTCCTGAATTCGAACCGGAGACACCCGTGGCAAACGCCGCATTCGTGCTCCGCAACGATGTGGAAAAGAGGTCATTGTTGCGGCCGACATTCCAATTGATTCCTGCTTCCTCCAGCAAGCCTTGCTGCACCTCGATGAATTTGGCCTCAATGGTAACTTGGCGCACATCATTGTAGCGGCTGATGATATTTTTAATCTTCGTAAGATTGTCGCTGGTCTGGGTCACGAGTATCGCCGTGCCATCGTAGGCCAGCTTGGAACCAGGCACCCCCGAAAAGCTTACGCCCGCGTTTTCCAAAAAGGATTGGAGCGCGGCGGAGTCCCCACCACCAGCGTTTGCGGCAGGAGCAGCATCCCCAGTCGATGCATCAAATGGGTCGGCCGCCGCGGCTCCGCCACCGCCGCCGCCAGCACCGAGCATTTTGCTCTTCGCGGCGCTGTTGATCGGGAAGGTATCGAAATCCAGATTGCCCCCAAGCACACTGCCGCCGCCGCCGGGATGAACCGTTACGAAGTCGTTTCCGACATCAAACCGATAGCCGATTTGAGCAGTGACCTCCTCCATGATGCGGGTAAGTGACAATGCTGTCACCACCTTGATATTCACCGTGGGGCGCGGCGAGTTTTGATCCAGCCCGCCCATGCGCATGTTGACCCCGGGCGGCTCATCCAAATCCTTTGGGAAATATTGCACGGACAGCTGGCTGAGGGCTTGAATGACCGATTCGATATCAACGTTGTTAAAATTGATCACCCCGCCCGGGATCTGGATGCGATCCATCGTCTTGGACAAGGCGGTGCTGGTTACGATCTGCGTGGCATGGGCGTCTTCCTTGTTTTCTTCCTTTGGCTCCGGCAAGACCCATTTTCCGCTCGACTGCGCCAGGAGGGTTGCGATGGTCAAGTCCGCTTTCTTTTTGTTGACCGTCACCAGCTGCTCCTGGATTTTGCCGCGGAAATACACCGCTTCGGCATTGATGGGATCAATCCGCAGAACCTGATTAAAGGTCACCTCGGCATCTTCGTAGTCACCCGCGTTGTATTGGGCACGGCCCGTCGCCAGAATGGGCGCAATTTTCATCTCTTGCGCGACATAGGCAGGGCTGACTTCCTTGATCGTAGGCACGGGCACGTTGTGAATGGAGGCGTTGTCAATCGCGGCGTCGGTTTCGTCAGCAACCTTGGCGCTGCTGCCCGGCGCCTGCCTGTAATCCGCAAGGGCTTTTCTGGCCTCGGTAAACTTGCCTTCCTTGGTCAGGGAGCGGGCCTGTTGCACGAGCAAGTCCGTCTTGTCCTTCTGCAGATCAGCGGTAAACGAATCGGGCAGTGACTTGATGGCGGCATCAAACGTGGCGGCGGCCTCGTCGAATTTGCCCGCCGCAGCCTGGGCGGCGGCGGTCTTGCGGGCATCGGCGGCGGCGGCCTCATCCTTATGCGCCGTGTCGGCGGCCTTCACCGCAGCGGTCTTGACCTCGGCGTCAGCTTTCCGCTGGGCGGCGGGGGCGAGCGAGACGGCAAGCGCAGCGTTGACCTCCTCTAAGAATTGCTTGGTCTGGGCATCATTGGGCGCAAGCTTGAGCAGCTCTTCCAGCTTCACCTTGGCCCGGGCGAGATCACCGCTGTCACGCGCACGGATGGCGTCGGCCATGAGACTGATCTTTTGATCCGTCTGGCTCTGGGCATGGAGGCCCGCGGGCAGGGCGGACGACAGCAAAGCCGAGGCCACGAGCAGCACGAGGAGCGATTGGGGGGACGATGTCTTTTTCATTAGGGAAGGGGCGCTTGAGGAGTTGGAAAGGTTGAGCGTGGAGAAAACCGGACGGGATGTCATGGCTTATTTTGTGGCTGCCGGCGCAGCCGGCGGAGCATGCTTGGCCTTGGGCGTAACGGCTCTGGGCTTCGGCAGGGAAGAGAAAGTCTGGCTGTCGAAATCATCGGGATGTATCCGGTTTTTGAGATCAGGCGAGTGCCGGGTGACCACTACTTTTGCCGGCGTCGTTGACGTTTGCTCAACGATTTCATCCACGATGTATTTGGCCTCGGAGATTTGCCGGGGCGCGTTCATGTAGGTGGACTCGTATGCCGGGAGCGTGAATTCCTCCCCGGCACGAACTGCATCAAGGATCTTGCCTGCCTTCGGTCCAACCGTGGCGCGAAAGATTACAAAGGGTTTGCCCAAGACCAGCCGTTCCTGACTGTTGATGTTGGAAACCTGGCCCGTGGCATTGTTAACGATCTCGGCATATCCCACTGGCTCCGGAATGACCATGTTTCCGTCGGGCAATTTCATCTGCCCCTCACGAATCTCGAAGCTGCGGATCTCGAACTCCACTCCGTCCTTGATCTGCACCTTGCGTCCGGCCTTGGCGTAGAAAGTTTCGCCGTTGAGGTTGTTGCGGAAAAGTCCCTGCCCATCGGCGCTGCAGCCCAGCAGTTGGAGCGGGAAATCATCGCGCAGGATGCGCACATACTCGAGACCAAAATCCGGGGCAGGCGGCACCGGTGGCTTGACGGTGGCCGGTTTTACCAAAAATGTGCCGTCTTTGTAAAAGATTTCAGGCGGCGAAAAAACCTCGAACACCCAATAAGGTCCGGCGGCCTGGGCGGGAGGCTCTTCCCATTTCGCCGTGGGAACGGAACTGGCTGCCAGTCCCACCGGTTTGTAAGAAGCAGCCGAAAGGTCCACCTCCGATGTCCCCGTATCAATGCTCTGCGTGGGCCCGCGGAGGGTGATCCATGCCGCCGCACCGCCGAGCAAAAGCAGGGCAATGCCGAGGAAAACTTTGTCGGAATTTTTGGCGGCCATGTCAGGGATTCGACTTCGGGTCGACAGAGGTAGTTACAGTTCCGGTCTTGTCCGGCACGAGCTCCAAATACTCGACCGTAACAGTGAATTTAGTGATGGGCTTGGGTACCTTGGCCTTGTCGGCAGCCTTGGTGTCGTCATTGTCGGCTTGATCATCCGGAATGACAATCTCGGTCTCAACGGCCTTGGTCACGAGGGGATACTCCGATTCCGCGATGCTGTTAAGAAAATTCTGGAGCGTACTTGTCACCCCATTGAAGCTTATTTTGATGGCATAAGCATCCACGAATCCCCCCACCCGGGAGGTGCCATAGGGATCGATCGCAAAGAGGTCCTCATCATCGGAAATATCATCATCGGGCACGGTCTCCCCATTTTTTAGCGCTTCCTCGACCGCAGTTTGACGCTCCGCCCGGTCTGTTTTGCTACGTGCACGTTCACGCTTGAGGGCCACAAACTCCTCAGGTTTGGCATCGGCCAGGAGGCCAAGCAGGTACTCTGACACTTTAAGCTGGCGAAATACATCAGGGATCAGGGGTTTGGCCGGACCGGTTTTGTAGTAGGCGGTGAAACCAAAACGCTCATCGTCCTTTAGCTTGACCCGAAGTTCAGGATGTTCGGGATCAAGGACCACCGACTTAAATCGCTTCGCCATGTTCTCAATCATGAGGTCAATGGCAAATGACACCTTGGTCGGATCATCGGGCATGCCGGCGATCAGTTCATCACCCTTGCCCGTCAACTGCCGGCGCATTGCTTCCAAGGCGGTGGTGGCCGCCTTGAAGTCGTCGGCAACGAGTTTCTGATTCGCCTCCGATGGGACGGGATCGGCCTTGGCAATGTCGTCCAGCGCCGCATGGGTGTTATCAAGGCTGGCCACTGCGTCCCGGAAGGCAGCGTAGCGATTATATATAAGATAGCCCTCACCGGCCGCGACAAGGCCGAGGATGAGCAGTAAAGAGGCAAAAACAGGGTGTGACTTGAAACTGGCCATTGGATACAGGGGCGCGTCAGAGCGCCTTTTGGGGGTTGACCACCAGAGTAAACTCGAACTTCACGATGCCGGGCTCGTCGCAGTCGAATAGCGGAATATGGTCGTCAGCCTTGACGATATAGGGGGAATCCAGCAGGCTTTTGATCAGTTCGTAGGTGCGGTCCTTGGCTTCCTGGCTGACCTTAGTGGTGACGTTTTCACGGTCAATGAGGCGGCCTTTGATATTCAGTTTGTAAATGGCGTGACGGACGGCATCCTTGGTGTCTGCGCCTGAGGCAGCGGCCCCGGAGGCCGCACTGTCGGGCGCAGCTGAAGCATCAGGCGTAGCAGCATCTGCGGATGGATTGGCATTGTTGGCATCTTCCGAAGGGAGTTCATGGACCACCTCCAAATTATCCAGCCATACATCCTGAACCTTGACCAAACGTTCCTGCAAATCAGCAAAAAAAGTGACCCAGTTGTATCGGCTGGCAATCAATCCGTGGATTTTTTCGACTTGGGACTGGGCATCTTTGATTTTAGCCACGGTCGCATCAATTGTCCCCTTTCTCTCCTTTAGCGGGCTGAGCTCATTATCCAACCGACTGTTCCCGTCGACAGCGGCCTCAGCGGCCTGATGATAGCCCCAGACCGGCAAAGCCAGCGCCAAAACGACAATCGCTGCGGCAGCGACATAGAAAGGCTGCTGCCGACGAAACCCCAACCTCTCCCGGATCTCGGGCGGCAGCAGATCCAGCGCAGGTTGAGTGTCGACCAGCCGGGTCGCAAGACCGACCAAATCCGCCAGCACCGCAGAACGCTCCCGGGCCGCGCTGGCCCCCGCTGCCAGATCAACATTGCGCAGCGGATCAAAACGCTCGACTGGAATTTTCAATTTTTCCGCCAAGATCGGGATCAAGTTGGGTATCAGCGAGCCGCCGCCGGTGACGAAAATGCGGGCAGGCTGCTCGGCACCGCTTTGGCGGCGATAGTTGACCGTCGACCGAGTAATCTCAATCTGCAGTTTGCTAACAAAAGACTTGGCCGCATTGTCGACTGCCTGGCGGGCCGGTGAAGCATCCCCCAGCTCGCTTTGCCCACCCAGCACCTGCAATTTGAGCGCCTCCGCCTGGGTAAAGTCCTGTTTGATCTCCTCGGCCACCGCCTGGGTGATGGTGTTGCCAGCCAACACAATGCTACGGGCAAAGAACTTTTTCTTGTCGAGAAAAAGCAGATGAGTGGAACGGGCGCCAATGCTGATAATGAGCGCACTTTCACACGCCTCGGGATAGTTGTAACGAAACGCACGGTGCAGCGCAAAAACCGACGTCGAAAGGCTGGTCGGCGCGGCCCCGATGCCAGTCATCGCCGCACAGAGACCATTGGCAACATCCAGCTTTGCCGCCGTGAACACGAGCTCAAGATCGAGATCGCTCTCGGCAATGACCTGATGATCCCACACCACCTCATCCAGTGAATAGGGGATATTTTGCTCGGCCTCGGCAAGGATGGCCTTGGCGCGTTTGGCTTTCTCCACCGCGGCGGTCTTGACAAATTTTGTCAATACGAGATGGCCGGGCAGGGTGACTGTCGCCGCCCCCCCGAGTTTCTCGCGCTGCAAGTGCGGAGCCAGGGCATCCGTGAGAAAGGTATTCCACTGCGGCTCAAGCTCCGCGTTGGGGTTGAACGACTCCAGCGCAAAATGCTCCAGCGTCAGCCGTCCGCCCTTGGCGGCGGAGAAAACTCCGCACGCCACATGGCCGGCGCCACAGTCAACTGCAAGAACACGAGAGGATGCCATAGGGTAAAAAGTAAGGGCAAAGTCGATTTCAGAACGGCTGCAAAGCGGCAAGAGAAATTTGCAATTAATTTTTGGCGGCCGCCTCGGGACGGATAAAAGTGGGCGCCGGCCTGCTGTCATCATTGGCAAACGGCGTGAGAAATTGCGGCAGGAGCACCCCGTCATTGGCTGCGGCCGCCGTGACCTCTTTGCTGGCGAAAAATGTCTCGGGCTTTGGAATCGACCCTGAGTGAAAATTCTTTCCGACAGGCAGTTGGTTGCCCTCGGCGGTGATCTGCACCGCATAATACCTGGCCTCGGCCGGCAAGCTGTCGCGTTTCACGATCTCGGGCGGGAGGTAAAAACGGAAATCTGAACGCCCCTCTTCAAGGGCCACGGCTTCGGCGGTCGCGCGATAGTAATCGGTGCGCTTGCCGCCCACCGTCGACTCGACCCCGAGTGTGAGCGTAACCTGCACCCGGTTCAGATACCGGTCGTCCTTCGCCACACCCGGCTTGACGTTGACCTCCACATCCGTCTCAAGCCATAGACCGCCTCCGCCGGTGGGCGTGGTGGAGGTAATGGTGAAGCGCACCGCCGTCACCTCGACCCCTTTGGCCAGACCAGTTGTTAGAGCGGCTTCTTTGGATGGAGGGACAGCCGGTTCGGCTGCCCGCATCGGGGCGGCGCTCGCCAAGATTGACAGGCTGAGGCAGGGCAAGAGTAACTTTCGCATCGGTTTCATGCTGGGTAGCCGCAATGTCATTGAGCATTGCCGCACGCGCGTCACGCTAAATTTTGCATCCTTACAAAAAATATGCCTGTCCTTCCGCCGGCGTTGCCCGCCACCCTCGCTCATCGCACTGCCGTACTCGTGTTCATGGAGAACCCCCGCGGCGAACTGCTGCTCCTCCTTCGTGCCAAGCCGCCAAATCTTGGCGTCTGGAGCCCACCGGGCGGCAAACTCGAGGCAGCCATCGGGGAGTCGCCCTTTGAGTGCGCGGCGAGAGAGACCCGAGAGGAGACGGGCCTGGTCACCTCACCCGAAGATTTTCATCTTTTTGCCATGATTGCGGAAAAGGCCTACGAAGGGGAGTCGCACTGGCTGATGTTTCTTTTTCGGCTCAAACGGCCTGTCACTGAGTTGCCTCCAGCCATCGCCGAAGGGCGCTTCGGATTTTTTTCGCGCCCGGCAATCGGTGCCCTGCCCATTCCGGAGACTGACCGCGTTGCCCTCTGGCCCATTTACG